>WBZR01000559.1_pt1 | contig 58136 bp, 52 predicted proteins | sample 5204231 | NCBI WGS metagenome assembly WBZR01 (sample SAMN12412403, study PRJNA552823) | activated sludge metagenome | isolation source: activated sludge from anammox sidestream of wastewater treatment plant... | place: USA: Virginia | collected 2017-08 | reverse complement strand
GGCGACCACCGTGCGCCGCTCCCAGGCGCCACCCAGAGCCACATGCACTCCGAAAGCCAGGAACACGAGTGCGGTCGCCACCGTGATGACAATCGCCAACCACGCGGCCCAGCGCCGACTCATCCACAAGCCGACGCCGGCGACGATGTAGGCGAACCCGGCCAGAAAATTGAACCAGAGCACGAAAGGCACATAGTGGCCGGCGGCTTGGCGCGTCGCGCCGTCGACAAACAAAACGGCGCCGCCCTCCCGAAGAGTGAGCAGGCCGAAGCCGATCGCGAGCAGGGAGATCAGCCAGTGCCAGATGCTGCGTCGTGGATGAGTGGTCATCTTCATGGCCTTTACTTGATCGGGGAAACTCCCACGCCGTCGTCGCGGCGCGCGTGTGCATTCCGCCGGGCGGTCGGGCTGAGTGTTGAATGACGCGGATTCGCGCTGGAGGCGCAACGCGATCGCATGACTGTGGTGTGCCTCTCGGCTGACCGAGCAACTGCGTGGCGGCAAGATGAAAGGCGTTTCATCGGGTGTGCGTGATGCCACGGAGATAGATGGCAAACACGGCTGGCGCATCACGGCGGATGCGACTGCCCTTGCCGGCCAACAGCGACTGCATGACCAGTCCCTGGATCGTGCCGATGAACAACACGGCGGCGGCATCTACGTCCAGTTCCGCATCCAGGTCGCCCTGCGCCTTGCCTGCTTCCATCAGGCGGCGCAGACGCTGTTCGTATTGACGGAGCAAGGTCTGCACCATCCGCTTGGCCAGCGTCTCGCCAGAGCGCTGCAGTTCTCCGAACAGAATGCGCGGCACGCCGGGATGCTTTGCCACGAAGTCGATGTGTGTCATGAACATGGCTTCGAGCGCCGCGGCAGGCGACGCGGCGCCTTCGGCCGCCTTGTCCACGCGCACCAGCAGACGCTCACCAACCCAGGTCATCGTTGCCTCCAGGATCGCGTCCTTGGTGGGGAAGTGGCGAAACAGCGCGCCCTGCGTCAAACCCATTCGATCAGCGATGGCCGTGGTCGTGATCTCGGCCGGGTTTTGCTCCGCGGCCAAGTCCACCACCGCTTGCACTGTGGCAGCACGCCGCTCTTCAGCGGACAGATGTTGAGGACGTTCGCTCACCGATCAGACTCCATAAAGTAAGTGACTTATTACTAGCCTAACATGCAGAACATCCGCGTCGCAAGATCGGGAATACGGTTCATTGCATGGGAAAGGATGGTTCCCGCCTCATCCATGGGTCGTGGCCAAGTGAGCTGACGAGACCCAGGAAGCGAACGCACTTCTCGAGCGGATCACGAGTAATCGATCGGCAAGTCGGCCACCCCAGTCAGAACAAGAGAAGCGATTTCGTTCGAGCGATGGCGGAAATTCCCCCCGGTGTTCTGCAAGGTTTTGCATCTTTTCCGGCAGGCATTATGCTAGTAATAAGTTACTTACAAAATGGGAAGATCAAAGATGAACACCCTTGCCATACCCGACAAGCCCGCGCCGGCACCGTCCGAAGTCTGTCGCCCAGATGTCCTGGATACGCTTGCGAACGCGTGCCGGGCACGCGGCACTGGCGGGTTGTCACCGGCGGCGGGTTTGCTGGCTTGGTACGACTGGGCGCTGCACCTGAGCCTTTCACCGGGCAAGCAGCGCAGCCTGATCGAAAAGGGATTGCACAAGCAGCGACGCTTGGCGCGTTACGTCATGCATGCCGCGAGCGCCCACGGCTGCCCCACGTGCATCGAGCCGTTGGAGCAGGATCGGCGCTTCGAGGCGCCGGCTTGGCAGCAATGGCCGTTCAACGTGATCCACCAGGGCTTCTTGCTGCAGCAGCAGTGGTGGCACAACGCCACCACCGGCGTGCGCGGCGTGTCGCGCCATCACGAGAACATGGTCACTTTCGCCGGGCGGCAGTGGCTGGACATGTGGTCGCCATCGAATTTCATCTGGACCAACCCGGAAGTGCTGGAAGCCATCAGAACCAGCGGCGGCGCCAACCTGTGGCGCGGCGCGATGAACTTCCTCGACGATGCACAGCGTCTTGCGCTTGACGATGAACCGGCCGGGGTCGAAGGCTTCGAGGTCGGCCAGGACGTGGCGGTCACGCCAGGAAAGGTGGTGTTTCGCAACCACCTGATCGAGGTGATCCAGTACACACCCACGACCCCCGATGTGTATGCCGAGCCGGTACTGATCGTGCCCTCCTGGATCATGAAGTACTACATCCTCGACCTGTCACCGCACAACTCGATGGTGAAGTACCTGGTCGACCAGGGGCATACGGTGTTCATCGTTTCATGGAAGAACCCGACCGCGGCCGATCGCGACCTCGGCCTGGAGGATTACCGGTGGCTGGGGGTCATGGCTGCACTGGACGCGGTCACGGCCATCGTGCCCGAGCGCAAGGTGCAGGCGGTTGGCTATTGCCTGGGTGGCACCTTGCTGACGATCGCCGCAGCCGCGATGGCGCGCGATGGCGACGAACGGCTGCACAGTTTGACGCTGTTGGCGTCGGAGACCGACTTCCGCGAGTCGGGCGAAATTGCACTTTTCATCGACGACAGTCAACTCGCCTGGCTGGAAGCCGGGATGTGGGACAAGGGCTATCTCGACGGCAAGCAGATGGCCGCCTCTTTCCAGATGCTCAACTCGCGCGACCTGATCTGGTCGCGCCGCGTGCGCGAGTACCTGCTGGGCGAGCGGCAGGAGTTCAATGAACTGATGGCCTGGAACGCCGACGTGACGCGCATGCCGTATCGCATGCACAGCGAGTACCTGCGGCGTTTGTATCTGAACAACGATCTGGCCGAGGGACGCTACCAGGTCGGCGGACGGCCGGTGGCGATCGCCGACATCGAAGTGCCGATGCTCATCGTCGGCACGGTGCGCGACCACGTCGCCCCCTGGCCATCCGTGTACAAAATGCACCTGCTCAGTGATGCGGAACTGACCTTCGTACTGACCAGCGGCGGGCACAACGCCGGCGTGGTCAGCGAGCCGGGGCACCCCCGGCGCAGCTACCAGATTGCTACCCGCAGCGCCGGCGCTCGCTACATCGATCCGCAAACGTGGCGTGCCGAAACCCCGCTGAACAAGGGCTCCTGGTGGCCAGCCTGGCAGCAGTGGCTGGCACGTCGTTCGACCGAGCGGGTATCGCCACCAGCCATGGGAGGCACGCAGGCGCCGCTCGGTGATGCGCCTGGTACCTATGTGGCAATGCGGTGACAAGACGCACTGAAGCCAAGACGCACTGAAGCCGAGACAAGGCCAGACCATTTCAGCAGGGACATCACTAGGGATGGCCCACACCCGCCCCGAAGGGGGCCCACCATGACCGAAGGGCACTGCAATGAGCAACGAACTGCCGATCCATCTCTACAAAGCCAATGCCGAGCTGCAACTGCAGATCACGCGCTTGCTGCAGGAGAGCAGCCATCACTGGCTCGAAGCCATGCAACAGCTCAGCGCTGGCGGCGTGCTGGAGACCACCTCGCGCATCCAGGGCATCCAACAGGCGGCCGACTGGCAGGCGCTCGCGACCTTGCCGTCAGAGGTGTTCTGGCGCCTGTGCCAAGGCCGCATGGGCGATGCCCAAGCGGTCGGGCAAGTAGCAGCCAAGGGCCAGGCGGCCTTTGCCAATGGTCTGCGTCAAGCACTTGGGACTTGGCAGGAATCTGTCTCCGAGGCATTTGGCACCAATGGCGACGCAGCCTCTTTCACGCAGCTCTGCCAGCGCTGGGCGCAGCCCTGGACCGCCCCAAGCGCCGTACCCCAAGGCAAGACCAAGAAATGAGGGGACGGCAATGTATACGACGCAACGGACGGCGCTGGTGACGGGAGGCAACCGGGGGTTGGGCGCTGCAATCGCCCGTACCCTGCACGACGTCGGCCACCGCGTGATCGTCACGCATACCCCCGGCAACATCACGATTGGCAAGTGGCAGCCGCGCCGGTTGATGAACCCGAACAGTGCCCCGACAACGGATCGAGACCGAGCGCGTGACGCGCCAGCGCATACAACCCGTCGAAGGATTTGCGCATGTCCACCGGTTGACCGTAGACGTGCACGCGCACCGCACCTTCGGGAAAGAACATCAGCCGCGTCGGATCGTGACGACGAGCCCACCGGCGAGTTCCAGACGGATCTCCACCGGCTCGCTCACCGCGCCCGCGTGCAGCACGCCGGCGTCGACGAATCCGCCGCCTCGTGCATCGAACGTCGAGGCCTCGCCGGCGGCGACGATCTCATTCGGTGCACCGTCGGCGCGCGCCGCGATCAACGATCGCCAGCGCCCGAAGCTCGATCGACTCAAGCCCTCGCGCGCGCAGAACGCCTCGATACTCATGCCGCTGCGGCGCTGTCGTTCGATCATCGCGCGCCAGGCTTGCTCGCTGTGGCGTCGCCAGGACTTGCGCTTGACCCCGGCCGCGACCGAGCCCGCCTCTTCGTTCATCGTCGACCCTCGCTGTGCGTGACAACGGGATCCAGTGTTCACGACAACTCAAACGCAGAGAAGAACGCCGCTGGGCGAACGCTTACGTCCAGACTCATCTCATGTTGGAAAATTGTCGGGCGTGTGCGGGTGGTACATAATGGTGTCCTACCCCGTGCCGCGAGCGGAATCAACCCGTTGGCAATCAACGGGCCGGGTGTTCGTTGTTGTTTCCTTCACCCGCCCCACCGTACGCCGGTGTCCCGCACACCCGTGACAGGGTTCACCGCTCTTGTCGAAGTGCTTCGCGCAGGAGGGCCGAAGAGGTGAGCATGTCCATGACGAGGCAGGCAGCAGGGCTGTTCAGCCAGGCGGCCGCGCAGGGGCGTGACGGCCTCGATGCAGCCGGCCTGAAGACGCTGCTCGCCGGTCTCGGCCTCGCGCCGGCCACCGGGGCGTCGTACGCCGCGGCGGACCTCCGGATCACGCTCGACGGTACCCGCGAGTTCGGCATGGTGATCAGCGCGGGGCTCGGCGGGCTGGAGGCGCAGCTCGACGAGCGCAACTTCCGGCGCGACCGTGCTTCGGTGCACGCCGTTGCAGAACTGACCGATGCGCAGGACTTCCTGCGCCTGTTCAAGCGTACGCTCGCCTGGCAGAAGCTTGACGCTGCAGCCCGGCGCAACGGCAGGCCGTCGCCCGAGGCGGCGCTCGCCGATTGCTTCGGCCGGCTGCTCGAACTCGCTGGCGCCTTCGCGCCGGACAGGTCCGACGCGCCGTTCGTGCTTCAGGCGCTCGAACTCGATCTCGTGCAGGCCGAGGGTGGCCTGTCCGTGTGCAGCGCGCGGTGCAGCTTCGGCGCGCCGCGTCCCGGAAGGCTGCCGCGGCCCATCGCGAAGATCGACAAGCTGATCCACCCGGAGCGCATCGGCATCATCGGCGTCTCCGGCAGCGGCATGAACTTCGGGCGCATCATTCTGCGCAACCTGATCGGCAGCGGCTTTCCGGCAGAGAAATTGCTGGTCCTGAAGCCGGGCGAGACCGAGATCGACGGCGTGCGCTGCATCGATGGCCTGAAGGCACTCGACAGCAAGCTCGACATGCTCATCGTCGCGGTAGCGGCGAGCGCGGTCTACGAACTCGTCGACCAGATCATCGAGTCCGACTCGGTGGATGCGGTGATGCTGATCCCGGGCAGCATGGGCGAGACGAAGAAGAGTCGCGAGCCGGCGGCTGCACTGGCGGCGCGTATCAACGCCGCCCACGGCAGGCCCGGCGGAGGCCCGATCTTCCTCGGCGCCAACTGCCTGGGCGTGGTGTCTCATCCGGGCAGCTACGACTCCTGGTTCATCCCGCTCGAGCGGCTCCCGAAGCCGAAGAAGAAGCCGGTGCGCAATTCGGTGATGCTGTCGCAGAGCGGCGCCTTCATGATCACCCGGATGTCGCAAAACCCCTGGCTCGATCCGGCCTACATGCTCGCACTGGGCAACCAGACCGACCTCACGCACGGCGACATGCTGAGCTATTTCGCCGATCTGCCCGGCATCGAGACGCTCGGCATCTACATCGAGGGCTTCAAGGATCTCGACGGCCTGCACTTCGCCCGGGCGGTGCGCAAGGCGGTGCTCAACGGCAGGCAGATCGTCGTCTACAAGTCGGGGCGGACTGCGCCCGGCCAGGGCGGTGTCATGGGGCACACGGCTTCGATTGCGGGCGGCCTGGGGCTGTTCGAGTCGGTGGTCCGTCACGCCGGTGCGATCGTCACCGAGGATCTCGACACCTTCGACGACCTGTTCTACATCGCGGGCGCGCTGCACGGCAAGAAGGTCGGCGGCAACCGCCTCGGTGCGATCAGCGGTGCCGGCTTCGAGGCGGTCGGAATGGCCGACAACATCGAGTCCGACGGCTTCGCGATGCAGATGGGCACGCTCGGGGCGGCGACCGTGAGCCGAATCGAGGAGATCCTGGTCGCGAAGAAGCTCGACCAGCTCGTCGAAGTGCGCAATCCGCTCGACATCAATCCCGGCGCCGACGACGAGGCGCATCTCGGGATCAGCGAAGCCTTCCTCGACGATCCGGACATCGACGCCGTCATCGTCGGCCTCGATCCGACCGCGCCGTCGGTGCGCGCGCTCGAGCAGAGCAGGCTGCGTCCTGGCTACGACCTGAGCGACGCGAAGAGCGCCGTTCACCTGATGCCGCCGATCGCGCAGCGCCACGACAAACCGCTGATCGGGATCGTCGATGGGGGCCGGCTCTACGATGCGATGGCCGCCGGCCTGATGGATCGCGGCGTGTGCTGCTTTCGCAATTGCACCCGCGGTACGAAGGCGCTCGTGCGCTATTTCGAGGCCAGGTACGATGGCGACTATCTGAAGGCACACCGGCCCGGCAACGGCCGCGCCTGACCGGATCCCGGACGTCGCAGTGAAGGCAGCCTACATCACTCATCCGAGCTTCATGCGCCACGAGATGGGCCCGCACCATCCGGAATGCCCCGAACGGCTCGCGGCGATTTCCGATCGCCTGCTGTTGCGCGGGGTCCTCGACGTGATGGACACGTTCGAGGCGCCGGCAGCGACGCCGGAACAGATCGACCGTGCGCACGACATGCGCCACTATTACGAGATGAAGGCAGGCTCGCCGGCCGAGGGCTACCTGACCCTCGACCCGGACACGGCGATGAATCCCTACACGTGGACCGCGGCGCTGCACGCCGCCGGAGCGCTGGTGCTGGCGACCGAACTCGTGGCGCGCGGCGACTACCGGCGCGCGTTCTGCGCGGTGCGTCCACCGGGGCATCACGCCACCAGTGACCAGGCGATGGGGTTCTGCTTCTTCAACAACGTGGCGGTCGGCATCCGCCATGCAACCCAGGCGCTCGGTCTCGAGCGTGTGGCGCTGATCGATTTCGACGTCCACCACGGCAACGGCAGCGAAGAGATCCTGGCCGGCGACGAGCAGGTGCTGATGGTGTCGACGTTCCAGACGCGGCTCTATCCGTTCAACGGTGAAGCGGCGCGCGGGCCCAACATGTGCAACGTCGGTCTGCCACCCTACAGCGACGGCGCGGCGCTGCGCGCTGCGGTGAGCGAGCGCTGGCTGCCGGCGCTGCACGACTTCCGGCCGCAGATGCTGTTCATTTCCGCCGGTTTCGACGCGCACCGCGAAGACGACATGAGCCAGCTCGGCTGGCGCGACGAGGACTTCGCGTGGGTGAGCCGCGAGCTCGCGCGCTTCGCCGACGAAGCCTGCGACGGCCGGATCGTTTCGACGCTGGAAGGCGGCTACCACCTCGCAGCGCTGGCACGCTGCGTCGAACTGCACCTGCGAGCGCTGCTCGACCTCGACTGACGCGCGGCTCCGGCGATGCAGTACCTGCACGAGCTCGCCGCACTGTTCGACCCGGCGACTGTCGTGCTGCTGGTCGAGTCCGGCGAGTTGCCCGGCTGGATCGATGAACTGGCGCACGAACTGGGTCAGGCGAAAGTCCGGACGTGGCGCCTGGTGCTGGACGACGCGTCGGCCACAGCGGGTGCCGGGGACACCCGGGATGCGGGGGGCGTGCCGCCCGGCTGCGATCTCGCACTGATCGCGGTGAGTGCCCCGTGCGAGGTACAGGCGCTGCGAACGGCGGGCGCATTGCGCGTGCGCAGCGCCGTGCTGCTGGCCTCGCACGCAACCCCCGGGCACCCGGCCGGGCTCGCGGCAATCGCGCGCGAAGCGCGCATCCGCCTGCTCGGTCCGGCGACGATGGGTTTCGTGCGGCCGTCGCGCGGCCTGAACGCCAGTCGCATGGGCGCGATCCCGCCGGCAGGCAACGTTGCGCTGGTGTCGCAGTCGGGCGTGCTGGGCGCTGCCGTGCTCGACTGGGCAGCGGACAGCACAATCGGCTTTTCGCTGGTGGTCTCGCTCGGCGCCGAGGTCGACGTCGACGTCGCGCAGGTGCTCGACTTCCTCGCCAGCGACACGGCGACGCGCGCGGTGGTCGTCCATCTCGAGGCGGTGCGCGATGCGCGCAGCTTCATGAGCGCGCTGCGCGCGCTCGCCACCGTCAAGCCGGTGGTGGTGCTCAAGGGTGGGCGCGACCATGCGATGCGGCCCGGTGCGCGCACGCACTCCGGAGCGATCGTCGCCAGTGACGCGGTCTACACCGCGGCGCTGCGCCGCGCGGGCGTGGTGCAGGTGCGCCTGTTTACGCAGTTGTTCACCTCGGTGCGCTACCTGGCCTCGCGCAACTGGCCGCTGGGCAAGCGGCTCGCGGTCGTCTCGAACGGCAGCGGGCCGGCGGTGCTGGCGGCCGACCAGGCCTTCTTCCAGGGCATCCGCCTGACGCCGTTCACGCCGCCGACGCAGCGCCGGCTCGGCGATGCGCTGCCGGGCGTCGAGATCGTCAACCCGCTGAACCTCGGCATGGCGGCCGATGCCGACGCCTACGCGGCGGCGATCGAGACGCTCGCCTACGACCCCGAGTGCGATGCGATGCTGGCGATGATGACGCCGTACGCCGGCGCACCGGCTGGCGCGATCACCGATCGCGTCGCGGCGATCGCGCGCACGCTGGTCAAGCCACTGTTCGCCTGCTGGCTCGGCGACAGCTCGACGCGCGCACTGCGCACGCGTCTGGACGCAGCCGGCGTGCCGGTGTTTCGCACGCCGGAGGCGGCCGTCGATGCGTTCTCGACGGTGGCCACCTACTACCAGAACCAGATGCTGCTGCAGCAGGTGCCGACCTCGCTGTCGGAGATGGCGTCGCCCGGCCTCGACACGGCGCGCAGGGTGATCGACGAAGCGTTTGCCGCCGGGCGCGAGGCGCTGACCGAGCTGGAGTCGAAGGCCCTGCTGGCGGCGTTCCACGTGCCGGTGAACCGCACCGTGCTGGCGCGCGACGCGGACGAGGCCGTGCGGCTCGCCGCGCAGGTCGGTTTTCCCGTGGCCATGAAGATCAGCTCGGCCGACGTCGTGCACAAGAGCGACGTCGGCGGCGTGGTGCTGAACGTGCGCAACGCCGCCGAAGCGGGAAGCCAGTACGCCGCGATCGTCGAGGCGGTGCGTGCGGCCCGGCCCGAGGCGCGACTCGACGGCGTGACGCTGCAGGCGATGAAGTCGGGACACCACGGGCGCGAGCTCTACGTGGGCGTCTTCCGTGACCGTCTCTTCGGCCCGGTGATCGCATTCGGCGCCGGCGGCACGCGGGTCGAGGTGGTGCGCGACACCACGCTGGAGCTGCCGCCGCTGAATGATTTCCTCGCGCGCAGCATGATCGCACGCACCCGCGTCGCACGGACGCTGGGCGAATTCCGCGGTGCGCCGCCGATCGACGTCGAGGCGCTGGTGCGCGTGCTGGTGCGCGTCTCGGAGATGGTGTGCGAGTTGCCGCAGATTGCCGAGATGGACATCAACCCGGTCATCGCCGAGGGCGGCGACGTGGTGGCGGTCGACGCCCGGGTCGTGGTCGACCGCGAGATGCCACGCGCGTGGTTGCGTGGCGAGGCCGCGGGGCCGCGCCACGGACATCTGGCGATCATGCCGTACCCGGCCCACATGGTGGGCGAACGCACGCTGCGTGACGGCCGCCGGTATACGATCCGCCCGATCCGCGCCGAGGACGGCACGCGCCTTCAGCGCTTCGTGCGCGGACTTTCGGAGCAGTCGCGCTACTTCCGCTTCATCTCGACGCTCACCGAACTCACGCCGCAGATGCTCGCGCGCTACACGCAGATCGACTACGACCGCGAACTGGCGCTGGTGGCCACCATCGGTCCCGACGACCCGCAGGCCGCGGACGGCGACGAGACGATCCTCGGGGTCGTGCGTTACCTGCTCAATCCCGACCGCGAGACCTGCGAGTTCGCGATCGCGATCGCCGATCGCCTGCACGGCCAGGGGCTGGGCACGACACTGATGCAGGCGATCGTCGATGCGGCGCGGGCCAAGGGGCTCCGGCGCATCGAGGGCTTCGTGCTGGCGATCAACGCGCCGATGATGGGCTTGATGCGGGCGCTGGGGTTTCGCATCGAGACCGACCTGGACGATCCGGCGCTCAAGCGGGTCTGGCGCGCGATCGACTGACGCCGGGCCGTCGCCCTTTCTCCTGCCGCCGGCGGGAAGCCGGCGCCGACCCATGGCCACGTTGACAGAGGTCAACGGCCTGTCGGATTTCGCCCACGCAGCGATGTGATTCGCGGAGAATCCGCCGTTTCGGGTTTCCTGTCCGGAGAGGATTCATGTCGAAGCGCATCGTCGCGGCCCTGCTGTGCCTCGGAGCCATTGCCGGTCCTGCCCGTGCCCAGGTCATCGTCTACGAGGTCGAGCCTCACCACACTTTCGTCACCTTCGAGGTGGTCCACAACGGCACATCCACCACCCGCGGACGATTCGACACGGTTACCGGGTCGGTGACGCTGGATCCCGCGGCCGGGATCGGGCGGGCCGATATCCAGATCGAAACGGCATCCGTCAACAGCGGCTCGAAGCCCTTCGACGAGCACCTGCGCAACAAGGATTTCTTCGACGTCACCGCCTTTCCCCGAGCGTCCTTTCAAGGAAGCGCTTTCACGTTCGAGGCCGGCAAGGTCGTCCGTGTGGCCGGAACACTGACCCTGCTGGGCGTCGCACACGACGTCGTCCTCGAGGCCCGCCGGTTCAACTGCTATCAGAACCCGCGATCGAAGCGCGACACCTGCGGCGGCGACTTCGAGACCACGATCACCCGCAGCAAGTGGGGGATGGGGTTCGGCCTGCCAGGCATTCCCGACAGTGTCAGGTTGGTGGTGCAGATCGAGGCCGTCAGGCCATAGAGCGACCGGAGCCACCCGCTTCCGATGGGCGGGCCGGTGGCTCAGCCGTTTTCGCGGTGGTAGCTCGTCGCGCGCGCGACTTCCGCCTTCGAGCCGAGGATCACCGCGACGCGTTCGTGCAGCTTCGTCGGCACGACCTCCATGATCCGCTGGTGGCCGTTGGTCGCCGCGCCGCCGGCCTGCTCGACGAGGAAGGACATCGGATTGGCCTCGTACAACAGCCGCAACTTGCCGGGTTTGCCGGGGTCGCGGTTGTCGCGCGGGTACATGAAGATGCCGCCGCGGCACAGGATGCGGTGCACGTCGGCGACCATCGAGGCGACCCAGCGCATGTTGAAGTCGACGCCGCGGGGTCCGTCGCGTCCGGCGAGCAGTTCGTCGACGTAGCGCCTGACCGGCGGCTCCCAGTGGCGCGCGTTCGACGCATTGATCGCGAACTCGCGGGTCTGCTCCGGGATGCTCATCCGCTCCACCGTCAGCCACCAGCTGCCGATCTCCTTGTCGAGCGTGAAACAGGCCACGCCGTCGCCCACGGTGAGCACCAGCAGCGTCGATGGTCCGTAGACGGCGTAGCCGGCTGCCACCTGCTTCGTGCCGGGTTGCAGGAAGTGCGCCTCGGTCGGCTCGACCACGCCTTCGGGCAGCCGCAGCACCGAGAAGATGGTGCCGACCGAGACGTTGACATCGATGTTCGACGAGCCATCGAGCGGGTCGTACAGCAGCAGGAATTCGCCCTTCGGGTAGCGGTGCGGGATCGGGTACAGCTCGTACATCTCTTCGGAAGCCATCGCGGCGAGGTTGCCGCCCCATTCATTGGCCTCCAGCAGCGCTTCGTTGGCGATCACGTCGAGCTTCTTCTGCGCCTCGCCCTGCACGTTCGACGAGCCGGCTTCGCCGAGCACCCCGTCGATTGCGCCGCGCGAGACCGTGAAGCCGATGCGCTTGCAGGCGCGCGCGACGACCTCGAGCAGCAGGCGCAGTTCCGCGGGAATGAGCCCCTTTTCGCGCTGCTTCTCCACGAGGTATTGCGTGAGGCTGATGCGGGGTGCCATGGCGTTCTCCAGTTGCCGTGGATTCAGGGCGCGAGCGCCTTGTCGACGATCTCGCGCACGTCGGCCGACAGCGGATCGTGCGCGGCCATCACTTCGAGCGCGGCACGCATCGCCACCTGTCGTCCGGGCGTGAACTTGCGCCAGCGATCGAGCGCGCGCGCCAGCCGTGCGGCCACCTGCGGATTGATCGCGTCGATGGCCAGCACCTGCTCGCGCCAGAACGCATAGCCCGAGCCGTCGGCGGCGTGGAACTCGGCGAGGTTGCCGTTGCAGAAGCTGCCCACCAGCGCGCGCACCCGGTTCGGGTTGCGCGCCGAGAAAGCGGGATGCGCGAGCAGCGCGCGCACGCGCCCCAGCACCGGCGGATCGCCGGCGTGCCGGTGCATCGTCGCCTGCATCGAGAACCACTTGTCGAGCACCAGCGGCTCGTCGGCGAAGTCGCGCGCGAAGCGCGTCAGCGCGGCCTCGCGCTGCGGCGCCGCGGTGCGCAGCAGCGCGTGCAGCGCGCCTGCGCGGTCGGTCATGTTGTCGGCACGTTCGAATTGTGCGGCGGCCGCGGCGATCGCTTCCGGGGCCTGCGTCTCGACCCACCACGCGAGCAGTGTGTTCTTCAATGCGCGTCGCCCGGTGGCGGCCGGCTCGGGCGACCACGGGCCAGCGTCGCTGCACGACGCGTAGCCGGGTCCCCAGCGTTCGGCGAGCGCGTCGGCAACGCAGCGGCGCAGGGCGTTACGCGCGCGGCGCAGCGCCACCGGATCGACCACCGCCAGCTGCTCGGCGACGAACCCCTCCGAGGGCAGCACGAACAGCTGGTCGCGAAACGCCGGGTCGAGCGCTTCGTCTTCGAGCACGCGCCCGAGCACCGTGGCCAGCGCCGCACTGCGGCGGGCCGCGTCGGCGCCGCCGACGATGGCGAGTACCGCGTCGATCGCCAGCCGCTGTGCCGCCTCCCAGCGGTTGAACGGATCGCTGTCGTGCGTGGCGAGGAAAGCGAGTTGCGCGTCGTCGTAGTCGAACCCGATCACGACCGGTGCCGAGAAGTGGCGCGCGAGCGAGGGAATCGGCGCGGCGTCGATGCCATCGAACACGAAGACGTGCCGGGGTTCGGTGACGTCGAGCACCACCGTGCGACCGTGCGCATCGCTGTCTGCGCGAGCCGCGGCGGGGCGCAGCGCACCGCCGCGCTCCTCGCCGACGCGCAACTCGCAGTCGCGGCCGTCCGGGCCGACCAGGCCGAGCGCGAGCGGAACGTGAAACGGCGCCTTGGCGGGCTGACCGGGCGAGGGCGGGCACGACTGCTCGATCGTGAGCAGGTAGCGGCGCGCCTGCGCGTCGTGGCGGCCGCTGGCGCGCAGCCGGGGCGTGCCGGCCTGCGAATACCAGCGCCCGAACTGCCCGAGCGCCACGCCGTTGGCGTCGGCGATCGCCGCAACGAAGTCGTCGCAGGTGACTGCGTGGCCGTCGTGGCGCTCGAAGTAGAGATCCATGCCGCGCCGGAAGCCGTTGCGGCCCACCAGCGTCTGCAGCATGCGGATGACTTCGGCGCCCTTCTCGTACACCGTGACGGTGTAGAAGTTGTTGATCTCCTGGTAGCTGTCGGGGCGGATCGGGTGCGCCATCGGGCCGGCATCTTCCGGGAACTGCGCGGCCCGCAGCACGCGCACGTCCTCGATGCGCTTGACCGCGCGCGCGCTCGCGGCCGCAGCCGGGGTGGCGCTGCGCGCAGCCAGCATGTCGGCCGAGAACTCCTGGTCGCGAAAGACGGTGAGGCCTTCCTTCAGTGTGAGCTGGAACCAGTCGCGGCAGGTCACGCGGTTGCCGGTCCAGTTGTGGAAGTACTCGTGGCCGACGACCGACTCGATCGCGGCGAAGTCCTGGTCGGTGGCGATGCGTGGGTTGGCGAACACGTATTTCGTGTTGAAGATGTTCAGCCCCTTGTTCTCCATCGCCCCCATGTTGAAGTCGCCCACCGCGACGATCATGAAGCGATCGAGGTCGAGCTCGAGGCCGAAACGTTCTTCGTCCCAGCGAATCGCGCGCACCAGCGACTCCATCGCGTGATCGGTGCGATCCTCGTTGCCCGGCTCGACCCAGACCTGCAGCAGCACTTCGCGCCCCGAGCGCGTGTGCAGCCGGCGCTCGGTGGCCACCAGCTTGCCGGCGACCACCGCGAACAGGTAGCTCGGTTTCGGAAACGGGTCTTGCCAGGTGGCCCAGTGCCAGCCGCGGCGATCGGCCCCGTCGGGGCCGGTGGCTTCGCACTCGCCACCGGCCACGAGGTTGCCGTTCGACAGCAGAACCGGGTAGCGCTCGCGCGGGGCGCGCAGCGTGACCGTGTAGCGCGCCATCACGTCGGGGCGGTCGGGAAACCAGGTGATGCGCCGGAAGCCCTCGGCCTCGCACTGGGTGAAGAAATTGTCGTTCGAGACGTACAGGCCGCTCAGCGAGGTGTTCGCCGCCGGTGCGATGCGCGACACTGTCGCGAGTTCGAAGCGGTCGGGCACCGCGGGTACCGACAGCGTGTCGTCGTCGATCGCGAATTCGGGCGCGGCCAGTGGCCTGCCGTCGACACGCAGGTCGACCAGCGACAGGTGCTCGCCGTTCAGGACGAGCGGGGCCGATTGGCCATGGGCCGTCCGGTGTGCCGGATTGCGCCGCACCTGCAGCGTGGCACGCACTACGGTGTCGTCCGGGTCGAGGTCGAATTCGAGCCGGACCTCGTCGACCAGGAAGGCGGGCGGCGTATAGTCGACGCGTCGAACGGTGACGGGCTGGTCGGTGCGCATGGGCAGCAAGAGGCAGTCGATGGACGATTGTAAGCGTTCGAGCAGCGTCGTCCGCTCGGGAGCGGCGCGGCGCTGGCTGGCCGGCGTGGTGGCCGGACTGGCGGTGCTGCTGGCCGGATGCGCAACGCCGCTGCGCGGGCAGCTCACCGCCTTCCACGAATGGCCGGCCGACGCGCCGCGCACCTATCAATTCGCGCGCACCGCGGCGCAGCGCGACAGCCTCGAACACGCAACCTGGGAGCAGGTGATGCGCGCCGAGCTGGCTCGCGCCGGTTTCCGCGAAGCGGCCAATCCGCGTTTTTCGATCACCTTCGACTATCGCGTCTCGCGGCAGCTGGGGCGCGTCGTCGAGGCCTGGCCCGTGGTGCAGCCCTATTTCTGGTGGGGCACCTGGGGCTCGCACGGCGGCGTGAGCATGGGCGGCCCGTGGCCGTGGTGGGGGCCGGGCTACTACCCGATGGAATACGACCGCGCCTGGTACGAATATCGGCTTCGCATCGAGATCGAAGACCTCGCTGCGCGGCCGCCGCGTCGCGCCTACGAGGGCACCGCGGTCAGCGACGGGCTCGAATCGTCGACGCCCGCGGAGGTGCTGCCGCTGCTCGCGCGCGCGATCCTCGGCGATTTCCCGGGACCCAGCGGTGTGACGCGTCGCGTCGAGGTGCCGGCGGAGGCGGCACGGTAGCTAACCGGAAATCCGGCCCTCCATCAACGAGACGATCGAACGCCCCGCCAGCGCCCAGGCGACCATGCCGGCGGCGCCGCAGAGTGCGACGGCGGTCATGGCGACCGTGAGCCGCCGCGTCAACTCGGCATTGCGTGCCCGCAGCATGAACGGCACGTTGATCAGCACGCTCGCCAGCGAAGCGAGCAGTGCGCCGATGGCGCCTTGCCACGGGTCGATGGTTCGCTGCGCGACCATCGCGGCCGCGGACGCGACCGCGCTGGCGCTCGAGAGCAATCCCCCGACGAAACTGACCGCGTAGAACGCCGCTTCACCGAAGAGGCCGAGCGTGAGCGAGCCGACGACCGTGAGCAGCAGGAACAGCAACCCGTACTTCAGGGCGACGGTGAGCGAGAACGGCAACTGGAGATCGACCACCGGGCCTTTGTCAGTGGTGAGATCGAGCTTGCGGCTCGGCTGCAGCAGCAGCAGGCAGCACAGCAGCATCGGTGCGAATGCGCCCAGGCAGTAGAAGAGCGCGCGCGGTGCCAGGATCCCCAGCAGCAGGATGTTGCGCGTGAGCATTGCCGCGGTGGCGAGAACGATGCCACGGTAGGCGCCGTGGATCGCCTCCGGGCCGGCGCCGGCGGCGCGCGACGCGAGTTCGCTCACCGTGACACTGCTGTTGACCAGTCCGCCGAGGAAGCCGGCGATGTCCGCACCGCGGGTGCCGTAGAGTTTCCACAGGATGTAGTTGATGAAGCCGATGCCGGCAATCAGCAGGACGGTGACCCATGCGGCCCGCGGTTCGATGAGCGACATCGGCCCCACGCGGCCTTCGGGCAGCGCGGGATAGATCACGATCGCGAGCACTGCCAGCACGATGGCCGAGCGCACCTCGGCCTCGGTCAATCCCCGGGTGAAGCCGGACAGCGGTCGCTTCCAGGCGAGCAGGGCGGTGGTCGAGACGATGACCGCTGCGGGGGTCAACCGGTGCCCCAGCCCGCACAGGATGCCGGCCATGCAGGTGAGCAGCATCGCCGCCGAGGTGGTCAACTCGGCGCCCTCGTGCTCCATGAGGGTTCGGATGTTCAGGTAGACGGTGAGCAGGGCCGTGAGCACCAGGGACGCCAGCGCGAACGCTTCACCCATGAGGCCGCCCAGCGCACCCAGCGCCGCGATGAACGCGAACGTGCGCAGGCCCGCTTCCTTCGCGCTGCGCTCGCGTTCGAGGCCGATCAGCAGCCCGAGAGACAGTCCGAGGGACAGCCGCAGCAATGCCTCGACGTAAGGCCACTCGACGCTGGGAAGCATGCGCAGGTTCCGGGAACGGGCCTGATCGTGCGATGCGCCCGCAGCCGCTACTTCAGCGCCCGCGGACGCCACCAGTCCGGCGTGGCCGACTCGAACCTGCCGCTCTCGTGCAACTGGTTGGCGAGTTCGAGCGACGGCAGGCCGGGGGGCGACTGGACCAGCCAGTTGCGACCCTCCGGGTCGATGGGCCGCACCGGCACCAGACCGGCGTCGGCGAGGTGGCTGCGTGCCCGGGGTACGTCGGCGTCGCGCAGGCGCACCACGACGCCGCCGGCCAGAGCACGCGCGGCACCGTTCTCGTCGCGGAACACCGGGGAAGCCCCGGCCGGCAGCGATTCCAGCGCCTTTTCCCCGCCGATGAAGCGTTTCAGGGGCGTGCGCGCCTTGCCCCGGGTGGAGGCGGTCGGCGGCGACGCGAAGTCAGCGATCCAGGCGGGATCGACGCGCAGCGTCCTGATCTCTCCGTTTTCGTACCAGTGGAATCGGCCCGAGCCGTTCGTCGGCTGACCGGTACCGGGCATGGCGCCCTTGCCGGGCAGCGCGGCGTCGGGCTTGCGCGGCAACGCCTGACGGTCGTCGGCCGCGTTCGACACCGCGGCGGGCACGAGACCGGCCAGGACCAGCACCAGGATTACGGCTTGCATCATCGTCCCCAGATGGTCAGGCCCCAGGATCTCCAGACGCCCGCGTCGCCCGCCTGGGCATCGGTCACCCGCAAGGTCCACTGGCCTGCCGCACGTTCTTCGAGATGACGCACCGACCCGAATTGCCAGCCCGAGGCGGGCAACGAGGGATCGTCGTAACTGCCGCAGCTGTCGGCGGTTGCGTCGTTGTCGAGGTTGCAGACCCGCTCGTTGGCCAGCAGGCTGACGAGGTTGCCCGGGCTGATCAGCTCGATGCGCAGATCGCCGGCATAGGGGTGGCTGGCCCTGAAGCGCACCTCGACGAACTCGATGTGCTCGACGCCGCAACTGCCCGCATCGATGATGTCCGTGGCGGGCGTGGCGGCGCTGTCCGGTATCTGCAGCGCCGGCTCCAGGGCGCGCTCGAACGTGCAGCGCCTCATCACCGGGCTGCCGCCCTCGACCGACGGCCAGGTCCTGGCCAGTTCGACGGCCGCTGCAGCGTCCGCCGCGCCGAAGCCGAACTTCGGATTGAAGCGCTTCGGCTGTCCGTTCGCCGCGGTGACCGACGACGCAACCCATCCCGGGTCGCTGTTCTCCCGTGCGGTTTTCGCGAGGATCAGCCGCACGTCGCGCCAGCTGAGGTCGGACTGTCCGGCATTCAGCCTGGCACGCAGCATCAGTGCCACGATGCCCGAGATCATCGGCGTGCTCGCCGAGGTTCCCGAAAAATCCGAACGATATTCGCCGCGCACTTTCGTCGTCGTGATGCCGATCCGGTCGCTGCCGGAGCGCCCGCACACCAGCACGTTCGCGCCCGGTTCGGCATAAAACGGGGCGCGGCCGTTGTCGTCGACCGTGCAGACGGCGATGACGCCGCGCTGGTTCACATAGCCGTCGAAGTTCGAGTTCTCGGAAAGCGCGCACGCCCCGCTGCCGTCGCGCAGATAGCAGCCGCCGTTGCCGGCAGGGAACACGTAAATCGATCCCTTGCCGTTGCGTCCGGTCGTGATGCCTGCCGCAATCGCAGCCGTGAAACTCGATTCGGCCGCATTGAGCACGCCGTTGTCGGGCGATCCCCAGCTGTTGTTGTAGACGCCGGTCGCGTGCGGATCGCGGCGCAGTGCATCGGCAATGTCGGCGTCGCGGCTGGTGGCCAGCGCGTTGTAGGCGCCCATCGATGCGCGTGGCGCAACGCCCGCCCCCCCGATCCAGTTGTCGTCGCGCGCCAGCGCGATGCCGGCGACCGACGTGCCGTGGTCCTCGTCGAAGTAGTACGGCAGCGGCAACTGTCCGGGGAAGCGATAGTTGTAGTACGAGGGGATCAGACCGGCGTCGAAGTTGGGCGCGAGATCGGGGTGCACCACTTCCACTGCGTCGTCGACGATCGCCACGCGTACGCCTTCGCCCTTCGTCCCCAGTGCCCACGCGCCGGTTCCCGGCGTGGCGACACGCAGGTCTTCGCCGGCCGTGCCGCCGTCCTGACCGTAGTTGAACAGATGCCACTCCCTGGGCAGGAGTGGATCCGGCCCGACCTGGGGTATCGGCATGACCACGCCGCTGTAGTCGTAGCAGCAGGGCCCCCCGTCGGGCGGGGTGCCGCCGCCCGAGCCGCTGCAGGCAGCCATCAGCAGACCGATCGTGATGCCGCAGAGCGCCCGGGTCGGGCTCAGCACAGGAGACTTCATCGAGATGTCGTCGGAGGCTTGCGCCGGCGGCGCATCGCAGCCAGCATGCTAACCGCTGCACCACTCCGAAATCCAGCCCATGCCACGAATCCAGTCGCTTCTGGTGGCGAACCGCTCCGAAATCGCGATCCGCGTGATGCGCGCCGCCGCCGAGCTCGGCATGCGTACCGTTGCCATCTACTCGCACGAGGACCGCTTCGCGCTGCACCGCTTCAAGGCCGACGAGAGCTATCTGGTGGGCGAAGGGCGCAAGCCGCTGCAGGCATACCTGGACATCGACGACATTCTCCGGGTCGCCCGGGGTGCGAAAGTCGATGCGATCCATCCGGGCTACGGTTTCCTGTCGGAGAACCCCGATTTCGCGCGCGCCTGCGCGGCCGCCGGCATCGTCTTCGTCGGGCCGACGCCCGAAGTGATGACGACGCTCGGAAACAAGGTGGCGGCGCGCGCTGCCGCGGTCGCTGCCGGGGTGCCGGTGATGCCGGCCACGGGGCCGCTGCCCGCCGATCCTGCCGAAGCATGCCGGCTCGCCCGCGCAGTCGGCTACCCGCTGATGCTCAAGGCGAGCTGGGGCGGGGGCGGCCGCGGCATGCGGGTGATCGAATCCGACGCCGACCTCGAAGCGCAACTGCCGGTCGCGCGGCGCGAGGCCGCGGCCGCTTTCGGCAACGACGAGGTCTATCTCGAGAAACTGGTACGCCACGCGCACCACGTCGAGGTGCAGGTGGTCGGTGACCGGCACGGCAACCTGGTACACCTGTACGAACGCGACTGCTCGGTGCAGCGGCGCAACCAGAAAGTGGTCGAACGCGCGCCGGCGCCGTATCTGGACGACGCACGCCGGGTCGAATTGTGCGCAGCGGCGTTGCGGCTGGCGCGGCAGGTGGGCTATACGCACGCCGGCACGATCGAATTCCTGATGGATGCCGATACCGGGCGCTTCCATTTCATCGAGGTGAATCCGCGCATCCAGGTCGAGCACACGGTCACCGAGCAGGTCACCGGCATCGACATCGTCAAGGCGCAACTGCGCATCAGCGAGGGCGCGCGTATCGGCGATGCCGATTGCCCGGTGCCGCGCCAGGAGGCGATCCGGCTCAATGGCCACGCGCTGCAGTGCCGGATCACGACCGAGGATCCCGAGAACAACTTCACCCCCGATTACGGGCGCATCACCGCCTATCGCAGCGCCGCCGGTTTCGGCCTGCGTCTCGACGGTGGCACCGCCTATTCGGGCGCGGTGATCACGCCGTATTACGACTCGCTGCTGGTGAAAGTGACCGCGTGGGCGCCGACCGCCGAGGAAGCGATCCGGCGGATGGATCGCGGCCTGCGCGAGTTCCGCATCCGCGGGCTGGCCACCAACCTGCAGTTCGTCGAGAACGTGATCAACCATCCGGATTTCGTCGCCGGACGCGTGACCACGCGCTTCATCGACACGACGCCGGAACTGTTCCGCTTCGCGAAGCGGCGCGACCGCGCCACGCGCCTGCTGCGCTACCTCGGCGAGGTGACGGTCAACGGCCATCCCGACATGAAGGGGCGCGTGCGTGCCGAGGCGGCGCACCCGCCGCTGGCGCTGCCGCGGCGCCGGCGCAACGGGGAGGGCGGCCCGGTTCGCGCAGCCGATGCCGCCGAAGGGGCGGTGCGCGCGAGTGCTGCCGTGGCGGTCGACCTGTCCGAGGCGCCGCCGCCGGGCATGCGCCAGCGGCTCCGCGAACTGGGGCCGCAGCGGTTTGCCGGATGGATGCGCGCGCAGCCGCGCGTGCTGATCACCGACACCACGATGCGCGATGCGCACCAGTCGCTGTTCGCGACGCGGATGCGCACCATCGACATGCTGCGCATCGCCCCGTATTACGCGCGCATGTTGCCGCAACTGCTGTCGCTCGAATGCTGGGGCGGCGCCACGTTCGACGTGGCGCTGCGCTTCCTGAAGGAAGACCCCTGGGAGCGGCTGGCGCGGCTGCGCGAAGCGGTGCCGAACATCCTGCTGCAGATGCTGCTGCGCGGCAGCAACGCGGTCGGCTACACCAATTACAGCGACAACGTCGTGCGCCATTTCGTCGCGCGTGCGGCCGCGGGCGGCATCGACCTGTTCCGCGTATTCGATTCGCTGAACTGGGTCGAGAACATGCGCGTGGCGATCGACGCGGTGCTCGAATCGGGCGCGTTGTGCGAAGGCGCGATCTGCTACACCGCCGACCTGTTCGACGCGTCCAGGTCGAAATACGGGCTGCGCTATTACCTCGACACGGCGCGCGAGCTGCAGCGCGCCGGCGTGCACCTGATCGGCGTGAAGGACATGGCGGGCGTGTGCCGGCCGCGTGCGGCGCGCGAACTGGTGCGTGCGCTGCGCGAGGAGACCGGGTTGCCGGTGCATTTCCACACGCACGACACCAGCGGCGCGGCAGCCGCTTCGGTGCTCGCTGCGATCGACGCTGGCGCCGACGCGGTCGATGGCGCGATCGACGCGATGAGCGGGCTCACTTCGCAGCCGAACCTGGGCGCGATCGTGGCGGCGCTCGAAGGCAGCGAGCGTGACACCGGCGTCGACCGGACCGCGCTTCAGGAGATCTCGCATTACTGGGAGAGCGTGCGCCGGCTCTATGCGCCGTTCGAATCCGACATTCGCGCCGGCACTGCCGACGTCTACCGCCACGAGATGCCGGGCGGGCAATACACGAACCTGCGCGAGCAGGCGCGCGCGCTCGGTCTCGAGCAGCGCTGGCCCGCGGTGGCGCAGGCCTACGCCGACGTGAACCGGTTGTTCGGCGACATCGTGAAAGTGACGCCGACGTCGAAAGTCGTCGGCGACCTGGCGCTGTTCATGGTGGCCAACGACCTGTCGGCCGGGGACGTGCTCGACCCGGCGCGGGCAATCGCGTTTCCCGACAGCGTGATAGCGCTGTTTCGTGGCGAACTGGGTTTCCCGCCCGACGGTTTTCCGCAGGCGCTGTCGCGCAAGGTGCTCGACTGCGACGGCGCGCACCCGTTGCTTGCCGAGCCTCCGGCGCCGTATCGCCCCGGCGACAGGCTCGCACCGGTCGACCTGGAGCAGGCGCGCCAGGAAGCCGCCAGGGCAGTCGGTCATCGCATTGGCGACGACGATCTCGCATCGTGGCTGATGTATCCGAGGGTGTTCCGTGAATATGCCGAGCATCGCAGGCAGTACGGCGACGTGAGTCTGCTGCCCACGCCGGCTTTTTTCTACGGAATGCGCGAGCGCGAGGAGATCGCGATCGGCATCGATCCGGGCAAGACCCTGATCGTGGGGATGCAGGGCATGGCACCAGCCGAGGAGGAGGGACTGGTGCGCGTGTTCTTCGAGTTGAACGGCCAGCCGCGCACGATGCGCATCGAGAAGGCGGGTGCCGCGCGGGCACCGAAGCGCGCGCAGGCCGAGTCGGGCAACCCGGCGCACGTGCCCGCGCCGATGCCCGGAATGATCGTCACCGTGGCGGTGAAGGCGGGACAGGCGGTGCGCGCCGGCGATCCGCTGGTGTCGGTCGAAGCGATGAAGATGGAGACGCAGATCCGCGCCGAGCGCGACGGCACGGTGCGTGCGGTGCACGTGAGGCCCGGCGAGACCGTGGCCGCGCACGACCTGCTGCTCGAATACTGAGGTGCGGCTGCGCATGCCACTTGTCCGGCATCGCAGGAGGCGCGAACCCCATGTCCGGAAACGGCGAGTCCACGACCGGGCAGTGGCGCATAATCGGCCCATGCTCCCCGATGCCGATGCCTGCTATGCGGCGATTCTCGCCCACGATTCGCGCTTCGACGGGCGCCTGTACGTTGGCGTGCGCTCGACGGGTGTCTATTGCCGACCGGTGTGCCGGGTGCGTACGCCCAGATTCGCGAATTGCCGTTTTTTCGCCAGCGCGGCGGCGGCCGAGAGCCACGGTTTTCGTCCATGCCTGCGCTGCCGTCCGGAACTGGCGCCGGGTCGTGCCGGCATCGACCTCGGATCGCGGCTCGCGCAGGGCGGGGCGCGCCTGATCGAGGCGGGTGAACTCGATCGCGGCGGTGTCGAGGCGGTGGCTGCTCGCGTGGGCACCAGTGCCCGACATCTGCGTCGCGTGTTCAAGACGGAGTTCGGCGTGACGCCGCTCGAATACGCGCAGACGCAGCGCCTGTTGCTCGCCAGGCGTCTGCTGACCGACACTGCATTGCCGATCACCGAAATCGCGGTCGCCTCGGGCTTCAACAGCCTGCGCCGTTTCAACGCCGCGTTTCGCGAGCGTTATCGGCTCAGTCCGACGCAGTTGCGTTCGCGCGCCGGCGCGCGACCCGCGGAGACGATGCGTTTCCGGCTCGCGTATCGGCCGCCCTGTGACTGGAAGCGTTCGATGGCGTTTCTCGCGGCGCGCGCGATCGAGCGCGTCGAGGTCGCGACGGGCGACGCGTACCACCGCAGCGTGCGCTGGCAGGCGGGCGCGCAGGAACTGCGCGGCTGGCTCGGCGTGCGGCCCCTGCCGTCGCGCGCGCTGCTCGAGCTCGAGTTGTCGGCATCGCTGGCGGCAGGGATTCCGTCGATCCTGCAGCGCATCCGCGACGTGTTCGACCTCGACTGCGAGCCCGCACAACTGCAGCGCGTGCTGCCGGCGCACGCAACGGGCGGCGCGCCGATGCGTCTGATCGGCTCCTTCGACGGCTTCGAGCTCGCGGTGCGTGGCGTCGTCGGGCAGCAGATCAGCGTCAGGGCCGCGCGCACCGTCATGGCCAGGATGGCCGAGCGCCACGGCGAGCCGCTCGATGGCGCGGCGCCGGACGGGCTCGCGCGCATCTTTCCGGCGCCGGGCACCATCGCAGCTCTCGAAGTCGCGGCCATCGCCGGCCTGGGCATCCAGCCGCGGCGCGCCGAAGCCATTCGCGCGCTGGCCCGGGCAATCGTGGGCGGACAGCTCGCGCTGGAGCCGCGCGCGCCGGTGGAGGCGACGGTTGCAGCGCTGCGCGCGATTCCCGGCATCGGCGACTGGACCGCGCAATACATCGCGATGCGTGCGCTGTGCTGGCCCGATGCGTTCCCGGCCGGCGACCTCGCGGTGCTCCGGGCGCTGCAGGCGCGCACGCCGGCCCAGGCGCGCGAGCGCGCGCGTGCCTGGCAACCGTGGCGCGCCTACGCGGTGATGAATCTGTGGGCATCGATCGGAGCGAACCCATGACGATCCGCTTTGCGTTGTTCGATTCGCGTTTCGGCGAGGTGTTGGCGATCGCGCGCGATGCGCGGCTCGCCGGGCTGTATTTCGTCGGCCAGAAGGATCAGCCTCGCCTCGACGAACTGGCGCACGCCGGTGCGCTTCGCGACGCCGCGTGGCCGGTGCTGGCCGAGACGCGGCGCCAGCTTGGCGAATACGAGGCGGGCCGGCGCGTTGCGTTCGACCTTCCACTCGATCTCGCGGGCACCGATTTCCAGCGCCGCGTCTGGGCGCAATTGCTGAATATTCCGTTCGGGCAGACGCGCAGTTACGCCCAGGTGGCGCGCGCCGCCGGATCGCCGCGCGGCGTGCGTGCGGCGGGCGCTGCGATCGGGCGCAATCCGGTGTCGATCGTCGTGCCCTGCCATCGCGTCGTGGGCAGCGACGGCTCGCTTGCCGGTTACACCGGCGGCATCGGGCGCAAGCGTGCGTTATTGCGCCACGAGGGGTGCTCCGAAGCACCCGGTTGACCGACATCAAGTCCGGCGGGCGGTCGTGCGGGCACGATATTTCAATGGGGTCTGCGGTTCCTGACGTATCGCTGCGCGATCTGCTTGCCGAGGCGCTCGCAATGCGTCGCGAGGCTGCTGCGGGTTATCGTCGGCGGGCCAGGGAGTGCGCAGCGCGGCAGGCGCCGCGGGTGGCCCGGATGTTTTCCCGTCTGGCAGTGCTCGAAAGCGAACAGGCGGCGCGCATCGAACACGACTTGCCCGATCTCGAAGTGGGGACGATACTGGCCAGGCAGGTCGCGTGGGCGCGGCCTGCGCGGCCTGCACCGCCGCCGGCTGGCATGTCCGTCGAGGATGCGCTGGAGACGGCGCGCGACAACGAACGCGGGATGCGGGCGATCTTCGAGCACATCGCGGCCACTTCGCCCAACGAGGCAGTGCGCATCCGGGCGCTTCGGTTCGCGCTGGCCGAGACGCGTCACCTGTCGACCATCGAGGAGGTGGTCGCGGGTGCCCGAGACGGAGGGAAGGCATGACCCAGAAAATCCCCACCACGTCGGCCGATTTCGACCACACCCGGATCATCGAACGGCCCGACGGCTTCTACTGGCAGGACGACGCCGACGGCCGTGAATACGGGCCGTTCCAGACGATGCTCGAGGCGGCTGCCGACATGCAACTGGCCGACGACGAGGCGGCTGCCGAAGAGGCGGGCGCCGACGACCTGCGCGAGGCTGGCCACCTGCTGGGCGTGCCCGACTGGGTCGATCCGGATACGGGCCACCTGGCCGACGACGAACGCACGCGCACCGACGACCATTGAACGGGACCGATCCGGCACAATCGGGCGTGGCGTGAACAGGTTCCAGATCGGCGCCCGGCCCGCAGCCGGGTATTTCCTGAGACGAAGGAGTCCCATGCGTACACCGCTGCAGATCAACTTTCGCGGCATGGACACGTCGCCGGCGCTGGAGACGCTGATTCGCGACAAGACCGCCAAGCTCGAGCAGTTCCACCCGAACGTCACGGGCTGCCGCGTCGTGATCGACAAGCCGCACCAGCACAAGCAGCAAGGCGAGCATTTCATCGTTTCGATCGACGTCTCCGTCCCGGGCAGCAACATCGTCGCCAATCACGCGCACCACGAGGACGTCAACGTCGCGTTGCGCGACGCTTTCTTCGCCGCGCGGCGCCAACTCGAGGAGCACGCCGTGCGACTGCGCGGCGAGGACAAGCGGCGCATGTCGACGGGTAGCGCCATGGTCGAGCGTGGCCCGCAGGCAGAAGCCGGAACCGACTAGGACCTGTTCACACTACGATCGCCCGCGCGCTGGCGGGCGACGCGGTCCCCGGGTTGCAGCCCATGCCGCGGCGGGGTTTGCCGCCGCGGCGCGCCCGTTCCCGTCAGAGCGCCAGCGGCGCAGCCAGCGCCGGCGCATCCACCGCGAAGAACGAGAGCACGAGAGCAGCGCCGCGCTGCGTCGCGCGGTGGCGCCCGTCAGGCGCAGGATCGTGCCGATGGTGCGCGGGTTTGGTGGGAATCGCTGCGGTCGTTATTCTCGCATCTCGGGTCCGGTGACACGGTCGGATCGAACGGCAGGATCGGGAGCATCAACGGCATGGAAGAAGCGCACGCGATCCCGCACCTTCGCGAGACGCTGCTGTTTCTGGGACTGGCGGGCGTGCTGGTGCCGCTGCTGCAGCGGCTGCGCGTGAACAGCGTGCTCGGCTTTCTCGCCGTGGGCATCCTGGTCGGGCCATTCGGGCTGGGGCGCCTTGCAGCCGACGTGCCGCTGCTCGGCTGGCTGGTGTTCCCGACGCTCGAAGCGGTCGCGGTGCTTGCCGAGGTCGGTGTCATGTTCCTGATGTTCATGATCGGCCTCGAGTTGTCGGCCGAGCGTCTGTGGGCGATGCGCCGCTGGGTGTTCGCGGCCGGCAGCGCCCAGGTGCTGGCGAGTGCCGCGGTCATCGGCCTGACGGCCGCGGCCATCGGCACCACCCCGGCGGCGGCACTGGTCGTTGGCCTGGCGTTGTCGTTTTCGTCGACGGCCGTGGTGATGCAGCTGTTGTCGGCACGCCGCGAACTCGGCACGCCGATCGGCCAGGCGAGCTTCGCGATCCTGCTGCTGCAGGACCTCGCGGTGGTGCCGGTGCTGATCCTGGTGGGGCTGCTTGCACGGCCGGGTGATACGCCGGTGGTGGCGTCGATGGCGATTGCCATCGGCAAGGCGGCGGTGGCGATCGTCATGATCTACCTGCTCGGGCGCGTGGCGATCCGGCCGCTGTTCCGGCGCATGGCGGCGAGTCGCCAGGCCGACACCTTCATGGCGCTCACACTGCTCAGCACCCTGGGGATTGCCTCGCTCACCTGGCTCGCCGGACTGTCGATGGCGCTGGGTGCGCTGCTCGCGGGGTTGCTGCTGGCCGAGACCGAATTCCGCCATGAGGTGGAGATCACCATCGATCCGTTTCGCGGGCTGCTGATGGGGTTGTTCTTCCTGTCGGTGGGCATGTCGATCGATCCGCTCGAGATCCTGCGCGCGCCGGCGCTGCTGCTCGGCGCGGTGGCGGGATTGTTCGTGCTGAAGGCGATCGTCGTCACCACGGTGGCGCGGATCGGCAGGCTGCCGGCGGCCAGGGCGATCGAGGCGGGCCTGCTGCTGGGGCAGGGCGGCGAGTTTGCCTTCATCGTGTTCGGGGCGGCGATGTCGCTCGGCCTGCTGGAAGAGCGTGCCGGACGCTTCCTGCTGCTGGTGGTCGGCCTGTCGATGTTCGCCGCGCCGCTGGTGGCCGAGGCGGGTCGGCGACTGGGCGAGCGGATCCAGCGTGCCGCCCGCCCGCCGCCTGGCGTGGCGCCGGTGTTGCCCGGCCTGTCGGGGCACGTGGTGGTGGCCGGGTACGGGCGCGTCGGGCAACTGCTCGGCCAGTTGTTCGACTCGCAGGGCATCGCCTACCTCGCGATCGATCCCGATGCGCGCCTGGTGGCGGGCTTTCACGCGCAGGGTCGACCGGTCTTCGTCGGTGACGCGAGCCGCGGCGAGTTGCTGCGGCACCTGGGGCTCGACGACGCGAGCGCCATCGTGCTCACGATGGATCACGGTCCGGCAACGCTGCGGGCGGTGCAGAGCATCCGGCGCGAGTGGCCGCGGCTGCCGATCCTTGCGCGCGCCCGCGACGAACGGCATGCGCTGGCGCTGCGCGAGGCGGGCGCCGACACCGCGATTCCCGAGGCGCTCGAATCCGCGCTGCAACTCGCGGCCCTCGCGCTGGCGCGCGCCGGGCTGCCGGGAACCGTCCTGGTCGATCTGATCGACCATGAGCGCGAGCAGCGCATCGCCTCGTTCCACGGGGAGGGACACACATGAGCGGGGCTGCGCGTCGTTGCGCCGCACGTGGCCGGGCGCAGGTGCCGGCCTCGATCCTGGTGGCCACCGATTTCTCGCGCAACGCCGGGCAGGCCGCAGCGCGCGCGCTGGCGCTGGCCGACCAGCTCGGCATCGACGCATTGCGACTGCTGCACGTCGTCGAGGCACCGTGGCTGGGCGCCTTGCAGCAGTGGTTGCGCCTGCCCGATGCGTCGCGACAGGGACTGTTCGAGGAAGCGCGGCGCTCGATGGATCGCCTGGTCGCCTCGCTCGGGGCGCACAGCGGCAGGCGCGTTGCCGCCGAGGTCGCGATCGGCACGCTGCTGGACACCGTGATCGAGCGCGCCGCGCGCGCCGATCTGCTGGTGATCGGCGCGCGCGGCCAGCATCCGGTGCGCGATTTCGCATTGGGCACGACCGGCGAGCGGCTGCTGCGCAAGCGGCGCGGACCCATGCTGGTGGTGCGGCGCGCGCCGACCAGACCCTACCGGCGGGTGCTTGCGCCCGTCGATTTCTCGGTGCATGCACCGCAGGTGCTCGCGCAGGCCGCGGCGATTGCGCCTTCGGCGCAAATCGAGGTGCTGCACGCGTTCGAGTTGCCGTTCGAGAGCAAGTTGCGCTTCGCCGGCGTCTCCAGCGCGGCGATCCACGATTTGCGGCAGCAGGCGCGCGCACAGGCGGTCGGGCGGCTGGCCGGGTTCGTGGCTGCGGCGGGCATCGACGCGGCGCGCGTGTGCCAGCGCATCGAACACGGCTATGCGCCACGCGTCATCGTCGATGTGGCGCGCCAGTCGCGGGCCGATCTGATCGTCATCGGCAAGCACGGCGAGTCGATCGTCGAGGACCTGCTGCTCGGCAGCGCGACGCTGCACGTGCTCGGCGAGGCGCGCTGCGACGTGCTGGTGGTGAGCGCACGACCGCCGCAGCGCGCGCAGCGTCAATCCTCGAACGGCAGGCCGACGTAGTTCTCGGCCAGGGAGGTGGACGCCGCCTTCGAGCCGACCAGGTATGCCAGTTCGGTCTCCTGGATCTTCTGGCCGAATTCCCCGGTGTCCGGGAAGCGGTGCATCATCGAAGTCATCCACCACGAGAAGCGCACCGCCTTCCAGACGCGCCGCAGGCACTTGCCGGAATAGGCGTCGATCTCCCTCATCGAGCCGCTGCGATAGTGGTCGACCAGTGCGCGCGACAGATAGCGCACGTCGCTCGCCGCGAGGTTCAGGCCCTTGGCGCCGGTGGGCGGCACGATGTGGGCGGCATCGCCGGCCAGCAGCAGGCGCCCGAAGCGCATCGGCTCGGCGACGTAGCTGCGCAGCGGCGCGATGCTCTTCTCGATCGACGGGCCGGTGACGATCGTGGAAGCGGCCCGGGTGTCGAGGCGGCGTCTGAGTTCGTCCCAGAAGCGCTCGTCGGACCAATCCTCGATCCTCTCGTCGAGCGGCACCTGCACGTAGTAGCGGCTGCGGGTGCGCGAGCGCATGCTGCACAGCGCGAAACCGCGAGGGTGGTTCACGTAGATCAGTTCGTGCGAGACCGGAGGTACGTCCGCGAGGATGCCCAGCCAGCCGAACGGATAGACGCGCTCGTAATGCTTCACTGCGCTTGCCGGCGGACTCTCGCGGCACACGCCGTGGAAGCCGTCGCAGCCGGCGATGAAATCGCAGGCGACTTCGTGGGCGACGCCGTTCCTGCGGTAGCGCACCACCGGCGAGTCGGTGTCGAAATCGTGGATGCTGACGTCTTCGGCTTCGTAGACGGTGGTTGCGCCGGCGGCGGCGCGTGCGTCCATCAGGTCGCGCGTGACTTCGGTCTGGCCATAGACCGTGACGTGCTTGCCGCCGGTGAGTCCGGCCATGTCGATGCGGTGCCGTTCGCCATCGAAACACAGTTCGATGCCGCCGTGCACCAGCCCCTCGGCGTGCAGGCGCTGACCCACGCCGGCCTCGTCGAGCAGGTCGACCGCCCCCTGCTCGAGCACGCCGGCGCGGATGCGGCCCAGCACGTACTCGCCGCTCTTGCGCTCCAGGATGAGCGCGTCGATGCCGGCGCGATACAGCAGCTGACCCAGCAGCAGGCCGGATGGACCGGCACCGACGATCGCGACCTGCACCCGCATGGCGTTCCTCCGTCGATTCGCGTGTCGCAAGTGTACGGCCTGCGGGCAGCGATAATGGCGGATCCGCCACAATGCCCCTTCCGTGGAGTCCGATGTCGCTCGTCTATCTCGTCCGTCATGCCCAGGCCTCGTTCGGGGCGCAGCACTACGATCGCCTGTCGGCGCTGGGGCGCCAGCAGGCGCGCTGGCTCGGCGTCTATTTTGCCGAGCGCGGAATGCGCTTCGCACGCGCGATGGCCGGAACGCTGGTGCGCCAGCAGGACACCGCGCGCGAAGCGATGGGGGCGATGGGTGCCGACCCCGGGACGATCATCACGCACGCCGGCTTCGACGAATACCACGGTGAAGCGCTCTATGCGGCCTGGTCGGGTGGCGCCGACCCGCGCGAGCACCAGCACGCCGATCCGCGCGACTACTGGCGTGCGTTCCGGGCCGCGATGCAGGCCTGGTCGGAGGACCGCCTGGCCGGCGTGCCCGAGAGCTGGCAGGCGTTCGGCGAGCGGGTGCGCGCCGGCCTCGACGAGGCAGCGCGCGACACGGCGCGCGACGACGCGGTGCTGGTGGTGAGTTCGGGCGGCGTGATCGGGCGCGCGCTGGCCGACATTGCCGGCGCGCCGGCGCGCACCGCGATCGAACTGAACCTGCAGTGTCGCAACAGTGGCATTTGCGAACTGATCGCCGGCGGCGGCAGGTTGCAGGTGCTCAGTTTCAACACCGTGCCGCACCTCGAATCGCCGGCCCGACGCCAGGCGATCACCTTCGCCTGAGCGGCGCGCCGCGTCGCGCGTCCACTTCAGTCGGCTTTCGCGGGCGCTTCCCTGATGCACTTCCTGACGAAGCTGGTCTTCGCGGCGCCGTGCAGTTTTTTCCCGGCGGCGCTCGCTTCGCACGCGGCGGCGTTGTCCTTTTCGCACTTCTTCAGGAAACTGGCGCGGGCCGCGCCGTGCAGTTTCTTCTCGTCGGCGCGATCGGTGCAGGTGGGGCCGGCGGCGAGTGCCGCGGTGGCGAACAACGACAGACAGACGGCAGCGATGAACCTGGACATGATCTCTCCGCAAGCGTGTGCGCACCGTCGGCACGGTGTGCGCGAAGAACTATACCGCGCCCCGATGTCCCGCCCGGTGCGGGCGTTGACCTGCGGCGTCACGGCGACGAAGGCGCTGGCGTGCGCATGCGGCTGAGGCAGGGCGTCGCCGCGACCATCGTCTGGGTGTCCGCGCACGGCGTGGCCGGCGGCGCGCAGCCGTTCGAGGACAGCATCGCGCAGCGCACGCTCGCCTGTACCGCCTGCCACGGCGCGCAGGGCAGGGCGACGCGCGACGGGTATTTTCCGCGCATTGCCGGCAAGCCGGCCGGCTATCTGTTCGAGCAGCTGCGCAGCTTCCGCGACGGCCGCCGTTCGTATCCGCCGATGGCCGGCCTGCTCGCCAACCTCGGCGACGACTATCTGCGCGAGATGGCCGGTCACTTCGCGAGCCTCGATCTGCCGTATCCGGCACCGCGGGCGGCGCGGCTGTCGCCGTCGATGCTGGCGCGCGGGCGCACGCTCGCGCTGGAAGGCGACGCGACGCGCGAATTGCCGGCCTGTGCCGAGTGCCACGGTCGCGCCCTGAGCGGCGCCGCCCCGGCGATTCCCGGTTTGCTCGGTCTGTCGCGCGACTACCTCAACGCCCAGCTCGGCGCCTGGCGCGACGGCCTGCGCCACGCCGGCGCGCCCGATTGCATGGCGCAGGTCGCGCGCCGCCTGCGGCCCGAGGACGTTGCCGCGGTCACCGGCTGGCTGGCCGCGCAGCCGGTACCCGATGGCCCGGTGCCGGTTGCTCCGCCGGGGAGGCGGTTGCCGATGCGCTGCGGCAGCCTCGCGGTGCATGCGTCGGGCGGTGCGTCGTCTGCCGGTGCTTCGCCAGGCGGCGCTGCGGCGTCGCGTGCTGCCGCGGCACCCCAGGCCGACGCGGCACAGGTCGCGCGCGGCGCCTACCTGGCACGTGCCGGCAACTGCGCCGGCTGCCACACCGCGCGCGGTGCGGCAGCCTATGCAGGCGGGCGCGGCGTGGCCACGCCGTTCGGTATCGTCTATGCGTCGAATCTCACGCCTGACGAGGACACCGGACTCGGGCGCTGGAGTGCCGACGACTTCTGGCGTGCGCTGCACGAGGGGCGCTCGAAAGACGGGCGGGCACTCTATCCGGCGTTCCCGTATCCGCAGTTCACCCGCATCAGGCGCGAGGATTCCGACGCGATCTTCGTGTTCCTGCGCAGCCTGCCGGCGGTGCGTGAGACCAACCGGCGACACGCGCTGCGTTTTCCGTACGATCGGCCGCTGGTGCTCGAGGCCTGGCGCTGGCTGTTCTTCCGCCCCGCAGCGTTCGTGGCCGATGCGGCGCGCCCGGCCGACTGGAATCGCGGCGCCTATCTTGTGAACGGGCTCGCGCACTGCGCGGCCTGCCATGGCGCCCGCAACGTCTTCGGTGCGGCGCGCGAACGCGGGCGCTTCGACGGCGAACAGATGCCCGACGATGGCTGGTACGCGCCGTCGTTGCACGATCCGCGCCAGGCCGGGCTCGCCGACTGGTCCGTCGGGGAGATCGTCGAATTGCTGCGCGGTGCGGCGACCGCGCGCGCCGGCGTCGCCGGACCGATGGCCGAGGTCGTGGCGCACGGCACGCAGCACCTGAGCGAAGACGACCTGCGTGCGATCGCCGTGTTCCTGAAGGCGTTGCCGGCGGATCCGCCGGGCCGCGCGCCGCCCGGGGCGACCGAGCGTGATGCCGGCTGGCTGGCGCGGGGCGCACGCGGCTACGGCGAACACTGTGCGCAATGCCACGGCGAGCAGGGCGAGGGCGTGCCGCGCGCCTATCCGGCGCTCGCGGGCAATCGCGCGGTCACGATGGATCCCGCGGTGAACCTGGTGCGGATCGGCGCGCACGGCGGTTATGCTGCGGCGACCACTGCGAATCCGCGCCCGTTCGGCATGCCGCCGTTCACGCAGGTGCTCGACGACGCCGATCTTGCCGCGATCCTGTCGTTCGTGCGCAATGCCTGGGGCAATCGGGGCTCGATCCTCTCCGGGTCGCAGGTGAGTCGGCAGCGCGGCAGCGCGGCCCGGTGACTTTGACCCGGATCAGGCGCAAAGCGGCGCAACACGCCAGACTACGGGCACGGCGGTCACACAAGGCCGTGCGACCCGACAGGAGCGATCGCTTGGACGAATCGGCCTTTTACCGGACTGACGAACTCGAGGAGGTGGTCGCGCGCATGGCGCGCGAGGCGCAGGCGTTGATCCGCGATCCGGCGCGCCTCACGGTGGTTGGAATCCTGCGGCGCGGCGCGCCGCTGGCCGACCGTCTGTGTGCGCACCTGCACGAGGCGTGGGGCGCAGCGCGCATCGCGCGGTTCGATCTCGACATCAAGCGCTATGGCGACGACCTCGCGTTGCTGCACCCCGAGACGCGGTTGCGCGAGCGTGCCGACGCCGCAGTGCCCGAACTTGCCGGGCGCACCGTGCTGCTGGTCGACGACGTGCTCTACGAAGGGCACTCGTTGCTGCGCGCCTTGCGGTGGCTGGCCGCGCGCGGTGCGGCCGAGATCCGCAGCGCGGTGCTCGTCGACCGGCGCTGTGCACGGCTGCCGCTGAAGGCCGACGTGGCCGGGCTGGTTCTCGAGGTGGCCCCGCTGCAGATCGTCGACGTGCACGTGCCGCCGTACGAGCCGCACTTCGGCATTCACATCAGGCGCCGGGAGAAAGACCATGTTCAGGAATCGTGAGGACGCGGCACGACAACTCGCGGGCGCGCTCGACGCCTGGCGTGGCCGCCGTCCGCTGGTGCTCGCGATCCCGCGCGGAGCCCTGCCGATGGGCCGCGTGCTGGCCGAGGCGCTCGCAGGCGAACTCGACGTGGTGCTGGTTCGCAAGATCGGCGCGCGCTGGCAGCCGGAGTTCGCCCTGGCGGCGATCGACGAGAACGGCGAACTGCACTGGACGCCGGGGATCGGTCCGCATTCGGCCGATCCGCAATGGCTGGAGCACGAGAAGTATTCGCAACTCGAATTGCTGCGCCACCGACGCGATCGGTATCGCTGCGGCCGGCCGGCGATCGATCCGGCCGGCCGCGTGGTCATCATCGTCGACGACGGCCTGGCCACCGGTTCGACGATGGTCGCCGCGCTGCACGCGACGCGTGCGCGCAAGCCCGAGCGGCTGATCTGCGCGGTACCGGTGGCGGCGCCGTCGGCGCTCGAGCGAGTGCGTCCCTACGCGGACGAAGTCGTCTGCCTTTTGGCGCCGGTCTCCTTCCAGGCGGTTTCGCAGTTCTATCGCGAGTTTCCGCAGGTGGACGACGACGAGGCGGTGCGCGTGCTCGCGGCGGCGCAGGCGGACACGCCCAGCGGCCCGCCTGCGGCCGGGCAAGCCTGAACCTCAGGACGCCCGCGACCCTTCCCGCACGGGGCCGGCTTCGGGCGGCGTTCGCGGGGCGATCCACTCCTCGCAGCCGTGGCCGCCATCGGTACGCGGGGTGGCGAGCACCGGCAGCATGCGCCACAGGTACAGGCCGAACGCCGCGATCCAGGCGATCACGGCCAGATGCATCAGCGTGGTCGCCGGCAGGCCGGGGATGCCGGCGCCAGCGCGCGCCAGCGCAGCGACGACCACCAGCGCAGCGCCCAGTGGCACCCAGGCGCGCGGGTCGAGCGGGCGCCCGCCATGGATGCGACCGGCAATGCACAGCACCGCGTAGATCGACAGCCCCATGGCACCCACGGTGAGCAGGTGCCGACCGGCACTGGTGCCGAAGCTGCCGGTCATCAGCGCGACGCCAATCGCGGCATGGCCGAGCGCCATCAGCCAGTAGACCGCATAGAGCATCGACGGCAGGCGACCCCACAGCACGCGACCCACGTGCCAGTCGTTGAGCAGGTTCAGGATGGCAGCGGCCGCGGCCAGGGCGGTCCAGGCGCCCACCGGCGAGCCCGGCACGACGAACTCGACCACCGTGTTCAATGCGATGGCGAAGATCGCGAGGTTGCGGCGCGGTGGCCGGGCGCGGTATTCGGGCGCATCGGGGTCGGCCAGCGCGCGCCGCTCGTCGAGCGCGTCGTTGACGATGCGCATCGACACGCGGCTCATCGCGACGACGATCAGGATCATCATGACGCCGATGCCTGCGTGCGCCCAGCGCAACGGATCGGCGCCGCGCAGCGCGTCGACGTGATAGCCGGCGACGGTTGCGGTCATCGCGATCAGGCCCCAGAGAAAACCACTGTGGCGGCGCTCCGGATCGGCGAGCAGCCTTCGCGCGACCAGTGCCGGCAGCGAGGCGGCGAAGCCGATCCCGAACAGTGCCGCCGGCCATGGGCCGAGCAGGCCCGATGCCCAGAATGCGGCCCGCGTGGCGAGCCAGCCGGCCGTGATGCCGAGCGCGGCGCGCGGCCCGAAGGCAGGCGTTGCGGTGAATTCCGGCACCGAGGTTGCCACGAAGCCGGAGACCGCCGCCAGCCCGAAGCCGAACACCATTTCGTGCGCGTGCCAGGCCACCGGGCCACCGGGAACCGCAGGCACCGCCAGCCCCCAGGCGAGAAACGCCGACCACAGCGCAAGCCCGAGCGCGGCAAACGCAGCGGCGGCGATGAACATCGGCCGCAGGGAGCAGGCGAACAGCGGATGTGCGGCCACTCTGCCGAGCACGCCGTCGCCCGCGGGCCCTGGCGCCGCGGTCAACATCGGTTCGCCGTACGTCCGAGCGGTACGACCACGGCGGACGGTCGTGCAGGCGCGAGCCCGGATTCCTCCCCGTGACCGGGATCCGGTGCGTCGGCCGACGGTGTGGGCAGGCCGAAGCTCGCGCGCACCACCGCCTGCTGAACCAGCCGCGCGGTGTTGCGGTGGATCCAGCCTTCATCGCGGCGCGACGGCGCCAGATCGAGGACGAAGCGTCCGACGATACGCCCCGGTCGTGGCGCCATCACGAGGATCTCGTCGGACAGCCGTACTGCCTCCATCAGGTCGTGGGTGATCATCAGCACGCCCATGCGTCGCGCCGCCAGGTGCGCCAGCAGCAGGCCGTAGAGTTCCTCGCGCAGCCCGATGTCCAGCGCCGAGAACGGCTCGTCGAGCAGCAGCAACTGCGGCTCGAGCGCCAGGGCACGTGCCAGCGACACGCGACTTTGCATGCCACCCGAGAGCTGGTGCGGAAAGCGGCCGAGATCGACCGCCGAAAGCCCGAGACGCAACGCGAGTTCGTTTGCGCGGCGCTCGCGCTCGGGGCGCACCATGCCGGCGGCGGCCAGGCCGAGTGCGATGTTGTCGAGTGCCGTTTTCCAGGGCAGCAGGCGCGGTTGCTGGAACATGAACGCCTGGCTGGAAAAGCCGTTCTCGATCGTACCGTCGCGCACGTGCAGCAGGCCGGCGCACAGGTGCAGCAGCGTGGTCTTGCCGCATCCGGAGGGGCCTACCAGTGCCACGATCCGGCCGGCTTCGAGATCGAGGTCGACACCATCGAGCACCTCGTGGCGTGCGAACGCATGGTGCAGTCCCCTCACGCGCAGCGCGGGTTTGTTCATTGCGCCGCCTCCGCCGCCGCATGCGGTTCGCGCCAGCGTTCGATCTCGCGCTTGACCGGTTCGAGCAGCAGGTATTCGACCGCGAGGAGCAGCCCGACCACCGCCGATATCCACGCCATCGTCGCTGCGGTGTCCAGTTGCGAGCGCGATACCGCGAGTGCTGCGCCGACACCGTCCTGCGTGGACAGCAGTTCGGCCATCACCACCACTTTCCACGACATGCCGAGCGCGGCGATCCAGGCCGGAAACAGGTACGAGATCACGTGCGGCAGGTAGACGTCGAAGAACATCATCCGTCGCGGCAGCCGGAAAGACTCCGCCATGGTCCTGAGCTGATTGTCGAGCGTGCGCGCGCCCTGCAGCGCGCCGACGAACACCACCGGGAAGCTTGCCACGAACACGGTGAACACCGGCGTGCCGTCGCTCGCACCGAACCACAGCATCGCCAGCACCAGCCACGCGATCGGCGGGGTGCCCATCAGCACGGTGACGATCGGCCGCGACATCGCCGAGGCGGTCATCGACACCCCGGCGGCCAGCCCGAGCAGGCTGCCGGCCAGCACCGACAGTGCGAAGCCGGTGAGCGCGCGCCGGGCCGTGGCTTCGAGCTCCGGCCAGGCTGCCCCGCTGGCGATCAGCGTGTAGAGTGTGGCGAACGCCGAGCGCGGGTCGGGCAGCACCAGCGGCCCGTACATCGCCGCCACCGCTTCCCAGGCGGCCACCAGCATCAGCAGGCTGGCAACTGCGCCCCAGCCGCTCCACAGGTACGCGGGCAGTCCGGCGAGCCAGGCGCCCAGCAGCTTCATTGCGCTGCGGCTGCCGCACGCAGCGGCGCGAGGGCGCGCGTGGACGCGTAGAAATCATCCGGCGGCAGGCGCCCGCCGAGCAGCGCGGGGTTCTTCTTCAGCAGCAGTTCGAACAGGAATTCGACCTCGGCGCGCGCATCGGCCGCCGCCACCGCGCGCATCCGGCTCGAAGCCACCGCATCGGCCACCGCTTCGGGCGACAACGCATCGATGTGTCTGGCTACCATCGCTCCGCACTCCTGCGCATGGGTGTCGCACCAGCCCAGCGCCTGAGCATACGCGTCGGCGATGCGCGCGACCATGGCGGGCCGGTCCATCACGCTGGACATCACCGCGATGCCCGCCTGCGGGATGCGCGGAGCGCGTCCGAACGCCTGCCCCCACTCGGTCTGCAGGTCGACTGCCCGGTGCAGTTCGGGTGCCACCAGGCTGAGCGGAAACGACCCGGTCTTGCGCAACGCCATCGACACCGCCGGCTCGGCCAGCAGCGCGTTCTCGACGCGCCGCATGACGAGCAGCTGCATCGCGTCGATCGGCGTGGCGACGTAGCGCAGCCGCAGATCCTTGCGCAGGTCGATGCCCTCGCGTTCGGCGATCAGCGAGAACAGGATGTCGGGCATGTCGCCGCGAAACGGCATCGCGATCTCGCGGCCGCGCAGATCGGCCAGACGCTTGACCGCCGGATCGCGCGAAACGATCCACAACAGCCCCCAGGTCGAGACGTTCAGCAGGCGCAGCTTTGCGCCACGGTTGTAGAGGTTCGCCGCGACATTGACCGGCATCGCAAGCACGTCGGCCTTGCCTTCGAGCGCCATCACTCGCAGCTGGTCGGGATCGCGCCATGGAACGAACACCACTTCTTCGGCCAGGTCTGCGAGCGCTCCTGACTCGGCCATGCGGATCAGCGGGTTCGATACCGATGCGAAGGGGCCCGCGAGCAGCAACCGCGGCAGTCTCGACGCAGGCCGGGCGGTTGTCGCGCCAACGCCCGGCGCGCCGGCGAGCACCGCCAGCGCCGCCAGCAGGCCGCGCCGTCGGGGCAGCGACGGACCGCGCATTTCAGAAGCTCCCGTTCAGGCCGACGATCAGGCCGCGTCCCGGTGCCGGCAGCTCGCGCCCGGAGATCCCGTCGACGAGGTGCTCGTGGTAGCGCCGGTCGAACAGGTTCACCAGACGCAGCTCGACGCGGGTGCGCTGCAACGCGCCGAGCTTGCCGAGGCGCCATCCGAAGCGCAGGTCGGCGGTGACGAACCCCGGGGTCGGGTCTTCGGTGCCCGCGGAGAAGCGCGTGGCGACCCGATCCTGTCGAGCCACGGCCCGCAGTTGCGCACGCCAGTGAAAGCCGTGCTCGGCGGGCTGGCCGAGGCCGACGCGCACTTCGGGCGGCGGCATCTGGTACAGGGGTTCGTCGTCCTGGTGGTTCACGCCGCGCAGCCAGGTGAAGGCGGCGTCGCCGACCAACAGGCCGATCGGCGCGCTGACGCGACCCTCGATACCGTGGATCGCGACCCGGTCGAGGTTCTCGGTGCGCTTGACCGGAAGGCCCGTACCGGGCTGGACCGCACCGGTGACGCGCCCCGCGACGTAGTCGTCGATGCGCGTGTGGAACACCGCCAGGCGGTATTCGCGCGCAGCGTCGCGCCCCTTGACCCCGAGTTCGACGCTGGTCGAGCGCTCCGGATCGAGCTGCGGATTGCCGACGTGGTAGTAGCCGTCGCCGCGCGCCGCGTCCTCGAAGCGCTCACGCATGTCGGCGGCGCGATAGCCGCGGCCGAGGTTGGCGTAGACGCTCGTCCGGTTCGACAGCGCGCGGATCGCGCCCACCGACCAGGACAGGGTCGTGTCCTGGTGATCGAGGCCGGTGGTCTGCGCGGAGGGGCCCGCGCCCTTGCGTGCGGCGTCGCCGGCGATCCGGTCGAGTCGTGCGCCGGCCACGATGCGCGTGCCGCCGAGATCGACCTCGTCCTGCACGAATACGCCGGAGGAACGCAGCACGCCATCGTCGAACGGATCGTTGCGCAGGTTGTTGTCGAAGAGCGGCGGGTTGTTGTCGATGTAGCGCTGCGGGTCGGCGCGCATCCGCCAGGACTCGGCGCCGAGCGTGAGCAGGTGCCGGTTTCCGACGGGTACGAGGTACTTCGCCCGCACGCCGTCGGTGGCGAAGGTGACGTCGTTGCGAACGTAGTCGCGGCCGATCGACGCCGAGTACGCGCGGATCTGCCGGAAGACCTCCTGCCGATACAGGTCGGCTTCGAGCCTGCCCGGGCCGAGCCCGGTTTCGATGCCGGCTTCGAACAGGTCGCGCCGCTGCTCGGGCGAGTGGATGGTCACCGTGCCCAGCGGGGGAGGGATTCCCGCGCCGCCGGGTTGCCCACCGGTGCGCGCCGAGCCCGGATACCAGACGTCGTGATCGGCGTGGCGCTGCAGGTTCAGCTTCAGGCTGGTGTGGTCCGAAAGGCGGTAGCGGTACTTCGCCATCAGCGTTGCGGAGCGGTAACCGGTGTCCGGTTCGCGGCCGTCCGGGCTGCGGTAGTCGCCGGCGCCGCGAGCGGCCGCTCCCAGCACGAGCGCGTGGCCGGCGTTCGAGCGCTGCAGCAGCACGGTTCCCGACAGGCTGCGGTCGTTGCTGCCCGCGCCCAGGCCGATTCGCCCCCCGGTGGCCGGTTGCGCGGTGAAGTGGGGCTCGGGCGTGAGCAGGTTGACCACGCCGCCCAGCGCGCCGCTGCCATACAGCACCGAACCGGGCCCCTTGACGACCTCGGCGCGCTCGAGCAGGCCGAGGTCGACGAACGAGGCGATCGCGCCCTGCGGTTGCGCGGAGTTGACGCGCACGCCGTCGATCAGCACGACCACGCTTTCCTTCTTCAGGCCACGCAGCACGGGGTTCTGGCCCCAGGCGCCGTCCGACTGCACCGCGAGGCCAGGCTCGCCGCGGAACATCTCGCCGGTCGGCGCCGCGGCGGAGGCGCGATCCGGTGTCAGGACGTCGACGGCCTGCGGGGTGTCGATCGGATCGACTTCGCGCCCGGTTGCGGTGACGACGACCGCATCGAGCACGGGTTGGGCGAGTGCCGAGGGGGCGTGCAGGGCAGCCGTGCCGCCGACGATGGTGAGAAGCAGGCTTCGCAAGGCCGGATCCTCGAGAAAGAGGAAGGTCGCCGCGCGACGCGTGCCGCTCCGAGGTCCGATCGCGCGATCACCGATTATAAACAGAAACGCGACGTATTCGTATTTAATATAGATCAAGCCTCATTCAGCCGATCCCTCGTGGGCGCCCTTGGCGCTGGGCGAGTTGACAACCGGTTCCGGGTCCGAGGAAGATAGTAATAATTTACTTACTTTCGGACCCCGCCTCCCATGGATGCAGTCGCCAGGCACCTCCCCGCCGACGAACGTCGGGCGGTCACGGTCGAGACCGTGGTCGAACTCGCCGCAGAGCAGAACCCGAGCGAGATCACGACCGCCGCGATCGCCACCCGGATGGGGCTGACCCAGGGGGCGCTGTTCCGGCACTTCCCGACCAAGGACGCGATCTGGCGCGCGGTGATGGACTGGGTCGCCGAGCGGCTGATGGCGCGCGTGGACCGTGCCGCGAGATCGGCCACGTCGCCGCTGGGTGCGCTCGAGGCGATCTTCATGGCGCACGTCGCTTTCATCGCGGAGCACCCGGGCGTGCCGCGGATGATGTTCGGCGAATTGCAGCGGCCCGGCGACTGCGCCACGCGGCGGATGGTGCAGGCGCTGCTCGAGCGCTACCGCGATCGCCTGCGCGCGCTGATCGTGCAGGGTCAGTCCAGTGGCGAGTTCGATGCGCAGGTCGATGCCGATCAGGCGGCGCTGCTGTTCATCGGCACGATCCAGGGACTGGTGATGCAGTCGATGGTGGCCGGGGACGTGCGGCGCCTGCGCAGCGACGCGCCGGCCGCTTTCGCGACGCTGTGTCGCGGCATCGGGAGAAAGCCATGAGGCGGCTGTCGATCAGCCGGCGCGTGCTGGCGCTGGGCGGGGTGCTCGCGATTCTGCTGGGCCTGTTCGTCTGGGTGGCGCTGCGCGCGGGCCCGCTCACCCCGGTACGGGTGACCGCCGCGACGGTGGAGCGGCACGAACTCTCTCCCGGGCTGTTCGGCATCGGCATCGTCGAGGCGCGCTACACCAACCGGATCGGTCCGACGGCGGCAGGGCGTCTGGCGCGTATCGACGTGCAGGTCGGCGAGGCCGTGCAGGCCGGCCAGGTGCTGGGCGAGATGGATCCGGTCGACCTGGACGAACGCTCGCGCGCGCAGCAGGCCGCACTTGGGCGCGCACAGGCCGGCGTGCTCGCTGCCGAGGCGCAACTGCAGGATCTGTCGGCGCGGCGTGCCTTCGCCGAAACGCAGGCGCGTCGCTACGAGCAATTGCGCGCGGCGCGATCGGTCAGCGACGAGGCGGCCGAGGCGCGGCGCCAGGAATGGCAGCTCGCCGAAGCAGGCCACGCGGCGGCGCGCGCCAACCTCGACGCGGCACGCCAGGAACTGGCGCGGGCGCGCGCCGACCGCGAAGGTCTGGCACGTCAGCGCGCCAACCTGAAACTCGTTGCGCCGGCGGCGGGGATCGTCGCGGTCCGCGCGGCCGATCCCGGCACCACCGTGGTGGCTGGTCAGGCAGTGGTCGAGATCATCGATCCGTCCACGCTGTGGCTGAACGTGCGCTTCGACCAGTTGCGCACCTCCGGACTGCGCGCCGGCCTGCCCGCGCGCATCGCGCTGCGCTCTCGTGCGGGCGAGTCGATGCGCGGCAAGGTCGCGCGCGTGGAGCCGGTTGCCGACGCCGTGACCGAAGAGGCGCTCGCGAAGATTGCGTTCGACCCGATTTCGCAGCCGCCGCCGGCGCTCGGCGAACTGGCGCAGGTCACGATTGCGCTGCCGGCACGGCCCGCGGTGCCGGTGGTGCACAACGCGAGCATCCAGAGATCGAACGGGCAGGCAGGGGTCTGGGTGATCGACGACGGCGCGCTGCGCTTCGCACCGGTGCGGCTCGGCGCCTCGGACCTGGACGGTCACGTCGAAGTGCCCGAGGGGCTGAAGGAAGGCGAGCGCATCGTGGTCTACAGCGAGCGCGCGCTCGACGCCCGCACCCGCATCGAGATCGTCGACCAGCTCGCGGGAGCACGGCGGTGATCAGCCTCGCGGGCCGCGACATCCTGCAGTCGTGGGGCAAGTTCGTCTTCACCGGTGTGGGCCTGGGCCTGCTGATCGGCGCGACGCTCACGATGGCAGGGGTCTATCGCGGCATGGTCGACGACGCACGCGTGCTGCTCGACAACAGCGGCGCCGACCTCTGGGTCGTTCAGCAGGACACGCTCGGTCCGTACGCCGAATCGTCGAGCCTGTACGACGACGTGTATCGCGGCATCGCCGCGATGCCGGGCGTGGCACGCGCAGCCAACGTCACCTATCTGACGATGCAGGTGGGCCGCGGCGACCGCGACGTGCGTTCGATGGTCGTCGGCGTGGTGCCGGGCGGACCCGGCGAGCCGGGCCAGCCCGGATTCCTGGTCGCGGGCCGCCACATCACGCGCAGCCACTACGAGGCGGTGGCCGACGTGGCGACCGGCTTCGCGCTCGGAGACGAGATCCGCATCCGGCGCAACCTGTACACCGTGGTCGGGCTCACGCGACGCATGGTCTCCTCGGGCGGCGATCCGATGGTCTTCATCCCGCTGCGCGATGCGCAGGAAGCGCAATTCCTGAAAGACAACGACGCGATCGCCAGGCAGCGGCGGCGCACCGCGCAGAACCCCGCCTTCGATCGCCCCGGCGTGCCGGGGTTGCTCGAGGCGGTCATCGCGTCGCAGAGCGTCAACCCCTACGTGAACGCGGTGCTGGTGCGCATCGCCGACGGCGTCGCCTCCGAGGAGGTCGCCGGGCCGATCCGGCGCTGGAAGCGGCTGCAGGTGTACACGCGCGTGCAGATGGAGGAGATCCTGATCGGCAAGCTGATCGCCACGTCGGCCCGCCAGATCGGGCTGTTCCTGGTGATCCTCGCGATCGTCAGCGCGGCGATCGTCGCCTTCATCATCTACACGCTGACGCTGGGCAAGATCCGCGAGATCGCGGTGCTCAAGCTGATCGGCACAAGGAACGCCACGATCGCCTCGATGATCCTGCAGCAGGCGCTCGGGCTGGGGTTGATCGGATTCGTCGTCGGCAAGGTGGCGGCGACGCTGTGGGCGCCGATCTTTCCGCGCAACATCGTCCTCGAAACCACCGACGCGGCGCGTGCCATCGTCGCGGTGCTGGCGATCTGCGTGCTCGCCAGTACGATGGCGATCCGTGCCGCGCTGCGCGTGGATCCGGCGGAGGCGGTCGGTGGCTGAGGCCGTGGCCCGGGGCATCCGCATCGCCGGCCTGCGCAAGCGCTACGGCTCGGGCGACACCGCGGTCGACGCGTTGAAGCACGTCGACATGGCGGTCGCGCCCGGCGAGGTCGTCGGCCTGATCGGGCCTTCCGGGTCGGGCAAGAGCACGCTGCTCAAGTGCCTGGGCGCGGTGATCGAGCCGAGCGCCGGGCGCATGACGCTCGGCGACGACGTCATCTACGACGACGGCTGGAAGGTGCGCGACCTGCGCGCGTTGCGGCGCGACCGCATCGGCTTCGTGTTCCAGGCACCGTACCTGATCCCGTTCCTCGACGTGACCGACAACGTCGCGCTGCTGCCGATGCTCGCCGGTGTGCCCAACGCACAGGCGCGCGGCAAGGCGCTGGAACTGCTCACCGCGCTGGACGTGCAGCACCGCGCGCGTGCGATGCCCTCGCAGCTCTCCGGCGGCGAGCAGCAGCGGGTGGCCATCGCACGCGGACTGGTCAACCGCCCGCCGGTGATCCTCGCCGACGAGCCGACCGCGCCGCTCGACAGCGTGCGTGCGATGTCGGTGATCCGCATTCTCAACGAGATGGCGCGCAGGTTCGAGACCGCCATCGTCGTGGTCACGCACGACGAGAAGATCATCCCGACCTTCAGGCGGATCTACCACATCCGCGACGGCGTGACGCAGGAGGAAGCGGGCGAAGGCAGGCCGTTCGAATGATGATCGACGACAACACCGGGCGCAGCGCCGTCGTGCGGTTGCCTGAAGCGCCCTCCGACGGGCTGCGTGAACCCGGTCTGCGCCGCTTCGGACTGGCCGTGGCGGCAGCGCTGCTCGCGGGCTGCGCCGTCGGTCCCGACTTCAAGGCTCCGCCAGCGCCCGCGGCATCCGGGTACCTGGCGAGCCCGCTGCCCGAGCGCACCGCGTCGGCGCAGGTCGCGTTGGGCGACGCGCAGCGCTTCGTGCCGGCCGCACCGATCGACACGCAGTGGTGGCGCGAATTCGGCTCCGCGAAGCTCGACGCGCTGATCGACGAGGCACTGAAGGCCAGTCCGACGCTCGAGGCGGCGCAGGCCACGCTGCGCCAGGCGCGCGAGACGTTCGATGCGCGCGCCGGCGCAACGCAGTATCCGCAGGCCAGCGGCCGGCTCGGCGCACAGCGCCAGCGCACCAACGGTGCCGCGCTCGGCCAGTCCGGCGCCGGGCGCACTTTCGAGCTCTACAACGCCTCGGTGGCGGTCAGTTACGACCTCGACCTGGCCGGCGGCAACCGCCGCGCGCTCGAAGCGCTGGCCGCGCAGGTCGACCACCAGCGCTTCCAGCTGGAGGCGGCGCGCCTGGCGCTGGCCGGCAACCTGGCGACCGCGGCGATCACGCAGGCGCAGCTGGCCGCACAGTTCGCAGCCAGCGAGGCGATCGCGGATGCGCAGCAGGAACAGGTGGAGATCACGCGGCAGCGGCTGTCGCTGGGCGCGGCAGCACGCGACGAACTGCTCGCGCTGCAGACGCAGCTCGGACAATCGCGCGCTGCGAGCTCGGACCTGCACAAGCGGCTCGACCAGGCCGGGCACCTGCTCGCCGTCCTGGCTGGACGAAGTCCCGATCGGGCGGACCTGCCGCGTTTTGCGCTCGCGGAGTTCGGACTGCCGCGGGATCTGCCGCTGCGCCTGCCTGCGGAACTGGCGCGCCGCCGTCCCGACATTCGCGCCTCCGAGGCCTTGCTGCACGCCGCCGATGCGCAGCACGGGGCGGCGCTCGCAAAGCTCTATCCGCAGATCACGCTGAGCGCGACCACCGGCGCGCAGGCACTGACCGCGGCGGGTCTGTTCGGCGGCGGCTCGCTGGTCTGGGGCCTGGCGGGGCAGATCGCGCAGCCGCTGTTCAACCCCGGCCTGCCCGCCGAGGCGCGCGCCGCCGAAGCGGGCTTCGACGCCGCCGCAGCGAATTACCGTCAGACGGTGCTGCAGGCGCTGCGCAATGTCGCCGACGTGCTGCGCGCGCTCGGGCACGATGCCGCGACGCTGGCGGCGCAGGCGGCTGCCGACGCGTCGGCAAGCGAGGCGCTGGCAACCGTCGGCACTCGGCACGCACTCGGCGCAGCGAGCTACCTGCAGTGGCTCACCGCGCAACAGCAGGCGCAGCAGGCGCGACTCGGCCTGTTCGCCGCGCAGGCGCAGAGGCTTGCCGACACGGTGGCGCTGTACCAGGCGATGGGCGGCGGCTGGGCGGACTGACGACGCGCACTCAGCCGCGCGCGAGCGGCAGGCTCGCCTGCGCCTGCAGGCCGCCGAGCGCGGCCGAACGGCGGTAGCGGATCGATCCTGCGTATTGCGCGATGATGTCGGCCGCGATCGCCAGCCCCAGTCCGTGACCGGGTTGCTGTTCGTCGATGCGCATGCCGGCGGTGCCCAGTTGCCCGAGCATCTCGTCGGGCACGCCGGGGCCGTCGTCCTCGACGCTGAACTCGAGCGCGTCGGTGGCGGGGGCGGCCGGCGCCACCGAGACGCGGACACGCCGGCGAGCCCATTTGCAGGCGTTGTCGAGCAGGTTGCCGAAGAGCTCGAGCAGATCCTCCCGATCGGCGGCAACACGCCGCTCGGGCGCGTCCACCTCGATCGCAATGCCGCGATCGCGATGCAGTTGCTGCAGCACGTCGGCGAGCGTCCCGAGCAGCGCGCGCAGTTCCACCGGTTCGCCGGGTGCATTGCCGCCGGCCAGGCGGGCGCGTCGCAACTCGCGCTCGATCGTCGCGCGCATCGCGTCCAGGTGCTCGCGCATCGACGTGGCCGCGCTCGTTTCGCCGCGCCTGGCCAGGTCGTCGGCCTGCTGCGAAAGCACCGCCAGCGGCGTCTTCAGCGCGTGCGACAGGTTGCCCACGGCGTGACGGATCCGGCCGAGCCGTTGCGCGTGGTGGCGCGCCAGCCGGTCGATCGCATCGAGCATCGGTTGCACTTCCGACGGTGCGAGGGGTGCCGGCGAGCGGGCCGCTTCGCCGGGCGGTTCGCCACGCTCGATCCGCCGGCAGGCGGCAACCGCGTCGTCGAGCGGCGCCAGGCCGCGCACCAGCAACACCCGTTGCAGCGCGAGCAGCACCAGCAACGCGAGGGCGACACCTGCGAGCAGCCACGCGCGGAATCGCGCGATGGCGTCGTCGATGGCCGAGACGTCTTCGGCGACGGTGACCGTGATGCCGGCGCCGGCGCCCGCAAAGCGCTTGGCGAACACCAGCAGGCGCTGCCCGGCCGGGCCGGGCACACGTCGCACGAACCCGGCCTGGGTGACGGCGGGCGTCGCCAGGTCTTCGTCCCACAACGAACGCGAGCGGATGAGCTGGCCGCCCACGCCGATCACGAAATAGTGCCCCGACAGTGGCAGCCGGAAAAAGCTGCCGGCTGCGTCCTGCGCGGCCGCCTCGGGGTCGGCCGCGTCGAGCACGCGCGTATAGAGCATCTCCGCGTCGTGCTCCAGTCGCGCGCCGACGAAGCCCTCGACCAGCCGGCGCGGGAAATCCTGCAGACCGATCGCGAGCAGCGCCGCCGCGGCGAGCAGCACCAGCGACAGCGCGAGCGACAGCCGGTTGCGCAGCGAGTTCACGAGCGGCCGACGAACGCGTAGCCTTGTCCGCGCCGCGTCTCGATGCATCCGGCGCCCAGCAGCGCGCGCAGGCGACGCACGTAGACCTCGATCACGTTGCTGTCGCGCTCGGCGTCGTAGTCGTAGACGTGCTCGGACAGCCGGGTCTTGGAGAGCACTTCGTCGGGGTGGCGCATGAAGTAGCGCAGCAGGCGGAACTCGGTGCCGGTGAGCGGCTGTTCGCAGCCGTCCGCGCCGATCAGGCACTGACGGGCCTCGTCGAGGCGCCAGTCGCCGGCGCGCAATTCGGTGGCCTGCAGCGGTGCGGCACGGCGCAACAGGGCCTGCACGCGCGCGAGCAGTTCCTCGACGTGGAAAGGTTTTCCGAGATAGTCGTCGGCGCCGGCCTGCAGGCCCGCGACGCGCTCGCTCCAGCCGTCGCGCGCGGTCAGGATCAGCACCGGCACCGTGTTGCCGGCGGCGCGCCATTCGCGCAGCACCACAAGGCCCGCCTTGCGCGGCAGGCCGAGGTCGAGAATGACCGCGTCGTAGGGCTCGGTGCTGCCCAGGTGCGCCGCGTCGATGCCGTCGGCGGCCACGTCGACCGCGTAGCCGGCGCCGGCCAGCCGCGCGCGCAGCTGCCCGGCGAGCGTCGCGTCGTCCTCGGCGATCAGCAGGCGCATGCGCTCACCGGGTCTTGCGCCGCAGCACCTCGCCGCTGCCGGCGTCCAGCTCGAGCTTGTGCACCCTGTCGGCGTCGTCGATCACTTTCACCTCGTAGACATAGCGGCCGCCTTCACGGTCGAGTTCGACTTCGACGACCTGGCCCGGCTGGGCGGACCGGGCGCGGCCGAGAATGTCCTCCATCGGCAGGATCTTGCCACTTTCGCGCAGCTGGCGGACCTCCTGCTGGCGCACGCGATCGCTGGCTGCGGCGGGCAGGGTGACGAGGGCGGTTCCGGCCAGCGCGGCGGCGGCTACGGCGGTGGCGAACAGATGGCGTGTCTTCACGATGCGACTCCTGCGGGTGCGTGATGCCGGTGACGGCGGTGTCCGGCAGTATCGGCGCGTGGCGCTGAAGCGAAGCTGAATCGGCGCAGCCAGGCATCAGCGCAGGAAGAACAGCACCGTCATGACCAGTCCGGTCGCGACGATCGTCGCGCGAAGCATCGCCGGCGCAATGCGTCGTGCCACGCGCGCGCCCAGGTAGCCGCCGGCGGTCGCCGCAACCATCATCGTGAGCGCCTGCGGCCACAGCACGAGCCCGCCCCAGGCATAGACGGCGACCGCGATCGCGGTCAGCAGTGCGGAGGCCAGGTTCTTCAGGCCGTTCATCGCGTTCAGGTTCGACTGGCCGAGCAGGCCGAACAGCGCGAGCAGCAGGATGCCCAGGCCGCCGTTGAAGTAGCCGCCGTAGGCTGCGACCGCGAGCACGCCGCCCATCGAGCGAGCCGGTCCGACCGGTCTGCCACCGCCAGCGCGGCGCATCAGCCACGGCGCGGCAGCGAACAGTACCGTCGCAGCGAGCAGCAGCCAGGGCACGATCCGGCGGAATGCCGCTTCGCCCGTGACCAGCAGCAGCGCTGCGCCGAGCGTGCCGCCGACCAGGCTCGCCGCGGCGAGCAGGCGCATCGACATGCCGGGCGGCGCCCGCATGTCCTGGCGAAAACCCAGGGCGCCGGACAGGTACCCGGGCAACAGCGCGACGGTGCCGGTGGCGTTGGCGAGCACTGCCGGCACGCCGGTGAAAACGAGCGCCGGCAGTGTCAGGAAACTGCCGCCGCCGGCCACGGCGTTGAGGGCACCGGCGACGAAGGCGGCTGCGAGCAGCAGGGCGAGGTGCAGCGGATCGGACACGCAGCGTTGCGCTCAGGCCGCCTGCGGTGCGGTCCATTCGCGGCAGATCTTCGACGTCTGGGCGGCCGCGAGCGCCTCGTTGGTGAGCCCGCAGCGATATCCGTCGCCCTCGACGAGAAAACACGCGCAGTCGCGGCACACACCGAACGCGCGGTCCCCGTTGTGCCGTTGCAGTGCGGCCAGCAGTGCATGAAGGCCCTGTCGCGCGGCGTCGTCGCGCACCGACTGGTGAACCCGCGCCGCAAGGCGTTCGAACAGCACGGAGGCGGCGTGCATTGCATCAATGTATCGACTCGATACACGGTTGACAAGCACGCCGCACCGGATCCAGGCTTCCTGGCATAGCCACTCGATCCATCGTCACACGCCCTTCGAAGGAGGACCGGAATGAGCACCGCGATCGGCACCGCCACGCTCTTCCACGCCGACTGTCCTGTCTGCGTGCCGGCCGGGCAGTCGTTCCACATCGACTTCGGCGCGTCGCTGGCCCACCAGAAGTGAGCCGGCTCCTGACGGTGCAGGCCGGCGACGTCGCGCCGCCGTGGCGCGTCGATCGCTGGCTCGGCGCTCCCGCGCCGCCGACGCTGGAGGCGCTGCGTGGGCGCGTCGTGGTGCTGCACGCGTTCCAGATGCTGTGCCCGGGTTGCGTCGCGCACGGCCTGCCCCAGGCACGCGCGTTGCACGCGACCTTCGCGGGGGAGGGCGTCGCAGTGGTCGGGTTGCACACCGTCTTCGAGCATCACGACGCGATGAAGCCGGTGTCGCTGGCAGCCTTCGTTCACGAATACCGGATCGACTTCCCGGTAGGCATCGACGCCCACGACGGCGCCGATCCGGTGCCCTTGACGATGCAGGCCTACGGCATGCGCGGCACGCCCACGCTGATCGTGATCGACCGTGACGGCAGGGTCCGCCTGCACGCTTTCGGTCGGGTCGAAGACCTCGTCGTGGGAGCGCTGATCGGCCGCCTGCTGGGCCAGGCTTCGGGCTGACCGGCCTGTTCGCCGGCTGCGGCCACGTTGACTTCGGTCAAGCCGCGGCGATGCGGTTCGAGTATTTCTTGTGCATGGCACACAAACAGGTTCTGTTCCGTTCGGCGGCGCGCGAGAAGGTGCTGCGCGGCGCCACCCAGCTTGCCGACGCGGTCCGCGTGACGCTGGGACCGCGCTCCAAGTCGGTGCTCATCGATCGCAAGTGGGGCGAACCCATCGTCTGCAACGACGGCGTGACCATCGCGAAGGAGTTCGATCTCCCCGACGCCGAAGAAAACCTCGGCGCACGCATGCTGCGCCAGGCGGCGGTGAAGACCGGCGACGTGGTCGGCGACGGCACCAGCACGTCGACCCTTCTGGCCCATGCGATCTTCGCCGATGGCGTGCGCAACGTGGTGGCTGGCGCGAGCGCGATCGACATCAAGCGCGGCCTCGATCGCGCATCGCGGCGCGCCATCGAGGCGTTGCGCGCCTTGTCGCGTCCGGTGGCCACCCGCAGGGAACGCGCCCAGGTCGCCGCGATCTCGGCGCACAACGACGCCGACATCGGCGAACTCGTCGCCGAGGCCATCGACCGCGTCGGCAACGAAGGCGTGATCACCGTCGAGGAATCGAAGACCACCGAGACGGTGCTGGATGTGGTCGAAGGCATGCAGTTCGACCGCGGCTACCAGTCGCCGTACTTCGTCACCAACGCAGAAAGCATGGAGGCGATCCTCGAAGACTGCCTCGTGCTGCTGTGCGACCGCAAGATCGGCGCGCTCGCCGACATGATTCCGCTGCTCGAGAAGGTCGTGAAGGCCGGTCGCCCGCTGCTGGTGGTGGCCGAGGAGCTCGAGGGCGAGGCGCTCGCCACGCTGATCGTCAACCAGGTCCGTGGCGTGCTCAGGAGTTGCGCGGTGAAGGCGCCCGGGTTCGGTGACCGCCGCAAGGCGATGCTGCAGGACATCGCGATCCTCACCGGCGGACAGGTGATCTCCGAGGAGCTCGGTCTGAAGCTGGAGAACACTGCGCTCGACCAGCTCGGCCGTGCCCGGCGTGTGGTGGTCGACAAGGACAACACCACGATCATCGGCGGCATGGGCGAAGCGAAGGCGATCGAGGGCCGCGTCGAGCAATTGCGCCGCGAGATCGACAAGGCCACCAGCGACTACGATCGCGAGAAGCTGCAGGAGCGGGTGGCCAAGCTCGCGGGCGGCGTCGCGGTGATTCGTGTCGGTGCGCCCTCCGAAGCCGAGATGAAGGCGAAGAAGGAGGCCCTCGACGATGCGATCAGCGCCACCAAGGCGGCCGTGGCCGAGGGCATCGTGCCCGGGGGCGGGCTCGCGCTGCTGCGCTGCGTGAGGGCGGTCTGCGACGAGGAGACCCGCTGCGACGGCGACGAGCGCACCGGCGTGCAGATCCTGAAGCGCGCGCTCGAGGCGCCGACGCGCCAGATCGCCGAGAACTCGGCGGTCGACGGCGGAGTCGTGGTCGCGCGGATGCTCGAAGGCGAGGGCAGTTACGGTTTCGACGCCGGTCGCAAGCAGTACGTCGACCTGATGGAGGCCGGCATCATCGATCCGACCAAGGTGGTGCGCGTCGCCCTCGAGAACGCGGTGTCGGTCGCCAGCGTGCTGCTGCTCACCGAAGCGACGATGACCGAGCTTCCCGAGCCGAAGGGCGGGCGAGGCGCCGCCGAGCCGGACATGCCGATGTAGTGCGGTGGGCGCCCCGGGCGGCATCGCGCCCGGCACCGCGTCCGGCCGATGGCCCTGCTCGCGGCGTGCCATCTTCGAAACGCAGGCAGACTGTTACTTAGCATGGAGGCCCGCCCTCGTTCGCACAAGGCTCCGCGATGACCTCCGCGCTTCCCACGCAGACCTTTCCGGCGTTCTTCGCCGATGCGCCGGCGATCCTGGTTCGCGATGCGCTGTCCGCATTCCTCGGTGCCGCCGAGGGCGGGATCGTCGAGTACCGCTATGCCGATGCAGTGAGGCTTGCGGGGCACTCGTGTCCGACGGTGGCAGGCGCCTTCATGATGACGCGGGCGGCGCTGCGCGCGCTGTACCCCGGTCCGCGCGAGTTGCCCGAGCGTGGCGAAATCCGCGTCGATTGCCGCGACGCACGCGATGCCGGCGTCACCGGCGTGATTGCGGCGGTGCTGGGCCTGCTCACCGGCGCGGCCGGTGACGGCGGCTTTCGCGGCCTTGCGGGGCGCTTCGTGCGCCGCGACCGCCTGTTCTTCGAGCAGCCACTGGCCCGTGGCGACGTGCGCTTCACGCGTCTGGACGACGGGCGTGCCGTCGAGACAGCAACCCGCCTGGACCGGGTGCCGGGCGATTCGCGTACTTCCTGGGCGATGTCGCGCTGCCTTGTCGGGCAGGCGACACCCGAGGAGACCGCGCTGTTTCGCCACCTGTGGCAGGACCGCGTGCGCCGCATCCTGGTCGAGCACGCCGACGATCCGGACCTGGTCGAGATCATCCCTGTCTCCCGATAGCACTGCGCCCGCGCGCCGTCCGGGTCCGTGCCGGCCCGCCTCTCCGACGCCGCAGTTGACAGAAACAGTACCAAAACAGTACTGTTTAGCCTGTGCTGGCGTCACCGATGCGACGCCAGGGGAGACTGGCAGCAATGCTTCGGATCAGCAGACTCGCCGACTACGGCACGATGGTCATGAGCCAGATGGCAGGCAACCCCGACCGGCTGTTCAGCACGAACGATCTCGCGCTCACGCTCGGCCTGGGGCGCGCGACCGTCAGCAAGGTGCTCAAGAGCCTGGCGCGTCACGAACTGGTGGCCAGCGTGCGCGGGCTGCACGGCGGTTACGCACTGGCGCGCCCGCCGCAGCAGATCACCGTCGCCGACGTGGTCGACGCGCTGGAAGACCAGCCGTTCGGGCTCACCGAGTGCAGCGCCACGTCGGGCAACTGCGACATCGAGACCAGCTGCCACGTGCGCACCAACTGGCAGAAGATCAGCCTGATCGTGCGCCGCGCGCTCGAAGGCGTGACACTGGCCGACATGGTGCAGCCGAACCCGGCCGAGCGGCCGGTCGTGCTGCATCGGCCGGTTGCCGCCCCCGCGCGGCCGATGCCCGCGCAGTCCACCGGTTCGGTCCGATGACAGGAAGCTCCAGAGCATGAACACCGTCACCAACAAGCTCGACACGTTCCTCGACCGCGAATACGAGGCGGGCTTCGTCACCGAGGTCGAGAGCGACTCGATCCCCAAGGGCCTGTCCGAGGACACCATCCGCCTGATCTCGGAACGCAAGCACGAACCCGGGTTCATGCTCGAATGGCGTCTGCAGGCGTACCGGCGCTGGCTCGCGATGTCGTACCCGGAGTGGGCGCAGGTCCATTACCCCGCGATCGACTTCCAGGACATCGTCTACTACTCGGCGCCGAAGAAGAAGGCCGGCCCGAAGAGCCTCGACGAGGTCGATCCCGAACTGCTGCGCACCTACGAGAAGCTCGGCGTGCCGCTGCACGAGCGCGCGCGGCTGGCCGGCGTGGCGGTCGACGCGGTGTTCGACTCGGTGTCGGTGGCCACCACCTTCAAGAAGCAGCTGGCCGAGCACGGCATCATCTTCTGCTCGTTCTCCGAGGCCGTGAAGGAGCATCCCGAGCTGGTGAAGAAATACCTTGGCTCGGTGGTGCCGCAGGGCGACAATTTCTACGCGGCGCTGAACTCGGCGGTGTTCTCCGACGGCTCGTTCGTCTACATCCCCAAGGGCGTGAAGTGCCCGATGGAGCTGTCGACCTACTTCCGGATCAATGCGCGCGACACCGGGCAGTTCGAGCGCACGCTGATCATCGCCGACGAGGGCGCGTCGGTGAGCTATCTCGAAGGCTGCACCGCGCCGATGCGCGACGAGAACCAGCTGCACGCGGCGGTGGTGGAGCTGGTCGCGATGGACGACGCGCACATCAAGTACTCGACGGTGCAGAACTGGTACCCGGGCGACAAGGACGGCGTCGGCGGCATCTACAACTTCGTGACCAAGCGCGGCGACTGCCGCGGTGCGCGCTCGCGCATTTCGTGGACGCAGGTCGAGACCGGCTCGGCGATCACCTGGAAGTACCCGAGCGTGGTGCTGCGCGGCGACGAGTCGGTGGGCGAGTTCCACTCGGTGGCGCTGTCGAACCACCGGCAGCAGGCCGACACCGGCACGAAGATGATCCACATCGGCCGCAACACGCGCAGCACGATCCTGTCCAAGGGCATCTCGGCCGGGCACGGCAGCAACACCTATCGCGGCCTGGTGCGCATCTCGCCGAAGGCGGTGGGCGCGCGCAACTACACGCAATGCGATTCGCTGCTGATCGGCGACAAGTGTGCGGCGCACACCTTCCCGACGGTCGAGGTACGGCATCCGTCGGCGCAGGTCGAGCACGAGGCGACCACCTCGCGGATCGGCGAGGACCAGTTGTTCTACGCGATGCAGCGCGGCCTGTCGGCCGAGGACGCGGTCTCGATGATCGTCAGCGGCTTTTGCCGCGAAGTGTTCAAGGAATTGCCGATGGAGTTCGCGGTCGAGGCACAGAACCTGCTCGGCGTGAGCCTCGAAGGCAGCGTCGGCTGAAAAGGAAGAACGACATGCTGGAAATCAAAGACCTGCACGCCTCGGTCGACGGCAAGCAGATCCTGCGCGGCCTGAACCTCGGGGTGAAGCCGGGCGAGGTGCACGCGATCATGGGCCCCAACGGTTCGGGCAAGAGCACGCTCGCGCAGGTGCTCGCGGGCCGCGACAGCTACCGCGTCGAGGGCGGCAGCGTCGCCTGGGACGGCAAGGACCTGCTCGCGCTGCCCGCCGAGGAGCGCGCGCGCGAGGGCCTGTTCCTCGCGTTCCAGTACCCGGTCGAGATCCCGGGCGTCTCGAACGCGTATTTCCTGAAGGCCGCGGTGAACGCGGTGCGCCGCCACCGCAAGCTGCCCGAACTCGACGCGATGGACTTCCTCAAACGCGTGAAGGCCGAGATGAAGGCGGTGGGCATGCGCGAGGAGTTCCTGTACCGCTCGGTGAACGAGGGGTTCTCGGGCGGCGAGAAGAAGCGCAACGAAGTGCTGCAGATGGCGCTGCTCGAGCCGAAGCTGGCGGTGCTCGACGAGACCGATTCGGGGCTCGACATCGACGCGCTGCGCATCGTCGCCGACGGCGTGAACCGGCTGCGCAGCCCGGAGCGCTCGATGATCGTCATCACGCACTACCAGCGGCTGCTCGACTACATCGTGCCCGACAAGGTGCACGTGCTCTCGGGCGGGCGAATCGTGCACTCGGGCGGGCCGGAACTGGCGCTCGAACTCGAGCAGCGTGGCTACGCCTGGGTGTCCGACGCGCCGAAGCCGCCGGCGAGGGCCGTCAGGGGCGAGGCTGCACCGACCCCGCGGGCCGGTGCAGGCGAGGTCGCGCGATGAGCGACGTCGACACCTGGCTCGCGGTGTTTCGCGCGCAGGCCGCGACGCTGTCGGGCGCGGGTTTGCCGTGGCTGGCGGCGCTACGCCAGCGCGCGATCGAACGCTTCGCCGACGAGGGCTGGCCGACCAGCCGGATCGAGAGCTTCAGGCACACCTCGCTCGCCTTCCTGGCTCAGCAGCGCTTCGTCGCCGCGCAGCCTGCCGGCGCGACGCCCGCGGGCGTGCAGGAAGCCGTCGCGCAGCTGCGGCGCGACGAGCCCGGCAGCCACTGGCTCGTCTTCGTCGACGGCGTGTTCGTGCCGGCGCTCTCGGCCCCGGGCAGCTTGCCTGCCGGTGCGCAGGTGGGCTCGCTGTCGCAGGCGCTGGCGCGCTCGCCCGAGCGGGTCGAGGCCGCGTTCGGCAGTGCCGGGGATGGCGCGAGCCCGGCCGCGCTGAACGCCGCGCTCGCCACCGACGGCGCCTGGATCCATCTGCCGCGCGGGGTCGCGATCGAAGCGCCGATCCACCTGGTGTTCGTGGCTGCCACGTCCGGCGGCGCCTGCCACCCGCGCAACCTGATCGCCGCGGGAGCCGGCGCCCAGGCCACCGTGATCGAGCATTACCTGGGGGTTGCGGACGGCACGCAGGAAGCGCCCACGCTGACCAACGCGGTGACCCGCATCGAGGCCGGACCCGATGCGCGCGTCACGCACCTGAAGCTGCAGCAGGAGTCCGCGCAGGCGATCCACCTCGCCACGATCGACGCGGCGCAGGCGCAGGGTGCGGCGTTCGACTCGCACTCGCTGTCGTTCGGCGCGCGGCTCGCGCGCAACGACATCGTCACCCGCTTCCAGGGCGAAGGCTGCGAGACGCTGCTCAACGGCCTGTTTCACGTCGACGGGCGCCGCCACGTCGACCATCACACCCGCATCGAGCACGCGCACCCGCGCGGCACGAGCCGCGAATTCTATCGGGGCATCCTCGACGGTGCAGCCCGTGGCGTGTTCGCCGGCCGGATCGTGGTGGCGCCGGGCGCCATGCGCACCGACGCGCAGCAGCGCACCGACAACCTGTTGCTGTCGCCGCAGGCCGAGGCCGATGCGCGACCCGAACTCGAGATCTACGCCGACGACGTCAAGTGCGCGCACGGCGCCACCGTCGGTCAGATCGACGAGGAGAGCCTGTTCTACCTGCGCTCGCGCGGCCTGGACGAAGCGCACGCGCGCAACCTGCTCACCTACGCCTTCGCCACCGAGGCGCTGGCGCGCATCCGGCTGGCGCCGCTGCGCCGACGCGCCGCGGCATCGATCCGCGCGCGCCTGCCGGGCGGCGAACTGCTCGAGGAACTGTCATGAACGCGTTGGCCACTGCGGTCCCGACCTACGGTGCGGACGCCGGCGCGCCTGCCGCCGGTGCCGCCAGGCGCGCCCTGGTCGCCGCGGACCTCGCCCGCGATTTTCCGATCCTGTCGCGACCGGTGCGCGGCAAGCGGCTGGTCTACCTCGACAACGGCGCCACGACGCAAAAGCCCGAGGCCGTGATCGAGGCCGAGCGGCGCTTCTACCGCGAGTCCAACGCCAACATCCATCGCGGCGTGCACTGGCTGTCGCAGCACGCCACCGACCTGTACGAGCAGGCGCGCGAGCGCGTGCGGCGGCTGCTCAACGCGGCGAGCGCCGACGAGGTCGTCTTCACGCGCGGCACCACCGAGGCGATCAACCTGGTCGCCTGCAGCTGGGGCCGCGCCAACCTGAAGGCGGGCGACGAGATCGTGCTCACCGGCATGGAGCACCACTCGAACATCGTGCCCTGGCAGCTGCTCTGCGAGCAGACCGGTGCGGTGCTGAAGGTGGTGCCGCTCACCGATCGCGGCGAGTTGCAGTTCGACGCATTCGAAGCGCTGCTCGGGCCGCGCACGCGGCTGGTGTCGGTGGTTCACGTCTCGAACGCGCTGGGCACGGTGAACCCGGTGTCGCGCATCGTCGAGCACGCGCACGCGGCCGGCGCGAAAGTGCTGGTCGACGGCGCACAGGCCGTCGCGCACCAGGCGATCGACGTGCAGGCGATGGGCTGTGACTTCTACGCGTTTTCCGGCCACAAGCTCTACGGGCCGACCGGCATCGGCGCGCTCTACG
>WBZR01000558.1_pt1 | contig 58243 bp, 52 predicted proteins | sample 5204231 | NCBI WGS metagenome assembly WBZR01 (sample SAMN12412403, study PRJNA552823) | activated sludge metagenome | isolation source: activated sludge from anammox sidestream of wastewater treatment plant... | place: USA: Virginia | collected 2017-08 | reverse complement strand
GTCGAACAATCCAGAATAACCAGCTCACCTTTGTCAGGGCGGGGATCCATGGTGTGAATAAGATTTGCCAGTAATTCCTTGCCTGTGCCGCTTTCTCCGAGAATCAGAACCGGTGCACTGGTGAAATATGCCACTTCAACGATCTGGCTCAGGATGGTTTTTAGTGCCTGGCTTTCTCCGATCAGTGTCTGTTTAACATCGGGTGAGTTAACCATGGTATTTACCCGCTCCCAGCGGCGCAGGCGAGAAATGATTTCATGGATGATCAGGCCATGATTGGAGCATGTAAGTACATCAGTGGCTCCAGCATCCATCAGTTTCCAGATCGTATCGCCTGGAATGGCTTCGCAACAAAAACAGGTCAGAACCCGGGTTTGACCATTGTGACTGAGTTCATGCAGTTCCTCGAAGGTTTCAGAGGTAATTCCATTGCTGAAAATCACGCCGGAATTGCAGAAACACTCATCGCCATGGTTTCTGATTTCAATCCCCTGGCTGGTCAACTGGTTAATAATGCTATCGGCAATCTGTTTCCGATAATTGCTGTCCCAGTGTACCCAAATTTTGATAGACATCTGAACCTCCAATTTCTGAATTTAGAGAGATACCTCGTAAATAAAGAGAAAACAGGAGTTTGTTATTATTGATTATTAAGGGTTAAGTTTTATTTTCTCGGTTGACCTGTTAAGACGCTGCTGAATGATTAAGGAAGTAATTTGTTATCAGATGTCTCTGAAAGCGGGTGCAGATTGACAGATTGTTTTTAATGCACTGCCCTTTTTACCCGGCATTTCTGTGTCATCTTGTTTTGATCTCCAGTTTTTCAGGTACTTTATCAATAGCAAAGTTTCAGCTCGCATATCCCGGAGTCGTATCGCAATCTGGCGAAATACCGGGGGGAACCGGATAAAACAGATTGACTGATTCAATCGGGTATTTGACCCCGGGAGGGGCGTAAACGCCATAATCCGACAGTTCTGTTGGTGAGATATAGCCTGTAACCGCTTCAAGATCAGACAGCCGTATGCCCTGTTTTACCAGATAGAGAATGTAGGTATTGCGCAGTATCCACGCGGAAACAGGCCGGGTTGTTGCCAGCCCGGCGTCTATCTGCATACAGTTCAGCAATGCTTCCAGATCTGCCTGATTCAGACGGTTTCCGGCGGGGTCAATCAGGCAGTAACCGTGTTTGCGGTAAAGTGTGGCGAGAGTGGGATGCAGGGGGATTGTTCTGGCAGAGACATTCCTGACCGTAAGCGAGTTGTTTTCAAGATCAATATCATCATTCTGCAGACTGGTGATTTCATCCAGTGTCAAACCGCTCAGCAGAAAAACAAGCAGCTGTTTTTCCTTGAGGCTGGCTGACTGGAAGAGTGCGGCAATCTGCTGGGTAGTAAGCTCGCTGATACTGACATGTTCAAGCGCCTGCACGGATTTTCCGGGAAGATTGACTGGTGTCGATGGCAAAGTGTCCAGAGAGTTATGGGACAAATTCAGGTTATCCTGGTTGTGCAGGTGAATACCAGACAGGTGGATAGCCAGTTTTTCCTGTTCCTTGTGCATCAGGAATTCAAAGATCCAGATGGCAGCCAGCCCCAGCAACAGGGAGGCTAATGTTGCGATCATGGCATTCCATAAGTAATCCGGCCTGATGGAGCTGTGGGGCAGAAAAGCACGTTCGATGACGTCAACATAGGGGTATTTTCCGGTGTGCTGTGCCTCAACCTGAGCCAGTCTTGCCTGGGTGTCACGGTAGAGTTGTTCCAGTTCTTCCAGATCGGATTTCAATGCATCATGTTCAGTAAAGCGGGCAGTAAATTCAGCTGCTTTTTTTCTGTGCTGATCGAGCTGTTCCTGTATTGAACGGGTAGCCTGCCGGGCAGCAGCATATTCCTGTTCCGCTTCACTGATGACGATAGACTGTCCTTTATGGCGAGTCTGCTGAATTTCATTTTCCAGTGATTCCAGTTTTTCCGGGATTACCTTGAGATCCGGAGATAAAGCCATGTATTCACGAGTGTACTGCCGATCCAGCTCTTCCAGCTGCTCCCGTAATTCCTGGGCGCGTTTTTCGAGTGTGCTCAGAGTGCGGGAATCTTCGCTGGGAACAACGGTTTGTCCTCTTTTAATTGATTTTCTGACGGCATCGAGACGGGCTTTGGCTTTGACTTCTTCTTCACTGGCCTTATTCAGTGAATCAGTCAGTCCCTTGAGGCGGGCGGGTGCTTCATTGTCCTGCCGTTCGGCAGAAACAATCGCGTTTTGCTGTCTGAACTGCTCGAGTTCAAACCTTTTTAGCTCAATTTTTTTAGTCAGTGTGGAGAGCTCATCCTGCATCATCTCTATTGTTGATCCTTTGGATCGGGCTGTTTCTGCTGATCGCGCATCGAGATAAACGTCAATCCAGGTGTTGATGATACGTGGCAGTAACTCGGGCTTATCTCCTTCAGCGACCATTTCAACCAGGTTGGTGTCAATTACCGGCCGAACGTCCAGCATGTCGCGAATTGCAGCAGGACTTAAATCAACTCCCGTTTCAGTACCGTCGTTTCTGCGCAGACGATTCACGGTTTCTGTTAACAGTTCCGGCCCGAGAAGAATCTGTTTCTGAATGGCAACATGCTGAATATCAGCCTCTCTGCTTTCCTGATCGATTGCGGTTTTCGTGACTGTCAGCAGTGTGGCGTAGCTCTGGTAGATTGCCGGCTGTAAAAAAACGAAACCGAGCGATAACAGCAGGCTGGATAGAAAAACAGCGGTAAAGATAACCAGCCGGGTGGGTTTGAGCTGAGCGAGATAGCTGAAAAGAAGAGAGAATGGTCTTCCCGCATTGGGGATTATATTTTCCAATCGAGGAGACTCTTTGTTCATTTTTTATCCCGGTCGTAATGATCAGATTAATGGAAGAGCCGGGTGAATAAATAAAGCTCCAGCCTCGGCACTTGCTCAATACTAAAAGATGCAGGCAGTCACGAAGCTGATTTTAGAATCGGGTAATCAGAGCCGGCACCCATCTTTAAACTGTATCGGTTTTTATGACAGATTACTGTATTTTTTATCATCGCGACGGACCCCGGATAAGTCACTCCTGAAAAAAGGTTAACCACTGTTCCTGAGCCCGGTAGCCACGCCATTGATGGTCAGGTGAATTGCACGATGAACGGTATCTTCATCGTCTCCGGAGCGATAGCGGCGGAGCAGTTCTATCTGCAGGTGATTCAACGGGTCGATATAGGGCGTCCGGATACGGATACTGCGAGCCAGTGTCGGGTTGTCCTGCAGTAATTCGGAATGTCCGGTAATGGCAAACAGCCACTTCACGCAACGTTCCCACTCATGACGGATGCTGGTAAAAACGTTTTGGCGCAGCTCAGCATCCGTTACCAGTTCCGCGTAGCGTGAGGCGATACCCAGATCGCTCTTGGACAGCACCATATCCATGTTGGACAGCAGGGTTTGCAGGAAGGGCCAGCTGCGGTGCATCTCTTGCAGCTGTTTCAATGCATCCTGGGCATTTTCGGCTTGCTGAATGTAATTTTCCACAGCAGAGCCAAACCCGTACCAGCCGGGAAGCATTGTACGATTGAGGCTCCAGCTGAATACCCATGGAATTGCACGTAAATCTTCAATTTTGTCAGAGGGTTTGCGTGAAGTTGGCCGGCTGCCGATATGCAGGCCGGCAATTTCACGGATCGGGGTGGATTCCTGGAAGAACTGCTTGAATCCCGGTGTTTTATAAACCAGATTGCGATACGCTTCGCACGCACCGGAAGACAATGTTTCCATGATCTGGTGGAACTGGGGAGCGTGATACTGAACGGCATCACGCTCCAGTAAAGTGGATTCAATGGTGGCTGCAACCAGTGTTTCGAGGTTGCGCCGACCGATTTCAGGATCGGTGTATTTGCTGGCGATAACTTCTCCCTGCTCTGTGAGCCGGATCTGGCCGCTGACGCTGCCTGGAGGCTGCGCCAGGATTCCCTGGTAGCTGGGGCCGCCACCACGCCCTACCGTGCCGCCGCGGCCGTGGAACAGACGCAGTCTGACACCGTGACGGTTAAATACTTTGGTCAGTTCAATTTCAGCCTTGTAGATTTCCCAGTTGGAGGTAACGAAGCCGCCATCCTTGTTACTGTCCGAATAGCCCAGCATGACTTCCTGCAGATTGCCGCGTGAAAGCAGCAGCTTGCGGTAATCCGGAAGAGAGAACAGCTCATCCATGACATTGGCGCAACCGCGCAGATCATCAATTGTTTCAAATAACGGAATAATGTTTACCGTTGATTGCGGGTCATCTCCAAAATGCAGCAGCCCGACTTCCTTCAGCAGCAGGGCAACTTCCAGGATGTGTACCACCCCGGTTGCCATCGAAATAATGTAATTGGGCAATGCGGCATGACCAAAGCGGCGCTGAATTTCAGCTGCCATTTTCAGGATACGCAGCTCGCTTTGTGTCAGATCGGAAAAATCCGAGAGGGAGGAAATCAGCGAACGCGAGCGTTTGAGCTCGGCCAGCAGCCATTCAGCGCGCTCGGAACGGGACATCCCGGTGTAACTCCGGTTATCCCGGACATTTTTCTCATATAACTCGGAAATAACCTGCTCATGTATTCTGCTGTGCTGTCGCATATCCAGTGGTGCGAGGTGAAAACCGAATACATCTGCGGCCCGGCGCAGATCCCGTAATGTGCTCTGGGCCAGTTTGTCCGAGCGATGCTGTTTCAGTGAGCGGATAATGATGTCAAGATCATGTACAAACTCGGCACTGTCAGCATAAGGTTCGGCGTTGCTCTCCTGGTAGCGGCCACCAACACAGGGACCCAGGTGTCTGCTGGTTGCAATCAGGCGGGCGTGAATACCGAGAAATACACGCCGGTAAGGTTCATCAATTCTGCTGGCGGGCAGGCCGGGCGCAGTGGAAGCCAGTCCTTCCAGCTCACTGGTTACTTTGATCAAACGCTCGGACAGGCTCATGGTCTGGCCGATTTTTTCCACCTCGCTGATGTAGAAATCCAGTATCAGTGCCGAGTGTCGTTCGGCAGCATGCAGCATGATCTGATGGGTGACAAAAGGGTTGCCGTCCCGATCTCCGCCTATCCAGCTGCCGATTCGCAAAAATGAAGCGATGCGCGGTGCCGATTTATCCATGTGACGTTCCAGGAGATCTTCGATTTTGGCGTAGATATAGGGGATTTGTCTGAGGAAGGTGTAGTGGTAATAGATGAGGCCATTTTCGATCTCATCCTGCACCGTTAGTCTGACAGACCGTAATACCCGTGTTTGCCATAGTGTCTGGATGGCAGTACGCAAACCTTCCTCGTTATGGCGCATTTCATTGGGGGTGAGCTGGGTGCGATCCCGTTCTTTGAGCAGGCGCTGGATTTTGAGCTGATAGTCCAGAATACTGCGTCGCTGTACTTCGGTCGGATGTGCTGTTAATACCGGGGAGATCAGGGCACTGGCGAAAAAATCCTGCAGTTGCTCGGTATTGATCCCTTTTGCCACCACACGCTGCAGCGAAAGTGTAACGCTGCCGTCCTGGGGAGGAGAGCCTGCGCGCAGATGAGCACGGCGACGGCGGTTATGGTGCAGATCTTCAGCGATGTTTGAAAGCAGCGAGAAATAGCTGAACGCACGCACAACAGCAATGGTTTCCTTGTGGCTGAGGTGGTTGAGGATGGCATCGAGTTCGTGCCTTGCCGCTTCATCCTGATCCCGCCGGAAGCGTACGGATGTTTGGCGGACAGTTTCGACCAGATCAAACATGGCTTCGCCTTCCAGTTCCCGTATGGTGTCTCCCAGCATGCGCCCCAGCAAGCGAATATCTTCCCGCAACGGGTAATCCTTTTCGTTAGGTATGTTTTTTTCGGGAATAGCATTTGCTTGGGTGTTCAGACTCATTGTTGAGTGTCTCCTGTGATCGTGAATACGGGGGTAACCGAGGTGAAGGTGTGGTTTTCCGCCATCATCCGCGCCAGAGCTGGCCATGCTAGAATGGCGGCGTTGTCACAAATTCAGAATTCTGTTATGTCCAGTCCTAAAAAAATTGTAATTGCATCACGCGAGAGCCAGCTCGCTATGTGGCAGGCGAATTTTATCCGCGGCCGTTTGCTCGAATTATACCCGCAAACGGATATCACCATACTTGGCATGACGACCAGAGGAGATCAGATTCTGGACGTTTCTCTGTCGAAAATTGGTGGTAAGGGGCTTTTTATCAAAGAGCTTGAACTGGCTCTGGAGGATGGTCGCGCTGATATTGCCGTACATTCCATGAAAGATGTACCGATGACTGTTCCGCCCGGTTTTCGGCTGGCGGCCATTACAGAACGGGAAGATCCGCGCGACGCATTTGTTTCAAATAACTTTTCCAGCTTGGAAGAGCTGCCGGCCGGGAGTGTGGTGGGGACTTCCAGTTTGCGACGTGAATCTCAGTTGCATGCACGTTTTCCTCATCTGCAGGTTCGCCCGCTGCGTGGCAATGTGCAGACCCGTTTGAGAAAACTGGATGAAGGTGAATACAGTGCAATTATTCTGGCTGCAGCCGGGTTGAAGCGCCTGGAGCTGGGGTATCGCATACGCATGCTGTTACCGCCTGAATTGAGTCTTCCTGCGGTGGGGCAGGGTGCCCTGGGGATTGAGTGTCGTGACAGTGATTATGATATGGCTGAATGGATGAAACCGTTGCATCATATTACAACCGCTTATTGTGTGCAGGCGGAACGTGCCATGAGCCGTGTACTGGGAGGCAGCTGCCAGGTGCCCCTGGGCGGGTTTGCCGAGATTTTCGAAGATGTGTTGACTTTGCGCGGTTTTGTGGCGACACCTGACGGATCAAGAATGATTGCCGATAAGCTATGTGGTAAGCCTGAATCAGGGGAGCAGATGGGGCAGCAGTTGGCCCGGAATCTGATGGCCCATGGCGCAGAGGAAATTCTTGCATCCCTGGTTTGAGAGGTGATTGAGACTGGAGCAGGGCCGGATTTAACATCCGGCCAGTTAGCCGGTAAAGGCATCCTGATTACTCGTCCTTTGCACCAGGCGGGCAATCTGGCGACACAAATCAAATTGCTTGGCGGAGAACCCTGGCTGTTTCCCGTGCTGGAAATTTCTGACAGTGAAAACAGGCAGCCTCTGCTGGATACGATTGTTCGACTCGATGAATTTGATCTGGCCATATTTGTCAGCCCGAATGCGGTAGAAAAAGTGATGTCTCTGATCCGGGCCGGTCGCGGCTGGCCTCGGCATGTATCAGTTGCCACGGTGGGTAAAGGTAGCGCCCGGGCACTCGAACGTTATGGTATTACCCGTGTAATAGTTCCCGAAGATGGTTCTGATAGCGAAGCACTGTTACGAATGCCTCAGTTGCAGGTAATGCAAAACAGGCGTGTGGTAATTTTTCGCGGGAATGATGGGCGAAAATTACTTGGGGATACGTTGCGTAACCGTGGGGCGAATGTTGAATACGTGGAATGTTACCACCGCCACAAACCGGAGATCGACCCGTTGCCGTTGCTAAAGCACTGGCGTAATAATGGGATTCAGGCTGTGATCATAAGCAGCAGCGAAGGTCTGGATAATTTAATTGACATGATTGGTGAAACCGGCAAACAATTACTTGAAGCGACGCCGGTATTTACTGCGCATGATCGGATTGAATGCAAGGCTGTCGCATCAGGTATCAGAAAAATATACCGTACTTCTCTGGGGGATGAGGGGACAGTGCAGGGGTTGCTGGAGTATTTCGGGAAAAATAATCGTGCGAGTTACCCTTGATCTTGTAAATCACCGAGTTTTACTGGAACTGTAAGTGCAGTAATCCCCCTGTTGCTCTGCAACTGGAGTGTGAGTGTATTCCTGACCGGAGGGCGGCACCGTTAAGGGTTGTTAACCTGTTTACCGGATGCCGGAAAGTTTCTGGAAAGCGTGTATCGCGATCAATTCATTATGAAAGGGGAGAGGGGATGAAGCTGGTGTTCTGGTTATTTGCACTGTTTGCGGCAGCTACTGCCATTGTGCTGACTGCGTATTACCATACGGGTTCGGTGCTGTTTACTGTACCGCCTTACAAAATTGAGTTTGCATTCAACACGTTTATCCTGATGGCGCTGTCTGTTTTTACTTTGTTTTATGCGCTGCTGAGGATAGTGGCCAATTTATCCGGGTCACGCGAAAAAAAAGTTGAGCGGCTGACAGGATCCGGACTGAAGACATTTTTTGAGACGGAGTACGATACTGCTGCAGGGATTGCAGAAAAGGCTTTCAAACTTGCTGATAAACAGGCTGATAAGGCTTTGAATGCGGTGATAGCGGCCCGATCAGCACATCAGTTAAAAAACTATGCACAACGTGATCGTTTACTGGCTGCTGCAAGAGAGCTGGCGCCTGGCGACAGAGCACTGACACTGATTACTCAGGCGGAACTGTTGCTGGATGAGGGACGTCATGCTGATGCGCTGGCAGCACTGCAGTTACTTTATTCCACGGGCGGCCTGCAAAGAACGGCAGTACTTTTGCTGGAATTAAAAGCACACCAGCTGGCGGGTAACTGGGATTCCGTGCTGGAGTTAACTGAAATCCTGGTGAATCGTCCTTCCGTTGACAGAGTGCTGATAAATGAACTGCGGCACAGTGCCCACCTGGAAAATATCCGTAAAAATGCGAAAGATATTGCTCTGCTGAGAAAATACTGGAATAGCTTGTCGAATCACGAAAAACTTGACGGGAAGCTTGCGGCTGCGGCCGCTCGAGCCATGATTTCCCTGGGAGATAGTGCCACCGCCCAGAAGATTATTGAGAACAGTCTGGATATTCAGCCTTATCCCAAGCTTGTGGCATTGTATGCGGATTGTAAAAGTAGTGTGGTCAGCTGGCAGATACAGCGTGCTGAAAGCTGGCTGGCGAAATATCCAAATAATGCCCCCCTGCTGCTGACATTGGGAAAGCTTTGCACTTACGGAGAGTTATGGGGTAAGGCGCAGAGCTACCTGGAAGCCAGTCTGTCAATAGAACCGGGGTATCCGGTACATCTTGCGCTGGCACAGCTGTTTGAAAAACTGGGTAAGCAGGAAGCAGCGAATGAACACTATCGCAAGGGGCTCGATTTTGCGCTGAAACAAATTGCAACAACCTGATATTCAGGTTGTTGCCGGTTTGGAAGGGGCAAACGCGTCAGAGAAAAAATTCTCACTTTGCAATCCGTGCCGGTGAGAAAAGTCATCAAAAGCGGCTTTTACCATGGCAGGGGCACCGCACGCATAGACCTGGCAATCTGCCAGTGTATGCATGTCATCCATAACGGCCTGATGTACCAGTCCGGTTTTTCCCTGCCAGTTATCATCAGCAAGCGGTTCAGATAATACCGGGATGTAGCTGAAGTTTTCATTCCCGGTTGCCCATTTTTCAGCCAGATCATTCAGATAGAGACCATCCCTGGTTCGTGCTCCCCAGTACAGCCTGATTTTGTTATGGGCAAAACGGATATTTTCTGTATAAAAAATATGTTCGAGCATACTTTTTACGGGAGCAAAACCAGTTCCACCGGCAAGGAAGATAATGGGAGTATCTTTTGCAGGGGTGTCACGCAGGAAAAAAGATCCAAGCGGCCCTTCGAACCGGAGAATATCTTTTTCTTTCATATGAGAAAAAACATATTCTGAAAATACACCGCCTGTGTAATTACGGGTATGCAGTTGTAGAAACTCATCATTACCGGGAGAATTGGCCAGTGAAAAGCTGCGACGCTGGCCATCTTTCATCAGGATATCGATATACTGGCCGGGCAGAAACTGTAACCGCTCGTTTGCCGGCAGTTTCAGATAAATCACCATAACATCGGATGCCACGTGCTCAAGCTTATGTACCCGGCATGGCATGGTACGGATTTTAATATTCCTGATTGCTTCGATTTCCTGGCATTCAATTTCCAGATCGGAGAGCGGCCGGGCGCAGCAAAAAAGTGCAAGTTGCTGAGATTTTTCCTGCGCTGTCAGCGCTTCTTCGCTGTAGGTACCGTAATCAATGATCCCTTGTATAATTTTTCCCTTGCATGTACCGCAGGAACCATTGCGGCAGCCATAAGGCAGGGACAATCCATGGCGTAATGCCGCTTCAAGAATAGTTTCAGTGGGTTCAGCAGTGATGATACGGCCACTTGGCCTAAAGGTAATACGGTAAGACTCCATCTGACGGATATGGGTTACAAATAAAAGTTATGAAAAACAGGTTGCTGATCGTAGGGTGTGGTGATGTGGCCTCAAGGGTGGCAGGTCTGCTTGGAAAGCGCTATCGGTTATTCGGTTTGTGTCGCAGGGTGGAAAATTTTGACAGTCTGCGTCTGCTGGGTATCAGGCCGGTAGCGGGCGATCTTGACCAGCCTGCAAGCCTTAACAGGATGGCTGGACTGGCTGCCCGTACAGTGCTGCATCTTGCCCCTCCCCCTGGTCACGGTGAGTGTGACACACGTACCGCACATTTGCTGTCCGCACTTTCCCGCCATGCATCCGAAACACAAACAGGAATACTACCACAACAGCTGATCTATATCAGTACCAGTGGGGTTTATGGCGATTGCGGCGGGGATTGGGTAAATGAAAGCTATCCGGTAAATCCGAAAAATGCACGGGCTCTCAGACGGCTGGATGCGGAACAGCAGGTCAGAAACTGGGGGAGACGTAATGGTGTGAAGGTATCCATTTTGCGTGTGCCGGGGATTTATGCGCATGGTCGTCTGCCACTCGAGCGTTTGCAGCAGGGTACTCCTGCATTATTGTCAGCTGAAGACAGCTACACCAATCATATTCATGCTGATGATCTGGCCCGTATTATCGTAGCTGTACTGCGTTCAGGCAGACCGGGCAGGATTTACCATGCAAGCGATGATTCCTGTTTGAAGATGGGGGAGTATTTTGATCTGGTGGCAGATCATTTTGTATTGCCTCGTCCGAAAAGAATTACCCGCCAGGAAGCACTGAAGGTGATTTCTCCCGGCCTTCTGTCCTTCATGCTCGAATCGAGACGTTTGACCAATAATCGTATGAAACAGGAATTGTATGTTCGGCTGCGCTACCCGACTGTTGCTGACTGTTTGGCTGAAATGAGGCGCTTCTGTTAATGGATTATTAAATTTTTCCGGATTTTTTGCCGTAACAGCCATGATCCTGTTCAAAAAGTTAAAAAGGAAATGGGTATGGCAACAATCACTGCTTCAGAAAAGAAAATCAGGGAATTCAATTTTTTGTGGGAAGGAAAGGATAAGGCCGGTAAGGCAGTTAAGGGTGAAATGCGTGCCGCTGGTACGGTTGTGGTGACATCTACGTTACGCCGTCAGGGTATCAGGGTGACAAAAGTGACCAAGGCCAAAACAGGTGGAAAAATCACTGATAAGGATATTACGCTGTTCACACGGCAACTTGCGACGATGATGAAATCAGGCGTGCCTCTGCTGCAGGCTTTTGACATTGTGGGCAAAGGGCACAGTAACCGTGCCGTAGCAAAACTGCTGATGGATATTAAGTCTGATGTGGAAACAGGCAGCAGCCTGGCCAGCGCGTTCAGGAAACACCCGCTGTATTTTGATTCGCTGTTTTGTAATCTGGTAGCAGCAGGAGAGGCTGCCGGTATTCTGGACAGTTTGCTGGACAGACTGGCAACCTATAAGGAAAAAATTCAGGCAATCAAAGGGAAGATCAAATCGGCCCTGTTCTACCCTGTTTCAATTATTGTGGTTGCGTTTATCATTACCGCTGTCATCATGATATTCGTCATCCCGGCGTTCAAAGAGCTGTTTCAGGGATTCGGAGCCGATTTACCCGCCCCAACCCTGCTGGTGATGACGATTTCCGATTTCTTTGTAGATTACTGGTGGGCAATTTTTGGTGGTGTTGGTGGTGGATTCTATGCATTTTTCTATGCATGGAAACGCTCCACGGCAATGCAACGTGTGATGGATCGACTGGCATTGCGGCTGCCAATATTTGGAGAAGTGATTCGTAAAGCGACGATTGCCCGCTGGTCTCGTACCCTTTCAACGATGTTTGCAGCTGGTGTTCCACTGGTTGATGCGCTGAATTCTGTGGCAGGGGCTGCCGGGAATCAGGTGTATTTTGAGGCAACCAAAAATATACAGAATGAAGTCAGCACCGGCAGCAGTCTGGTGGATGCAATGACGATGACCAACGTTTTTCCTTCCATGGTATTGCAGATGGTTTCTATCGGGGAAGAATCAGGTTCACTTGACGCGATGCTCAGCAAAATTGCCGATTTTTTTGAAGCAGAGGTGGATGATGCAGTAGAAGCGCTTTCCAGCCTGATGGAACCGATGATCATGGTGGTGCTGGGAACCCTGATTGGCGGGATGGTCGTGGCCATGTATCTGCCTATCTTTAAAATGGGCCAGGTGGTTGGTTGACAGGTGTTTGTCGCTCGCTACTGCGTAAACAGAGACAGGTAATGTATTACCCTAAAAACCTCGGTTGACCGTTTGTTTGTTGCCTTAACATCATGACAGTTTTCAACTTTATCTCCATTTTCGTATTCACCTCTCTGGTGAGTTCACTCCTGCCCGTCCAACCGAGGTTTTTAGGATGAATTTTCTTAATGTTCTGCAGGCCTCACCCGTTTTATCCATCTCGTTTGTGGCGATTATTGGTCTGATTCTGGGCAGTTTTCTGAATGTGGTAATTTACCGGCTACCTGAGATGCTGAAACGTGAATGGCAGTTGCAGTGTGCAGAGCTGCACGGTGAGCAGATAAAGGTGCTGCCGGTATTTAATCTGGCTGTTCCAGGATCCGGTTGTCCGCAGTGTGGCCATAAGATTTCTGCTCTCGAAAATATTCCGATTATCAGCTACCTTTTTTTACGGGGGCAATGCGCTAACTGCCGTGCCCGTATTCCAATCAGTTATCCCCTGGTGGAAGCGCTGACAGCTGTGTTGAGCGGCCTGGCTGCCTGGCATTTCGGTTTTAGTGCAATCCTGCCGGCTGCTCTGATTTTTATCTGGGCCATGATCGTTCTGACCTTTATCGACCTGAACACGCAGTTGTTACCGGACAGCATCACTCTGCCATTATTGTGGATAGGGTTAATCATCAATCTGAATAACAGTTTTGCCGATATTCATTCAGCTGTAATCGGTGCAGTTGCCGGTTATCTCACACTCTGGAGTGTTTTCTGGCTGTTTAAATTGCTGACGGGTAAGGAGGGTATGGGGTATGGTGATTTCAAATTACTGGCAGCGATTGGAGCCTGGCTGGGGTGGCAGTTACTGCCGCTGGTTATTTTGTTTTCTTCTGTAGTGGGAGCTGTCGTTGGCTCGGTATTGATTCTGACAGTCAATCGCTCCGGGAATGCAACGCTGCCCTTTGGCCCTTATCTGGCCGGAGGTGGGCTGGTAGCTTTGTTCTGGGGCAGCCAGATTAATCAGGCTTATCTGGCGATGTTCTGATCATGGCCTTCATTATCGGGCTGACTGGCGGGATCGGTAGCGGAAAGACGCGGGCAGCTGATTTTTTCAGGGGGCTGGGTGTCGATATTGTCGATGCTGACGAGGTTGCGCATGGTTTGACTCATTCGGGTGGCAAGGCAATCACCCTGATCCGTACTGCTTTTGGTGATCATGTTATCTCGGAAGATGGCTCGATGGACCGGATTGCTATGCGCAGGCTGGTATTTTCCGACAGAACAGCCAGGCTTAAGCTGGAATCCATACTCCATCCGCTGATTTATCAGGAAATTCTGCATCATCTTTCACTCATTCGATCTGAATACGGCGTCCTGGTTGTGCCCCTGCTGCTGGAAACCGGTAACTACCTTAAACTGGTGAATCGTGTACTGGTGATTGATTGTCCTGAATCCCTGCAAATTTCTCGTGTCATGCAGCGCAGCAGGCTTAGTGAGCAGGCTGTACGTGACGTGATAGCGGTGCAATGTATGCGGGAAGAGCGCCTGACACAAGCAGATGATGTGATTGTGAATGATTCCAGTGAACAGTATTTGCAGCAGCGGATACAGGAACTCCATCAGAAATATCTCATACTTGCCCGCAGTCACAGCCCTTGAACGATTCTGGTAAGATGTGTGCATATTGCATTTCTCGATATGCTGAAACCCAAACGTCATCTTACTTACCGTGATCTGTTACGAATTACCTCTGAATGAACGAATTCGCATGCTGTTAAGGCTGGAAGATTTGTTCGACAAAATTGATTTTTTCTCAGCCAGAGAAGCCTCTTTCGAACACCACTCTGTCCTGGTTGCTCTGTTTGAAATCCTGGATGTGACCAGTCGATCTGATCTCAAGTCAGATTTGCTGCAGGAGCTGGACAAGCAGCGAACCATGCTGGAGGGCCTGCGCAGCAATCCGGATGTATCCGAGCAGGCGCTTGACCATATATTGCAGGATATTCGGGCGGCATTTCGTGGTCTGCTGGATATACCAGGCCGGATTGGCGGGCATTTGCGTGATGATGAGTGGCTGATGAGTGTCAAGCAGCGCATGAATATTCCTGGTGCGGCGTGTGAATTTGATCTGCCGGCTTATCACTACTGGTTAAGTTTGGCGCCGGAGCTGCGCCGGGCTGATCTGAAGGATTGGATAACGCCCTTTACTCCGATTCGCAGTGGAATCAATATTGTGCTTAATATGCTAAGGAACAGTGGCAGGAATTACCATTTCACGGCGGTTCAGGGAGTGTTTCAGCAGACTGGTTCAGAGCACCAGGCACATTTGCTGAGATTGCACATCAGCAGTGAATTTGCCTGTGTTCCTGAGATTAGTGCCAATAAATATGCTTTGAATATCCGGTTTGTTCCCTGGCGACCGGATCACAAAGCCGATGTTTATGAAGAAGATGTTCCCTTTGAGCTGACTTTCTGCAGTTTATGAGCATGCCTGTAAATGAACGGGGGCAGGCATGATTAAACCCCCTGTCGTAAATTGTCCTCAATGTGGTGAGGCGGTTGTTTGGGATAAGTCCAGCAAATTTCGCCCATTTTGTTCCGAGCGGTGCAAATTACTGGATCTGGGGCAGTGGGCCACCGATTCCTATCGCGTTCCGGAAGAAGAACCGCGACAGGAAGACAGCCGGAGCCCTGATGAATACTAGCCAGCCAGGCTGACACCATCCCGGCGGGCGCACATCAGAACTGACGTTCCTGTGTACCGATCAGATAAAGAGAATCCTGTTTACTTTGATTGTACAAATGCCATTTGCGAACCAGGATCATCGTGGTGGAGACAAATAATCCAAACAGGGTAATGACAGCGTAAACGCCCACATCAAACCAGATCAATAGCGCGTAGAGCGACAGCATAGTAAGTATGCCGAGGTTTTCATTGAAATTCTGAACTGCAATGGAGTGACCGGCACCCATCAGAATATGCCCGCGATGCTGCAGCAGGGCATTCATTGGCACCACAAAAAAACCGGCTAATCCACCAATGGCGATCAGCAGTACAACTGCAACCCAGAGATTTTGTACCGTCACCATAAGAATAACCACAATTCCCATGGCGATACCGAGTGGAATGACATCCAGCGACCGGCGCAGCGAAACCAGCTTCGCTGCCAGTATGGCACCTAATGCAATACCTACCGCAACCACTCCCTGCAGCATTGCTGCCTGATTTAAGGCATAGCCAAGTGCAGCTTCCGCCCACTTCAGTACGATAAACTGCAACGTGGCGCCCGCTCCCCAAAACAAGGTAGTGACAGCCAGTGAAATCTGCCCCAGCTTATCGAACCACAGCAGTTTCAGGCAATGTACAAAATCATGAAACAGAAAAATCGGGTTTTTTTCAAGAATGCGGTGGTCAATTCCGGTATCAGGAATATACAGGTTGGTAACGGCCGCAATGCCATAAAACAGCATGATGACAATAAAGCCGGCATCAACAGCGGTTGTGACCAGGGGCAGGTTCAGGGAGAGCAGCACTGATGCTACTGAGGGGGTGATGAGCAGACCGCCAATAACGGTACCAAGAACGATTGATCCGACAGTCAGCCCTTCCATCCAGCCATTGGCGATTACCAGTTTTTCAGGGGGCAGCAATTCTGTAAGTATGCCGTATTTTGCCGGGGAATATGCAGCTGCTCCTAGTCCGACAACTGCGTATGCTCCCAGCGCCGAGAATTGATGAGCAGCGAAAAACAGTAATATGCAACCCGCAATTTTGATTGAATTACTGATGAACATGACCCAGCCCTTGGCCATGGAATCGGCAAAGGCGCCGACAAGCGGTGCCAGTACGACATAAAACAGTACAAAAACAAATTTGAGCATGGGAGTAAGATAGGCCGGTGCATGCAGATCGACCAGCAGGGCAATGGCCACAACCAGTAGTGCATTATCTGCCAGAGATGAAAAAAACTGCGCTCCCATAATGGTATAAAACCCGCGTCCCAAATTCTTCTCCCAGTCTGTTTATCAATATATCAATGGCTTGAGGGCCTGTTAACTTTGCAGCGTTATATCATGAAAACTGGAGGTAACGAATTCCAGTTTTTAAAATTATTATCTCTGATCCCGAAAGCAGGTCCGGGGGAAAACAGGCTGGTGAATCTTTCTTCGGGTAACTGCAGTGTTACAGAGTCCTGATAATGACAGCAAATGAGAAAGCAGCGATAGAAGCGTTACCGGCTGTATTACCACTACCTTCTTTCTGGCAGTCGGCTGTTTGTTTTACAGGGGTGCTACTGCTGATTGCCCTGGGTTTGTTTATGTTTCAGATCAGCCTGCATGTGCTGATTTTTCTGGCACTGGTTTGGACCGGATTGCATGCGCGCCGCCTGGGTTATCCGTTTATTGCCATTCGCGGCATGATGGATGAAGGTATTACCAGAGCACTGCCGGCAATTTATATTTTTATGCTGATCGGTATGGTGATTGCCAGTTTTATGCAAAGCGGCACCATTGCAAGCTTGCTGTATTTTGGCCTCGACTGGCTCGATCCTGCACTGTTCCTGGCAGCCGGATTCATATTGTGCAGCCTGATGTCGGTTGCGACCGGAACTTCCTGGGGAACTGCCGGCACCATTGGTGTTGTGCTGATCGGGATCGGTAGTGCCATGGGTATTCCGCTGCCGCTGGTGGCCGGTATGATCGTGTCTGGTGCAACGTTTGGTGACAAACTGTCGCCCATATCCGATACCACTAATCTGGCAGCGATGAGTGCCGGTACGAATCTGTACCGGCATATCGGTTCGATGCTGTACACCACCCTCCCCACATTTATGATTGTCTTGAGTATTTTTGTCGTATGGGGCCTGCGATATGGAGATCATCATCTGCCGCAAGAACACCTGACCGAGATTCGCAGTGCTTTGGCAGATTCCTTCCGGGTGAACGGAGCAGTCACCTTGCTGCCACTGCTGGTGATGCTTGGTATGAGTGTCAGGCGTCATGCTGCTGAAGTCAGTATGACGTGCAGCATATTGCTGGCACTGGTGATTGCCGTGGTATACCAGGACAGAAATGTTATCGATGTGATTAATGCTTTATGGCAGAACTCACCGGGCAATACCGGTATTGCCGGCATTGATGAGTTACTTGGGCGTGGTGGTTTGTTCAGCATGGCCTGGACTCTGTTGCTGTCCGTCATGGCATTGGCACTGGGCGGCATTTTGCACCATACCGGGTTCTTGAGAGTGTTGCTGATGAAATTGATTGCACCGATCAATCGGGCCGGTACGCTGATTGCGGCTACTATTACATCGGGTCTGGCTGGCAATCTGGTCATGGGAGAGGCATATATCTCGATTATCCTGAGTTGCCAGCTGTTCAGGCGGGTTTATCAGGAAAAAAATCTGGATCCGGCTGTTTTGTCACGCTCTGTTGAAGAAGGCTCAACATTGACGACCGGTCTTATTCCATGGACAACTGCCGGTGTCTTCTATGCGGCAACTTTGGGAGTCCCAACACTGGACTATGCCGGGTATGCTTTACTTAATCTGCTGAATCCGCTGGTATCAGTCGTGATGGCGACGCTGGGTATCGGGTTGTTGCGCCCGAATCATTAACTGACATGGAACGCATGCAGGAAGTGAGTCCGGGGATCCATAAACGGCTGCTCATTCATTTACAAGAGCTGCAGTCTGATCGGGCGATTCTTCAACCGGGTTAAACCATTCCAGTCAGATACATCACCATGTGCTGCGCCAGGTTCACAAAATCTTTCTGTCGTTTATCTATCCTGCCTGTGTTTTTATCGGATTGACTTAATCGAGAGCAGTGCTTGATGAGTAATCATTTTCTGATCTTTTTCCATTTATCTCGTGATAATCTGAACATGCATTCCGGGTAACAGGTGAATGTGATTTACGTACGAAGTGAGAGGAGAAAGACAATGCATATTAAGCTTTTCTTGATAGCTGTACTGAGTTTAAGTATTTCCTGTTTTGCTGAATCGGAGAGGGATCAGCCCGAGCTGTTATCAGAGACTGATCAGGCCGGGAGTGCACGGACCGGGAATGAGCAGCCGGCACGGATCGAAGCAGGGAAGAAAACAGCTGAGCCGCAGCCCCCGCAAGAAACCAGCTTGGACAAACAATCTTTGATGATTGACTATTGCAGAAAACATACTTGTTAATCCAATAACTTATTTAACTGGAGCTGATTTATGAAAACAAAAATGTTGGCAAATCTGGTTGCTTCAATAATGCTTGCAGGTTATGCGGGCTTTGCTGTATCTGCTTCGCCCCACTGGTCTTATGATGAAGAATCCGACTGGGGGGCGATTGAAGATACTGCGCAAACGGCCGTACCGTTAAATTATCCATACGCAGAATGTGGTATTGGCAAGCATCAGTCACCTGTCGATCTGGCAGATGTGAAGATTGTAGATTCGAAGCTGAATAAACTTGCAGCACGATATGGCGTTGATACACCTTCATTTTTTAATACCGGACACGCCATACAAGTTAATGTTTCCAAGAATTTTACGGGTGGGCTGAAGGTTGGCAAGGAACTGCTTCCGCTGGTTCAGTTGCATTTTCATGAACCAAGTGAGCATGTTTTTAAAGGCAAGAAATTCCCGGCAGAGTTGCATTTCGTACATATCAGTAAAGACGGGCGGATTGCGGTGCTGGGTGTGGCTATTGATATAGGCAGGGAAAATGCAGCATTTCAGACTATTCTTGACAATATGCCGCATAACTACGGTGAAGCAAATTCAACTTCCGGAATTAAGTTCAATCCGGCAAAATTACTGCCTTCAGGGGCAAATACAGACAACCTGAAGTATCTGACCCTGGCGGGCTCTCTGACAACGCCACCTTGCAGCGAGGGGGTGCAGTGGTACATTCTGACCAAATCAATCACAATTTCAGCTGCCCAGCTGGCGCAAATGAAAACTTTCTACAGTGGTAATGCCAGATCAACGCAGAACCTGAACGAAAGATCGATACTGTCCAATCATCACTAATCTGTTTTGAGCCAGGTATGATGATTTCTCCCCGGTGTATTTCTATGTCCGGGGAGACTTCTTTTTATATGGATTTGCCTGGTTCCAGTACATTTTCTGCTTACCCGCCGGTCGGGTAACTGTCAGGTAATCCAATCCGGGGCAGGGCTTCTTTTTACGTTTTTTTCGATCTTGCTTTGCCTTGTCTTAACCTCGCCGGCTAGGGTATAGTGCGACCTGCTAATAATTTATCCAGGCAGGAGAGTGCGCTGTTGTGTAGCACACAGTGTCACCGAAGGCGTAACCCCCCGGAATCGCTCAGGTGTGGCCGTAAGGCTTGAGTAACTGCTTGTGATTGGCAATCTGGAGAGTGCTGAAGCGATGTCAGCCACCGAAGGGGCATGCGGAAAATAAACCGTAAAACTCTCAGGTAAAAGGACAGAGGGGAAGTTACTGTTTGTCAGCGGTTTCGTTATGAGCAGTATTGAACGAATGCAGGTTGTGCAGATAAATAACACCCCTTTTACTTTTTAGAGAGAATAAATGCTTAAAACAACTCCTTTAAACGCCGCTCACCGGGCCATGAATGCCAAGATGGTAGATTTTGGCGGCTGGGATATGCCTTTGCATTATGGTTCACAGCTGGATGAACACCATATTGTCAGGCGTGATGCCGGCATGTTTGACGTATCTCATATGCTGGCAGTTGATATGCGCGGTGAGAATGTGCGCCAGTTTCTGCGTGGATTAGTAGCCAATAATGTCGATAAGCTGACTGTTCCGGGCAAGGCGCTCTACACCTGCATGCTGAATCCTGCCGGCGGAATTATTGATGACCTGATCATTTATTTTCTGTCTGAATCCTGGTTCCGTCTGGTGGTAAACGCCGGTACGGCAGATAAGGATATCGACTGGATTACCTCACAAGCTCACCAGCTTGCACCCGATCTGACCATTACCCCGCGTCGTGATCTTGCCATGATCGCCGTACAGGGGCCTAATGCTCGCGCAAAAGTGTGGGCTGTTATCCCTGGTTCTCAGGTAGTTACAGAAAATCTGAAACCATTCCAATCAGTAGAACTTGGTGATTATTTCATCGCGCGTACCGGTTACACCGGTGAGGATGGTTTTGAAATTACGTTACCTGCCGGTCAGGCTGCTGATTTCTGGCAGAAGCTGCATGCTGCAGGTGTTGCTCCAGCCGGACTGGGTGCACGTGATACCCTGCGTCTGGAGGCGGGGATGAATCTCTATGGGCAGGACATGAGTGAAACTGTTGGCCCGCTTGAATCAGGGCTTGCATGGACGGTAGACCTTAAAAGTGAGCGTGACTTTATCGGTAAACAGGCATTGCAGGCGCAACCGGTCAGTCAGCAGCTGGCCGGCCTGGTACTGCTGGATAAAGGGGTGTTACGCAGCCATCAGAAAGTGATTGCCCGACAGGGGGAGGGGGAAATTACCAGCGGCGGATTTTCTCCAACCATGAATCAGTCAATCGCGCTGGCGCGTATTCCAGTCGGGGTGGCTGCGGGTGATCAGGTTCACGTTGTCGTACGGGATAAGCAGCTTGCTGCAAAAGTTGTTAAATATCCCTTTGTGCGTAACGGCCAGGTACTGGTTTGAGGTTTGATTTTTTGCTGAAGTCACAACGAATTCAGCGTGATTATTTTTTAAATATTAAGTTTGGGGAGTACAGATAAATGAGCGTTCCAGCAGAACTGAAATATACAGAATCGCATGAGTGGGTCAGATTGGAGGCAGACGGCAGTGTAACAGTGGGTATTACTCAGCACGCCCAGGAATTGCTGGGGGATATGGTGTTTGTTCAATTGCCGGATGTGGGACGTACACTGGCTCAGCGTGAAGATTGTGCCGTGGTGGAATCTGTCAAGGCAGCATCTGATATTTATGCTCCGGTTGGTGGTGAAGTCATTGCAGCCAATACTGATGTGGAATCTTCTCCGGAAAAAATAAACGAGGATTGCTATGCGGCGTGGTTGTTCAGACTTAAGCCGGCCAGTGCTGATGAAATCGGTGGTTTGCTTGATGCCGGTGGTTATCAGAAGTTACTGGATAGCGAAGCACACTAAGGGTGCTGGCGGTATCGCTGCAACTATCACTTTTATAGTTTTTCTGGATAAATTATAGCCAATCATGCCATTTATTCCCCATACAGAAGAAGATGTCGCCGAGATGCTTGCCAGCATTGGCGCTAAATCTATTGATGAATTATTCGATGAAATTCCTGCTGAACTCAAGACGGGAAAATTGACTCGGGTACCACCCGGTTTGAGTGAAATGGAAATTTCACGCCTCATGCACGAACGAGCACAGCAAGATGGGTTTTATCTCAGCTTTATTGGTGCGGGGGCCTATGAACACCATATTCCGGCAGCCGTCTGGCAGATAACAACCCGGGGCGAGTTCTATTCTTCCTACACGCCTTATCAGGCGGAAGCCAGTCAGGGTACATTGCAGTTGCTGTATGAATACCAGACCATGATGGCCTCACTGACAGGTATGGATGTTTCCAACGCCAGTCTGTATGACGGTGCATCAGCATTGGCTGAAGCCGCTCTGATGGCAGTGCGTCAGCACAAGACTTCCAGGCGCATTCTGATTCCTCAGACAGTGCACCCGATTTATCGCAGGGTGGCACGCACCATTGTCAGGAATCAGGCGATTGAAGTGGTTGAGGTGCCATATGATCCGGCCACCGGGCAGGTAGCTATGGATAAACTTGACCAGTTTGCACGGGAAGAATTTGCGGCGCTGGTGATTCCACAACCCAATTTTTTTGGTGTGCTCGAGCAGGTTGACGCACTGACAGACTGGGCGCACGACAAGCAGTCCCTGGCGATCGCGGTGGTTAATCCAACTTCACTTGCCATGCTCAAACCACCTGGAGAATGGGGGCACCGGGGAGCAGATATTGCAATCGGAGAGGGTCAGCCTTTAGGAATCCCGCTTTCCAGTGGCGGGCCATACTTTGGATTCATGGCCTGCAAGCAGGAGCTCGTGCGGCAAATGCCCGGGCGTATTATCGGGCGAACTACTGATCTGGAAGGGAAAGAGGGGTTTGCGCTGACATTGCAGGCGAGGGAGCAACATATCCGTCGTTCGAAAGCAACTTCCAATATCTGTACCAATCAGGGACTGATGGTAACAGCGGCTACAATCTATATGTCATTGCTGGGACCAGAGGGTTTGTACCGGGTTGCCGCACAATCTCATGCAAATACACTGTCTCTGATCGAACAGCTGGAAAAATTACCTGGTGTGAAAAAAGCGTTTAACAGTCCATTCTTCCATGAAGCGGTGCTCCAGCTGTCTGTGCCGGCTGATAAAGTTCTGAATAAACTCAAAGCACAAGGTGTGCTTGGAGGGGTGTTGCTTGAGAATTACTACCCGGACTTGAAAAATACACTGCTGGTTTGTGCTACTGAAACCAAAACAGCCGAGGATCTGGACAAATACACTGAAATGCTGCAGGAGGCGCTGACTGGTGTCTGAAATCAGATCAGGCTGGAGTAGCGTTATATTACTGTACTGAATAAATTCATCCATATAAGATAAAACATGCTGATATTCGAACATTCCCGTAAGAATCGTCTGAATTATTCTCAGGCACCGGCAACCCGGCCTGCCAAAAACAATATCCCGGATAATCTGAAGCGCAAAACCGTTCCCTTATTGCCTGAAGTTTCTGAAATGGATACGGTGCGCCACTATACCCGTCTGTCCCAGAAAAACTTCTCGATAGATACGGAGTTTTACCCGCTTGGCTCCTGCACCATGAAATATAACCCGCGTGCCTGTAACTCTCTGGCCATGCTGCCGCAATTCCTGTCACGTCATCCGCTGGCTCCTGAAGATACGGGGCAGGGTTTTCTGGCCTGTATGTATGAACTGCAGGAAATATTAAAAGATGTCACGGGTATGTCGGCGGTCAGCCTGACATCGATGGCGGGTGCGCAGGGTGAACTGATTGGTATTACGATGATTCGTGCCTACCACGAAGCTCACGGAGACACCGGGCGTACTGAGATCATTATCCCGGATGCTGCGCACGGTACCAATCCCGCTACCGCCGTCATGTGTGGCTATAAGGTCATTGAAATCCCGACCAATCGCGATGGTGATGTGGACATGGAAGCCCTGAAAGCAGCAGTTGGCCCCAGAACGGCGGGTTTGATGCTGACCAACCCTTCCACTCTGGGGGTGTTTGAGAAAAAAGTGGCGGAAATGAGCCGGATCGTGCACGAAGCGGGGGGGCTGCTGTATTACGATGGCGCCAACCTTAATGCCGTACTGGGTAAAGTGAAGCCGGGTGATATGGGATTTGATGTGATTCATATGAATCTGCATAAAACTTTCTCGACGCCTCATGGAGGTGGTGGGCCTGGTGCAGCACCCGTCGGTGTGGCTGAGCGCCTGCTGCCTTATTTGCCGATACCAATTGTGGCATACGAACAGGGCACCTATCGCTGGTTGACGGAGAAGGATCGTCCTCAGACTATCGGGCGTTTATCTGCCCACATGGGAAATGCCGGGGTATTACTGCGTGCCTATATCTACGTCAGGCTGCTGGGGGCAGGGGGGATGCTCCGTATTTCCGAGTATGCAACGCTCAATGCCAACTATCTGATGGCAGAGTTGCGCAAACTGGGTTTTGAGATTGCCTATCCCAACCGGCGCGCCAGTCATGAATTCATCGTCACTATGAAGGAAATCAAGGACAAGACCGGAGTGAGTGCAATGCATCTGGCCAAGCGCCTGCTTGATAAGGGTTTTCATGCACCAACCGTCTATTTTCCGTTACTGGTGCCGGAATGTTTACTGATTGAGCCGGCTGAAACTGAATCCAAGGAAACACTGGATCACTTCGTTGCTGCAATGAAGGAGATTCTGGATGAGATTGCTGCACAGCCGGATATGGTCAAGGCTGCTCCACACGATATGCCGCTGCGCAAGATTGATGATGTCAAAGCTGCCCGTGAACTTGATCTGGTCTGGAATCCGGCAGGCTGATCCAATATCTGCACAATAATCCTGGACTGATATGCATACGCTAATCTGCGGCTCCATTGCTTACGATACCATCATGGTGTTTGAAGATCGCTTCAAACGCCATATTCTCCCGGAAAAAATTCACGTTCTGAATGTCGCATTTCTGGTGCCGGAAATGCGACGGGAATTTGGCGGTTGTGCGGCAAATATTGCCTACAACCTGAAGATGCTGGATGGTAAGCCATTGATAATGGCAACCGTTGGGGATGATTTTCAGCCCTACACCTACAGACTGGAGAAGCTCGGGTTAGCTCAGACTCATATCCGTCAGGTACCGGGCACCTTTACGGCACAGGCATTTATTACTACTGACCTGGATGACAACCAGATCACGGCTTTTCATCCGGGCGCAATGAATTTTTCACACCAGAATAATGTGAAGGATGCTACCGGCATCAGCCTTGGTATTGTTGCCCCGGACGGCCGGGAAGGAATGCTTGCGCATGCGCGTGAATTTCATGAAGCCGGCATTCCTTTTATATTTGATCCCGGCCAGGGATTACCCATGTTCAATGGAGATGAGCTGATCGATTTCATTGAAAAAGCTGATTATGTGGCAGTCAATGACTATGAAGCACAGCTGCTGCAGTCGGTCACAGGGTATACACTGAGCAAACTGGCCACACTGGTTGAGGCACTGATTGAGACCAAAGGTGCGGAAGGTTCAGTCATTTATGCTCAGGGAAAGCAATTTCAGATTCCTGCTGTGCGTCCGCAGAAAGTGACTGATCCAACCGGTTGCGGGGATGCCTACCGCGCCGGAATACTTTATGGTATTGCCCAGAATATGGATTGGCAAGCTACCGGCCAGCTTGCGTCGCTGATGGGAACACTCAAGATTGCTCACCGGGGGGGCCAAAATCATCAGTATCAGCGTGAAGAGATTGGTCAGCATTACTTTGAAGCTTTTGGCAGCCATATTTTCTAGTCTGATCCAGTCTGAATTAGTGCCTGGCAACGGATAGAGGATAGTTCCAGGCGACGTTCGCAAACTATCACACAATGCCAGGCAGGTATCTGTCCTGAAGAGTGCACATAGTGCATGGAACAGATCCGCTCAACCTGATTTTTTCAGAATAATCGTTTTTTACTGACCATGGCTGTAACTGGCGTTGCCAGGCTAACCACCAGAGCTGTCCGGTTCATCAGGCTGATCCTGCATATTACTTCCGGGTTGCTGCAGTCGTTCGTTCTCCCGTATATCAGTGCAACCCGCCAGAATCGGATGGCCAGTAACTGGGCGCGGAAATTTCTTCGAATTCTCAATATAAAGCTGTCGTTGAGCGGCACCTTACCCGTCTGCGACCGGCAAGGTGCCATTCTGGTTGCAAATCATATTTCATGGCTGGATATCGTGGCTATTCTGGCCGTATACCCGGTACGTTTCGTCGCTAAAGCAGAAATCAGCACCTGGCCCGTACTGGGGAGGTTGTGCAGGAATGCCGGAACCCTGTTTATTGAACGGGAAAAACGCAACGATACATTGCGTATCAACCAGCAAATAGCTGGTGTTTTAAAGAGCGGACATTCAGTGGTGATATTTCCCGAAGGTACAACCGGCGATGGGGATGTGCTGCGGCATTTTCATGCCTCTTTACTGCAGCCTGCTGTTACAACCCGGACGCTGCTTTATCCGGTTGCTATCCGATACAGCAGTTGTGATGGTTCACGGAATTCGAGTGTTGCTTACGTCAGTGTAACGATGCTGCAATCCCTGATACAGATACTGGCGGAACCGGAGATTCGGGTGGAACTGATTTTCAAAGAGCCTGTTTCCGGTGCTGACAGAAATCGCCGTGAACTTGCACGACTGGCAGAAAAGGCGATTGCACGGACGTTATCGCTTAATATCAGGCACATGGCACCTGAAATACCTTCCGATCTTCCAGTCGAACGGATGTAAGATGCCCCCGCCAGACGCAGCCCGTATCCAGAGCAATCAGATTGGGAGTCAGATATAACCCCAGCGCAGACCAGTGCCCGAATACAATGGTTGTGTTCCTGCTGGCACGCCGGGGGATTTCAAACCAGGGCAGTAAACCATTTGGAATAGCGGATACCCCTTCTTTACAGGCAAAATTCATTCTGCCTTCCGGTGTGCAGACACGCATGCGGGTCATGGCATTGATGATGACGCGCCAGCGATCCTCTCCACGCAGGGCATTGTGCCAGCAATCAGGTTCGTTGCCATACATTGAACGGGAAAAGGTTTGGAACTGGCCACTGCGAATAATTGTTTCCACTTCCAGCGCCAAGTCTACCGCCTGTTCAGTATCCCAGTCAGGTAGCAGGCCGGCGTGAACCAGTGCATAGCCATCTTCGTGATAAAACAATCGCTGCTGTTTTAGCCATTCAAGCAGATCCTTGCTGTCGGGAGCCTCCAGAACTGATTGCAGGGTATCACCACGACGCTGACTGGCAGAGCCTGCTGCAATGGCTAAAAGGTGAAGATCGTGATTACCCAGTACCACTGTAGCGGCATCGCCCAGTTCCATCAGGGTGCGCAGTAATGAGAGAGAATCCGGCCCGCGGTTAACGATGTCACCCACCAGCCATAACCTGTCACGGGTGGGATTGAAACCGGTTAGATCAAGCAGTTCAAGAAAGTGCCGGTGGCAGCCTTGCAGGTCACCGATTGCATAGGTTGCCATTGTGAAAATCAGCGCAGGCCCAACACATCCTGCATGTCGAACAGCCCGGATTTTTTGGCGGCAAGAAAACGGGCGGCATGCAATGCGCCTGCAGCAAAGGTTTTACGGCTGCTGGCTTTGTGGGTAATTTCCAGGCGCTCGCCCACCCCAGCGAATAATGCTGTGTGATCACCCACAATATCTCCGCCACGAATGGTCGAGAATCCGATCGTATCCGGGGAGCGTTCACCGGTATTGCCTTCACGCCCGTAAATCGCAACCTTGCTTAGGTCCTTGCCTTGGGCCTGTGCAATCACCTCACCCATGCGCAGTGCTGTGCCGGAGGGGGCATCTACCTTATGGCGGTGATGTGCTTCGATGATTTCAATATCGTAACCCTCAGGCAATGCTTTTGTCGCAATCTCGAGTAATCTGAACAGCAGGTTTACGCCCACACTCATGTTGGGAGCGAGCACGATGGCGATATCTCTGGATGCCTCATGGATGATTTCTTTTTCTTCTGATGAGAACCCGGTTGTGCCGATGACCATTCTGACACCTAATTTACGGCATGCTGCCAGATGTGACAGGGTGCCGGCCGGGCGCGTGAAGTCAATCAGCACATCGCTGCCGGCCAGTGCAGAGGCATAGTTGCTGCTGATCGCCACGCCCGGGGGAGTTCCGGTTAAATTGCCAATATCTTGCGACAGGTAAGGATTGTCAGGTTGTTCCAGTGCGGCAGATAATCGCAAATCATTTGCTTCAGCAATGGTTTCCAGAATTGTCCGGCCCATGCGACCGGTACTGCCGGCAACAGCGATGTTTAATGATGTCATTGATTATCCTTGTAGAGATTTGTTTTATTTTCCCTGAGAAAATCTACAGTTCCTTTTTTATCAGCTTCCTCGTTCATATTGCTGCCAGCCTCAGGAATAAATCCGAATGATTCTTCGGAAGCGGGAGCAGGTGGAGAAGATTCAGTAAAAGCCGGGGGTAGCGGAAAATCACCCTGAATATGTGATAAACGGTCATCTCTGAAAAAAACGGTCAGTTTTTTTTCCTCTGCCAATCGTCCGCCTGGCGCTGTGCGATAAATGTAATCCCACCGGTCTGCATGAAATACATCTATCACCAGAGGTGTACCCAATGTAAACCGTACCTGGGAGCGCGTCATTCCCGGTTTTAGCCTGGCCACCATTTCATCCGTTACAAAATTTCCCTGCCGGATGTCGATTTTATAGGGTAATGAGGGGAGATAAGTGCAGTATGTCAGAGGAAGAAGCAGTAATAGCAGTAACAGTCGTAGGAGAAATGCGTGCATACCAGGTCAATATTTTTCAATCTGTCCGGGATAGGATACTATGAGCGATCAGCTACCCGGTTCAAGGTAAAATGTAAACAAAAAATGACTGTAATACGTATTATCGTGGCGAATTACGGGATTTTATTGCAGTAATGTGACGTGTTGTGCAGCAGGCCCGAATCGGGTGAATTGTCTCACAGATACAGCAAATATTTCTGGGTAAATAATTTATGAGCAAGTCGGAAAATTTGAGAAACATTGATCTTAAAACAATGGGGTTGAAGACAACCCTTCCACGTCTGAAAATATTGAACCTGTTTGAAAACAGTGCCATCCGGCATCTTTCGGCAGAAGATGTGTATAAGGAGTTGCTGAGCGGAGGGGAGGATATTGGTCTGGCAACGGTATATCGTGTGTTGACTCAGTTTGAACAGGCCGGTCTGCTGGAACGCCATCATTTTGAAAGTGGCAAGGCAGTGTTTGAACTGGCCAGCGATAACCACCATGATCATCTGGTATGTCTGCAGTGTGGCCGGGTGGAAGAATTCTACGATCCTGAAATCGAGAAACGACAGGCGAAGGTGGCCAGGGAACGCGGATTTGTGCTGCAGGAGCACTCTTTGTCACTGTATGCGGACTGTACCAAGGAAAATTGCCCTCATCGCAAATAACCGGCTGTATTATTAGGTTAATGCAGCTGCTTATTATCTTCCGGCCACTGATATGCAACAAACGATCAAAAATATACGCGGCATACTGATTTACACGGTGATTGTCCTGCTGGTTTCCGTGGCGTATTACATCTATGCCTATACTGCGCAGACGATTCCGGAAGAGCACAAAACTTTTCTCACCAAAATCGGCAAAAAACTGGGGGAGGCAGGCATGTGGCTGCTGATCTTCATCTATTGCCGCACCCTGCTCAAGCTGATACTGGGCCAGGGAAAACTGGCGCAACGCCTGCTGCCGGATTATGTCTCTCCTGTTGGATCTTCAGCACTGAATCAACTGCTGGCCTGGCTGAACCGGACACATATTTATTTTGGAATTGCCGCGGTAGCAGTAATTTTGCTGCATATATTCATGATGGATTTCTCGCGCTACAGCCATATTCTTTTCTTTCCCGCCCTGTTGGGCCTGGTAATCTGGCAGGGTGTTTTCGGATTATTTCTCACGCTGCGTTTTTCGACTGCAGAACTCAAGAAATTTTCTTATCTGGTACACGCCCAGTTTGTTACCGGTATTGCCATCGGAATCTTTGCCTGGCTTGGTCATGTGCTGATTGACGACTGATAACTGGTTTCCCGGCGTTGTATCAGAGCCGGATTAGTATCAACAGATTGAATGGAAATTCTCCCCGTATCTCCTATCGCATTAAAAAGAGTTCCTGATGAAAATGCTGTTCTGCGGGAAAACCGTGTGCAGCAAAATCTTTCTTTAATACTTCACCAAATCCGGCAGGCCCGCAAAACCAGATACTTGCCTCGCGCCATTCGGGAATTTCCGCCCGGATACGTTCACCGGTCAGATAGCCGTCACGAGCATCAATCAGCACATGCAGCCGGACATTTGAAGATCGGGCATCTTCCGCCAGTTTATTGAGCGCCTTCTCATCAATATCTGCGGTACTGTGAAACAGATCATATTGCTGGTTCTCGGGCCGGGTCTGTTTCTCTCCGGATAACGCCAGTTGCTTCATACGTGCGATGAAAGGCGTGATGCCGATACCGCCGCCGACCCAGATCTGACGGCGACAAGTATCACTAAACGTGAAACAGCCATAAGGCCCTTCGATCCTGACAGGTTGCCCCGGCTGAAGTTTTTCGTGCAGTTGGGAAGTGTGATCACCCAGCGCTTTGGTAATAAAAGTAATTCTGGAATTTTCCGCCTGCCAGCCGGATGCAATCGTGTAAGGGTGAGCACCTTCGGCAGCATCCGTCGTGGCAAAAAGAAACTGCCCTGGTTTGTGGCCGGGCCAGCCGGTTACTTCAGTTTCAATTTCCAGCGCTTTTACCCCCGGGAAATAATGCAGAGAGGTAATTTTTCCCTGCACTTGCCGTTTTGCACCGACCTTGCGCAGCAGCACCACAATGGCAGCCCAAATGCCGAAAACAAGTAATACGGCTACCAGTCCACCGACAGGAGAGAGCCAGTAGCTGTGTTTCAGGAGTATAACTGTGTGAAATACCAGTACGAGATAACACACTGCCAGCAGACGGTGCGTTTTGTAGAACAGGTGGTAAGGAAAACGCCTGATCAGTGCCAGTGCGATCAGCACAACAGTCACGCAGAAAATCCATTTACCGGCTTCTTCGGCAAGACAATGCCGGATCGAGAAGAGGGTTGCGAAATCGTTCCCGAAACCGGCCCCTTCGTTACAGCCAGAATGCGCCGCCCATCCCCGGTTGTGCCCGAAACCGCGAACAGATTGCTCCAGCCAGCCCCAATCCATGGCCAGCTTTGTTCCTCCTGCCCACAGCCAGTGGAGAGTGGCTGTCACCAGAACCGAGATTCCAAGCCATTTATGTAAACGGTACATCTTGTCGAGACCGCCCAGCCAGGCTTCCGGACGGTGCAGGCGCAGCGCGAGTACCATGGCCGCACTCATGCTGCTGATGGTGACAATACCTGTCAACTGCACCATCAGCTTGCGCAAGCTGAAAAAAGTCGCTGATTGCAATGCGGCGGGTTCGGCAATCAGCCACAGGAGTACAGGAATAACAAGTATTCCCCAGAAAATCTGTTTGAGACGATGCATAGCTGTCCTTAACCTGACGGATTGTCAGTCACTTCGCCCTTCACCTGCTTCCTCATGAGTCACGCCATCGCGGATATGGTAGATACGCTTGAAGGTTGGAATAATTTTTTCATCATGTGTCACAACGATAACAGCGGTTTCAAATCGCCGGGCCATTGTGTTAAGTATGCGGATTACCGCCAGGGTACGTTGTGAATCCAGCGGGGCAGTGGGTTCGTCAGCCAGAATGACAGGAGGACGGTTGACCAGCCCCCGTGCAATGGCCACGCGCTGTTGCTCGCCACCGGACAGTTGTGCCGGCATGGCACGGGCGCGATGCTGTACATCCAGTGCAGTGAGTAATTCCATGGCATGTTTACGTGCTTCATCGTCACTCATACCGGCCAGCATTGGCAAAAGTGCAACATTGTCAGTCGCATCCAGGAATGGAATCAGGTAGGGTGCCTGGAATACGAAACCAATTTTGTCACGACGTAACGCGCGCAGATCATGCTGTTTCCAGCCGTCGTCAAAGATAATTTCATCATCCAGAACCACGCGTCCGGAGGTGGGATCGATCACCGCACCGAGGCATTTAAGCAGCGTACTCTTGCCTGAACCGGATGGGCCAATCAGTCCGACTACTTCGCCAGGGGCGACCTGCATATTGATATTTTTGAGTGCGAGTACAGCAGTATCGCCTTTACCGAAGTGCTTACTCAAATTTTCGATGCGAATTCCTCTATTGCTCATGTCAGGTTTATCCGATTGCTTCTGCCGGGTCGATCTTGAGTGCCATGCGGATGGCAACGATACTGGAAAGGATGCAAATGGCCAGTACGGCCAGGAATCCCAGTATGGAGTCAACCGGTATCAGCAGCACATATTTGGGAAACAGAGGGGCAGCGAAGGTGGCTGAAATTTTGCCGACGACAAACCCGATCACCCCCAGTATCAGAGATTGCTGCAGAATCATGCCGGCGATGGTGCGATTACGTGTACCGATCAGCTTGAGTACAGCGATCTCACGGATTTTGTCCATGGTCAGGGTATAGATGATGAAGGCCACGATAGCCGCACTGACGATGGCCAGGATGATCAGAAACAGGCCGATCTGCTCGGCGGAGGTGGCAATCAGCTTACCGACCAGAATAGCTTCCATTTGTGCCCGGTTATACACCGTTAACCGTTTCCAGCGCCGAATGGATTCAGCGACCTCCTCCAGTGCGAATCCGGGATAGATGCGCACCAGTATCGCGTTGACGTAGTTGTTGGCGGTTTGCAAAGCGATCACTGCCTCCGGCAAATCCGGTTTTCCGGGAAGAGAAAATGCCGGATCAGTCCTGATGCGGCGTCTTTGCATCAGAATGGCATCATTATCCTTGAGGAATTGTGCTTCCTGTGCGTCCTTGAGTGAAATGAAAACCATCGGATCACCACTGGATGAGACCATCCGGCGAGTCAGGCCAACTACAGTGTAGTGGTTGCGGCGGATTTTCAGGCGATCACCCGGCCTGAAGCCGGTGGCAATATCTGCCACAGCCTCGTAATGGCCGCGTGTAATCTGTCTGCCGGCAACAAGATGAGGTGGCCACCCCGGTGTTCCGGGGCCGCCTGCTGCGATACCCGCCACCATTACCCTGACATCTTCATCCTTTTTTCTGACTTGCATGGTCAGATACGTGACATTGGCTGCCTGTGCCACACCGGGAATGGTACGGATGCTGCGCCATAAATCATCGGGGAGACTGGAAGGCTCGGCATAGGGGCCAAGGGTATTCTGCTGTACCACCCACAGATCGGCACCGCTGGTATCGATCAAAATCCTGCCATCATCCACCAGGCCGCGATAGACACCTGCCATGGTCAGGGTTACACCAATGAGAAGTCCGAGGCCGATACCGGTAAAAATGAACTTGCCCCAATTATGCAGAATATCGCGTGCTGCCAGGTTAATCATGGCGCCACACCGGGAATCTGTTTTTCTATGCGGATCCGGCTCAAGGCAGTGAGCATTTTTTCACTGTGGACGATCAGTTGATCGCCGACCTCCAGCCCGTGTCTGATCTGGATATGGCCATCGAGATCAGTCTGTCCCGGTTCTATCCTGGCGAACTCAGGTTTGCCATCGACCAGCTTCCAGACACCAGGCACCCCGTCCCTGATGTGAATGGCCGCATTGGGAATGGCTGGTGCAGCGGGCAATTCCGGCAGGTAGACTGTCACTTCGGCCAGTTCGCCTACCGGCGGCAACGGTGAGGGTGGCATGGTAAAAATGATCTTTGCCAGGGTTTCTTCTGTGACCGTGTCAGCCAGTGGCTCAACCCGCAGCACGTGCCCGGCAATACTTTGTGTTTGCTGCGAACGCAGTATAAATTGGGCGGGCAATCCCGGAGCCAATCCCTGGGCGTTAATCTGATCGAAGCGGGTATCAATCCACAGGTGTGCAGTATCAATGACTTCAACCGCCGGCTGGCCTGTTACCAGTGTCGTACCGGGATCCACCGCCCGTCTGGTTACCAGACCTGTTACAGGTGTGACCAGCCTGAGGTCGCCGCGCTGTGTGTGTAACGCCTGTAAATCAGCGTGTGCACGGCCAAGGTTCTCGCGTGCCGCCACAGTTGCTGCTTTGGTGACTGCCAGTTCTTCCCGTTTGATGGCAACACTTTCTTCGCTGGTGCCGCGGGCGGGTAACAGCTTTTCATAGCGTTTCAGCTGCGCTTGCGCATGGTGTTGTCTGGCTTGTGCCTGATGCAAATCAGCTTCAGCACTTTTGATGGCGGCTTCCTGTGCGCGGATGCGGTCGTCCAGATCAACCGGGTCCATCTCGCCCAGCGTTTGCCCTGCCTGAACCATATCTCCCACATCTGCATTCAGATGCTTAACACGCCCCGCCAGAACCGGCCCGATCTTGTAGGTGTAGCGTGCCTGTACTGTTCCAATCCCGGACAGGGCAGGGATGATGCTTCTTGATTTTACTGTGGTGACTGTGACCGCAACAGGAGCCAGCGGCCCGGATTGCAGGGCGATATATACAAACAGGGTCAGGAGTAATGTGATGACTGTGAGCAATGCCAGCGTGCGCCGCTGCAGAGGTGGAAATTTCATGATACCTTCCGGATACCGCGGCAATAGATGGCAAAAACACCCGGAGCATCACGGCGGATGTGTGCAACTTCACCCGCCAGCATGGATTGCATGACAAGCCCCTGGATTGTTCCGATAAACAGCATGGTTGCAGCTTCGCTGTCCAGGAAAGGTGATAATTCACCACAGGCTTTGCCGTTTTCAATGAGCCGCTGCAAACGTTCTCCGTACCGCCTGATCAGAAGCTGTACAAGCTGTTTGGCCGGCGTTGCTTCCGCGCGCTGCAGTTCGCCAAACATCATCCTTGGAACTCCGGGATAGTCCGCCACGAATTCAATATGACTCATGAACATGGCTTCCATGGCGGCTAGCGGTGATGTAATGCCCTGAACGGAATGATCAATCCGCTGCAGCAGATGTTCGACTACCCATTTCATGACGGCTTCCCAGATGGCTTCCTTGTTTGGAAAGTGCCGGAACAATGCCCCCTGCGTCAGGTTCATGTGTCTGGCGATGGCTGCAGTGGTAATTTCACTGGGATTTTGCGAGCTTGCCAGCTCAACAACAGCCTCTACGGTGACTTCTCGTCGTTCATCGGCTGAGAGATATTTGGAATGAGGATCCATAAACAGGCAACCTTATAAAAGATAGTAATTAATTACTATCTTAAATTGAAGTGTGAAAAAGTCAACCGGCTTTTGAACTGCTTCTTTTGATTACCCGGATCATCCGGGGTTGCTGCGACAATTTGTCACATTCCTTTCCTCTGCTGAAACCGGCAAAATCCGTGTTCGATTACACACCAGAACAGGAGATTCGGAAGGGTTATGAAATATTGCATTACTCCATTCGTATCAGCGATAGCTGCAGCTTTATCTTTCTTTGCTGTGCAACAGGCATTGGCACAGACCACCTTGAATGAGGTGGTAGTTAAAACCGGCAAGATTCGTGACGCGGCCGCGCCTGAGGAGATCGGATCAGCCGAAATTGCTGCCCAGCATGCCATTACCCGTGATACCGCTTCTCTGTTGCGGGATGTGCCGGGAGTGCATCTTTATGGAGCGGGAGGGGTTTCCAGTCTGCCGGTAATTCATGGTCTGGCGGATGATCGCCTGCGTATCACGGTTGATGGCATGGATTTTATTTCTTCCTGTGCCAATCATATGAATCCGCCGCTGTCCTATCTTGACCCGGGTAATGTTGCGAAAATAAAGGTATATGCCGGCATCTCGCCAGTCAGTGTGGGGGGAGACAGCATTGGCGGTACGATTGTTGCGGAAACGGCTGCACCACAATTTGCTGCACCCGGCCAGCGCTCACTGATCAAAGGTGAAGTCGGCTCTTTCTACCGCAGCAACAACAATGCCATTGGCGGGAATCTGTCTGCAACACTGGCCAATGAATTTTTCAGCATCAATTATTCAGGGGCGATTACCACGGCGGATAACTACAAAGCCGGCGGCAATTTCAAAACAACTACCGCAACCGGGCGGCCCGGGCATACGCTTCCGCTGGACGAAGTGGGTTCCACTGCCTATAAAAGTCTGACACATACCGTGGGTATTGCGCTGCGGGCGGACAATCATCTGCTGGAAGCAAAGCTGGGGTACCAGAATGTACCGTACCAGTTTTATCCCAATCAGCGTATGGATATGCTGGATAACGAACAGAAGCGGATAAACGTGCGCTATCTTGGCCAGTACAACTGGGGAACGCTTGATAGTCGTGTTTACTATGAGGCAGTCGATCACTACATGAACTTTGGTGATGACAAACAGCTTGTCTACGGTACGGCGGTCAATGGTATGCCGATGTACAGCCGCGGCCGCACACTGGGTTTCAATCTGAAGAGTGATGTTGAACTGACTCGTGATGATCTGTTGCGTGTCGGAGCACTCTACCAGCATTACACACTGGATGATTTCTGGCCGGCATCAGGTACCGGTGGCATGTCGCCGCTGACCTTTCAGAATATCAATGACGGCAAGCGTGACCGGCTGGGTTTCTTTGCTGAGTGGGAAAGACATTTTGGCCCACAGTGGACCACACTGCTGGGCGCGCGGTATGAACATCTGGAAACGGATGCGGGCAATGTTCACGGTTACGGCAACATGATGGGTAACCAGATCCCTGATACCAGGTCCTTCAATACCCGTGGCCATAAACGCAAAGATGACAATGTTGATCTGACAGCACTGGCGCGTTACACACCGAATAATATGCTTGATCTTGAGCTGGGTCTGGCTCGCAAGGTACGCACGCCCAATCTTTACGAACGCTATACCTGGTCTACCTGGGGCATGGCTGCCATCATGAATAATTTTGTTGGTGATGGTAACGGTTACGTTGGCAACATGGATCTGAAACCGGAGAAGGCTTATACCGCCTCCTTTACTGTTGACCTGCATGCAGCTGAACGTGAATGGGAAGTGAAAGCCACACCTTACTTCACTTATGTGGATGACTACGTGGATGCAATCCGGATTCCCGGAGCAACCACGAACAGTCAGTTCGTTGTCCTGCAATATGCCAATCACTCCGCACATCTTTATGGAGTGGATCTTTCCGGTCGTGCCGTGCTGGCAAAAACCGGTCTGGGTGAGTTTGGTGTGCGTGGCCTGATGAACTATACCCGTGGGGAAAACAAGAAAACGGGGGATGATCTGTACAACATCATGCCACTTAACGGTAAGTTAACGTTCACCCATCAGTACGGCGGCTGGAGCAATGCCATTGAACTGGTTGGCGTTGCCCGCAAAAGTGATGTTTCCTCGGTACGTAATGAAATCAATACAGGAAGCTATTTCCTGACACATTTGCGCACCAGCTATACATGGAAGAATGTCCGTGTCGATCTGGGTGTGGAGAATCTGTTTGACCGTCTCTATGCTTTACCGCTTGGAGGAGCCTATACCGGGCAGGGAACGACCATGGGTATCAACGGTATTCCTTACGGGATTGCTGTCCCCGGAATGGGGCGTTCCGTTTATGCGGGGCTGAACATCAAGTTCTGATAATTATCAGGTCAGGTTAATGGCGCTGTAGCGAAAACGGGTTTCGGATAAGCGGTTTATCTGAAACCCGTTCGTATATCAGAGGTTGCGAAGCTCCATTTCAAGTGCCTCGATATTGCGTTCGTGTGCAGCTGCCTGATTGCGCAACTGCAGTATATCGAAGTGATCTGACGCAAAATACGGGTGACTGGGTGAATATTTCTTCGTTTTTTGTTGTGTCAGACTGATCGTTTTCATTGCATCTTCCAGCAGCCTGGTTTCATTAACGAGCTCTTGTGCAAGTATTTGCCGACGCTTGCTGTCTCGCTGGTCCTGCTGAAATTTACTGACTTTGGGATATTCCCCGGTTGTGGCGATGGTAATCGATCCAGTGCGGGAATGGTGTTTGTATGATGAGGCTGTTGAACCGGATGAACCGGATTTAAGTGGCTGAATTTGTCTGATGCCCCTGGCGGGATCATTGGTGAAAATAACCCGGCCGTGATTGTCTACCAGTTTGTGGATGTCAGCAGCAATGCTGATAATGGGAAATCCGAGCGACAGGATTCCAGTCAGCAGGATGGTACAGCGAGCTCTTTTCATGGATAATCCCCCATTTACTAAATTGAACAATCTCAAACCGGATTCCGCGTTTCACAATCCGTTGTGAGAAACGCAAAACCCGATTTGGAGCAGGCCAGATTTTAAGCCAGGTTACAAGGGGGTGATCTGTGAATAAACGCTGATAAAAGCGGGTTTTTTACAGGCTGTAGTACAAAGCAAATTCGACGGGGTGCGTTGTAGTACGCAACAGTGCCGCTTCTTCTGATTTAAGCCTGATAAAACCGTCAATCATGTCATTGGAAAATACATTGCCACGAATCAGGAATTCGCGGTCACGATCCAGATTTTCCAGTGCCTCTTCCAGTGATGCACTGGTGTTGGGCACCATCGATGCTTCTTCTGGCGGTAAATCGTAAAGATTCTTATCCATGGGATCGCCAGGGTGAATTTTGTTTTGAATACCATCCAATCCGGCCATTAGCAGGGCTGTAAAAGTAAGATAAGGGTTGGCACTGGGGTCCGGAAAACGGATTTCGATACGGCGCTGTTTGGGGCTGCTGGCGTAGGGGATGCGAACTGCAGCTGACCGGTTGCTGGCAGAGTAGGCGATATTGACGGGGGCTTCATAACCGGCTACCAGTCGTTTATATGAATTGGTGCCGGGGTTGGCAAAGGCATTTAATGCTTTGGCGTGCCGGATAATGCCGCCAATATAATACAGTGCAATTTCTGACATGCCCGCATAACCGTTACCGGCAAACAGGTTTTTGCCATCTTTCCAGATGGATTGATGGACGTGCATACCGGAGCCGTTGTCACCAACGATCGGCTTGGGCATGAACGTTGCCGTTTTGCCATAGGAGACAGCAATATTATGAATAACGTATTTCATCAGCTGGTTCCAGTCAGCGCGCTTTACCAGGCTGCTGAACCGGGTGCCAATCTCGCATTGTCCGGCATTGGCCACTTCATGGTGGTGTACCTCAACCGGGATCCCCAGTTCATCAAGCACCATGCACATGGCAGAACGGATGTCATGCAGGGAATCCACCGGCGGTACCGGCATGTAGCCTCCCTTGACAGCAGGCCGGTAACCGTTATTGCTTCCTTCATAACGTTTCCTGGAGCTCCAGGCCGCTTCGGCTGATTCAATTTTGACAAAACAGCCGGACATATCAGTATGCCAGCGGACTGAATCGAAAATGAAAAATTCCAGCTCCGGGCCAAAATAGGCAATATCGCCGATACCGGTGGATTTCAGATAAGTTTCACCTCGCCTGGCCAGTGAGCGCGGGTCCCGGTTGTACCCCTGGCCGTCTGCGGGGTCAACAACATCACAGGTCAGCAGCAGCGTGGTTTCTTCCATAAACGGATCCAGTGCGGCAGTGTCAGGATCAGGCATCAGCAACATGTCAGATGCGTGAATATTTTTCCAGCCGGCAATCGATGAACCATCAAACGCATGGCCATCCTCAAATTTATCGGCATCGAAAGTATGTGCAGGAATCGTGACATGATGTTCTTTGCCGTTGGTATCGGTAAAGCGCAGATCAACGAACTTGACTTCATGATCCTGAATCATTTTTAACACATCAGCTGTCACGGTTTTTTCTCCAGAAAGGGGTTTCGTTTACTTGGGAGGATGCTTGTGGAACGGTTAGAACGAGTGTATGGGTGCGAAGGTTGATATTGTACCGTCGGGCCGGCTGTGAATAAATAGGCCAATCGTTTTATTTCAGGCAAAAAACTGTGGTTTATCCTTGTTTTAACAATGGATCATTGCGTACCGCCTGCAATAAATCCGCCATGTCATCCGGCAGAGGGGAATCCCACTGCATAATTTTCCTGTCGTGGGGGTGCATCAGCTCAAGCTGCCTGGCATGCAGCGCCTGCCTTGGCAGCTGTGCGATTATGCGGGCTGCTGACGGGTCAGGAGAAGGTTTGCCGTACACCGGATCTCCCGCGAGCGGGTAGCCAATGGACATCAGGTGAACGCGTATCTGGTGTGTACGCCCGGTTTCCAGGCTGCAATGCAGCAATGTGCTGGCGGTAAACTTTTCCAGTATCCGGTAATGTGTACGAGCCGGTTTGCCATTTTGCACGACTGCCATACGGGTGCGATGGACGGGATGTCTGCCGACTGGTGCATCTACTGTGCCATCTTTCTCAACATTGCCCAGCACAAGTGCGAGATAGTGGCGCTTGACCGCATGTTGCTGCAGCTGCCTGACCAGATCAAATTGTGCTTCAATTGTTTTGGCGACAACCAGCAGGCCGGTGGTATCTTTATCCAGCCGGTGCACAATGCCGGCACGCGGTATCCGGCCAAGCTGCGGAGCGTGGTTGAGCAGTGCGTTCAGCAGGGTTCCGTGCCAGTTGCCGTTGCCGGGATGAACGACCAGCCCGGCGGGTTTGTTGATGACAAGCAGGTGGTCATCCTCAAACACGATATTGAGCGGAATGGCTTCCGCCTGGTGGTTTTGGTCACTCTCAACCGGGCTGGTGATAACACAAATTGCTTCGCCTCCCCATACCTTTTGTTTTGAAGTTGCGGCCAGACCGTCCACCCTGACGTGGTTTTGTTCGATCCAACCCTGTAGCCGGCTGCGTGACCATTGGGGAAACAGCTGCGCCAATGCCTGATCCAGGCGTAGTCCAGCGAGGTTATCCGGTATTGTCAGATCAATGATGTTCTCATTCTCCCGGCCGTTAGCTGCTGAAAAATCAGGCTTTGCGCTATAATCACGCCCATCTTGCTCGTTAATGAGACGATTCATAATGCTGCGACAATTTTTGGTTGGATGGTTGGTGGTATTGCTGGCAGCATGCGGCATTTTGTCCGAGAAAACGGTTGATAACAGCCGGTGGTCGGCAAGCAAGTTTTATGTTGAGGCCAAAAATGAGCTTAACGAAGGCAATTACTCCGCTGCCGTAAAACTGTTTGAGGCGCTGGAGGCCCGTTATCCCTACGGGCGCTACGCCCAGCAGGCACAGCTCGAAATCGCCTATGCCTACTATAAAGATCAGGAGCATGCCTCAGCGATTGCTGCTGCAGACCGGTTTATCCAGCTTTACCCGCACCACCAGAATATAGACTATGCCTATTATATCAAGGGGCTGGCAAGCTTTAACGATGATCAGGGATTGCTGGGGTACGTTACACACAAGATTATCAAGCAGGATATGAGTGAACGGGATGCCAAGGCTTCGCGGGAATCATTTGAAGCCCTGAAGCAGCTGGTAACACGTTATCCTGACAGCAAATACACGCCTGATGCACTTCAGCGCATGGCTTATCTGGTTAATGCGCTGGCAAGAGGTGAAATTTATGTTGCCCGCTATTATATGAAGCGAAAAGCCTATGTGGCGGCAATCAAACGTGCGCAGTTCGTAATGGAGGAGTACCCGCAAACTCCTGCTACGGAGGAAGCGCTGTATATCATGGCAATTGCTTATGGCGAACTTGGAATGGCTGATTTGCGTGAAGATACAGAAAAAGTCATCAGAAAAAATTTCCCGGAAAGCGCTTATCTTACGGATTCCGGGATGGTTAAAGAAAAATCCTGGTGGGAGGTCTGGTAACAGGCCGATTTTTCTGTTTCCGGGGAAAATGGTGTGCTTCGTTCACTCCGGGTTTTAGCGTAAAATGCAGCCCCCGCCCTGGTAGCTCAGGGGATAGAGCAACCCCCTCCTAAGGGGTAGGTCGGACGTTCGATTCGTCTCCAGGGCGCCAAAACCCGGTTTATAAACAAATGATTTTTGTTTCAGCATCATCAGAATCAAACAGTATTTATTATCCGGGCAGTACCTTCCTGCAGTTTTCATTTTTTCCCTGTTTTCCTGATTCTGTAAATTTATTAGCAGGTACAGAAAATTGGAATAGCGGTTTCCGGGATAATACAAAACCATGTGGTTTAGAAACTTACTGATTTATCGTCTTGCTGATGGGGAGATTACTCCGGCAGCACTTGAAGAACAATTGGCCAGGCAGGCTTTGCAGGGCTGTCTTGGACTGGAGCCACAGAGCCGGGGCTGGGTGCCACCGGGAATCGAGGAAGCCGGTCTGGTTTACAGCTACGGGCAGCAGATGCTGATTGCACTGGGAACCGAGAAAAAGCTGCTGCCTGCCTCTGTTGTCAATCAGCTGGCCAGAGAGCGTGCCCGGGAACTGGAACTGCATCAGGGTTACACACCTGGCCGCAAACAGATGAAAGAAATCAGAGAGGCGGTTTATCGCGAACTGTTATCGCGTGCATTTGCGGTTCGGCAGCGTAACCACGCATGGGTTGATCCGGTAGATGGCTGGTTTATTGTTGAAGGTGCCAGTGGTTCCAAAGCAGATACGCTGATTGAAGCATTCATTAAATCAACCGGTTTTGGGCTCAGGCGCATCAGAACAAATATGGCGCCAGCATCTGCCATGACAGCGTGGGTTTCAGGTGATGAGCCACCTGCAATTTTTTCTGTTGATAGCGACAGCATGTTTCGCAGTCGTGAGGATAAAAAAATTTCAGTGAACTACATCCGCCAGTCGCCTGATCCACAGGAGATCGCCCGGCATGTTCGTACCGGCAAGGAAGTCATCAGACTGGCAATGACCTGGCGGGACAGGATTTCGTTTGTTCTTGATGAAAATCTGCAGTTGAAGCGGCTGAGTCTGCTTGATATTGATCGGGAACCGGCAGAAACAGCTGAAGAGCAGTTTGGCAGCAGTTTTTTTCTGATGACGGCTGAATTGAGGCAGCTTTTGCCTGAATTAGTGGATGCACTTGGCGGATCTGCCGATGAATGAACTATTGGTGGCGGCTGGTTACAGCATGGTTTTTGTGGAAGGAGAAAATTCATGATCTTCTGGCGCGTCAAATCACTGGATGCCATTCTGGCGACAGCCGAAAAGAAAAGCCTCCATCGTTCATTGGGTGTGTGGCAGTTGACGCTACTGGGAGTTGGGGCAATTATCGGTACGGGGATTTTTGTACTGACTGCTGAAGCGGCACAGAAAGCCGGCCCGGGGATGATGATTTCCTTTGTCATCGCCGGTTTTGTTTGTGCGGTGGCAGCACTCTGCTATTCGGAGCTTTCTTCGATGGTGCCGGTATCCGGCTCTGCTTATACTTATTCTTATGCAGTGCTGGGTGAACTGATTGCATGGATGGTGGGCTGGGCATTGATACTGGAATATTCCGTTGCCGCCAGTGCGGTAGCCGTGGGCTGGTCGGGTTACTTTACAGGGTTACTGAATAATTCCTCGCTGGGGCTTGAAATACCCTATGCGCTGGCGAATGGCCCGTTTGCCGGGGGTATCATTAACCTGCCGGCGGTTGTTATTTGTTTGCTGGTAATTGGTCTGCTGATTATCGGTACGCGGGAAAGTGCGACGGTTAATGCCATCCTGGTAGCGGTCAAAATTGTTGCTCTGACGGTGTTTATTGCACTGGTTTTGCCGGTTGCCGATATGAGTCACTTCGATCCTTTCCTGCCATTGGGCACTTCTGGCGTTGTGGCAGCTGCAGCTTCCATTTTTTTTGCCTATGTCGGTTTTGATGCGGTATCAACCGCGGCGGAAGAAACCAAAAACCCGCAACACAGTGTTCCGATCGCACTTATCAGCGCATTGCTGATTTGCACAGTATTTTATCTGCTGATTTCAGCCGGGGTGATTGGTGCCATGGGCGCGCAGCCACTGATTGATAAGGCAGGTGAGGGTTTCATGCCTGGTTCTGTAGAGATGGCCGCACAATGCAAGCAGCTTGCAGCAGCAGGTCAGCAGCCGGTGGTCTGTTCACATGAGGCACTGGCGCATGTGCTGCGTGAAATCGGGTGGGAGAAAATAGGCAACCTGATTGGTCTGGCTGCCTTTCTGGCGCTGCCTTCGGTGATCCTGATCATGCTGTACGGGCAGACACGTATTTTCTTTGTTATGTCGCGTGACGGTCTGCTGCCGGAAATATTGAGCCGTATCCACCCCCGTTTCAAAACGCCGCATATTGTTACACTGATTACCGGTGTGGTAGTGACGCTGGCTGCAGCCTTTTTGCCGGTAGGCAAACTGGCGAACATTTCCAATTCCGGAACCCTGTTTGCTTTTCTGGTGGTGGCGCTATCTGTCATGATGCTTCGGATCAGGGATAAAAACCGTATCAGACCCTTCAAAACCCCGGCAATCTGGCTGGTCGGGCCACTTGCTATCATTGGCTGCCTGATTCTTTTCCTGTTTCTGCCAATCGACGCCAAACTGGTGTTTCCTGTCTGGACCGGGATCGGGCTGGTTTTTTATTTTCTGTATGGCTACCGAAAAAGCCATGTTGTACTGGGGATTGACACACCTTCTGGTGGTGAGAATCTGATTGAGCCTATTCACTCTCTTGTGGACTGTGACGAAGAAAACGGCGAAGAGGGAAAATAACAGCATATTGAAGGTTGTTTTTCACATTCTCGCCACGGTTACCAAACCGGTATAATTAATGCTTTTTTAATTTCTCAAGAGGAAGACTGATGCATACCGGTACTACCCTGACCCAGTTCATTATTGAAGAGCAGCGCCACATTGCGGGAGCGAGCGGTGATTTCACCGCGTTACTGAATGATATCGTGACTGCCATCAAGACTATTTCCAATGCAGTGAACAAAGGAGCGCTGATTGGTGTGATGGGGGCGCTGGATACGGAAAACGTCCAGGGGGAAACGCAAAAGAAGCTGGATGTGATTACCAATGAGATCATGATCCGCAACAACGAATGGGCCGGTCATCTGTGTGGTATGGCATCGGAGGAAATGGATGAAGTTTATTCGATTCCGTCGCCCAACCCGCTTGGTAAATATCTGCTGGTGTTTGATCCGCTGGATGGTTCCAGCAATGTGGATCTCAATATTTCTGTCGGGACAATTTTTTCCATTTTGCGATCACCCACACCGAGCCGTGCTGCAAGTAAGGAAGATTTTATGCAACCCGGTACCAGACAGGTGTGTGCCGGTTATGCGTTATATGGTTCATCTACTATGCTGGTGCTGACCACTGGCCATGGTGTGAATGGTTTTACGCTGGATCGTGATATTGGTGAGTTTGTGCTGACCCATCCGAACATGAAAATTCCTGCTGATACCAGAGAGTTTGCCATCAATGCATCCAATCAGCGTTTCTGGGAACCACCGGTACAGCGTTATGTGTCGGAATGTCTGGCTGGCAGTACCGGGCCGCGCGGACGTGATTTCAATATGCGCTGGGTGGCTTCGATGGTGGCGGAAGTGCATCGTATTCTTACCCGTGGCGGCATTTTCATGTATCCGCGCGACAATAAGGACCCTTCCAAGCCCGGCAGATTACGCCTGATGTATGAAGCCAATCCAATGAGCTTTATTGTTGAGCAGGCTGGCGGGCTATCCTCAACCGGGTATGAACGTATTCTGGACATTCTGCCGCAGGATCTGCATCAGCGTGTACCGGTCATCCTGGGTTCGAAGAATGAAGTTGAAGTGGTGCTGGGATACCATAAGGGCTGATTATCCCCGGCTGCTGTATTACCGGGGAGATTTACCCCCGGTTATGCGGCCGGGTGTAGTCGATATCCGGTCCTTTCGGGATAATGCGAGTTGGGTTGATGGCTGGGTGGCTATAGTAATAATGAGTTTTGATATGTTCAAAATTTACGGTACCGGCAATACCCGGTATCTGATATAGCGCTCGCAAATAGCTGGATAAATTCGGGTAATCATCGATACGCTGTCTGTTCAGCTTGAAATGGCTGTAATAAACGGTATCGAAACGGATCAGGGTAGTGAATAATCGCCAGTCGGCTTCAGTCAGGCGATCTCCTGCAAGATAGCGGCGCACCTCCAGGCTGCTGTCAATGTTATCCAGCCTGCCAAAAACCTGATCGTAAGCCTTTTCGTAGATAAGCTGGTCTGTTGCAAAACCGGCTTTGTAAACACCATTATTAAAATCCCGGTAAACCAGCTCATTTATGGTATTGATTTCGCCGCGTAAAGTTTCCGGATAAAAATCGAGATGGTTGCCGGTCAAGCTGTCAAATGCGTTGTTGAACATGCGAATAATGTCAGCTGATTCATTGCTGACAATGGTATTACGTTGCTTATCCCATAATACCGGCACAGTAACCCGGCCAGTGTAATCCGGCTGGGTACGGGTATAGAGTTGATGCAGATATTGCAGGCCGGATACAGGGTTGTTACGCGAGATTTCACTGAATACCCAGCCGTGTTCCAGCATTTTTGGATCAACAACCGTAATGTCGATATGTGCTTCCAGATCCTTGAGGTGACGGAATATCAGAGTACGGTGTGCCCATGGGCAGGCCAGTGATACGAACAGGTGGTAACGACCTGATTCTGCAGTAAAGCCACCTTCACCGGTTGGCCCGGGTTGACCGTCGTGAGTAACCCAGTTGCGATACCGGGCATTCTCACGAATAAACTCTCCATTTTGCAATGTATACCACTGGTCATGCCATTTTCCGTTAATCAGAAGTCCCATCCGCATATCTCCCGGGCTAATTGAGTGAAGTACTATTTTGCAGGATAAGGTTCGGTGTGTGTTTCCTGCATATGGCTGGATAATTGTAATAAAGCGGGGCTACCTGGCCTTTATCCAGAAAATGCTGAAATCTGCCCGTTATAGTATTGAACCTGATTAATTCGGATAGCAATCTGAATCTGGCAGACCGGGTGTTCAGCGCATCAAAAGGCTGATCCGGTTTCAGAGTATCTGGATTGTTATTGAACGATTTTGAAAATTTTGTGCCATAGACAATATTTTTAGGCGGATTTCCGCAACCGGTAAACCCTAATGGCCAATCAAACTGGCCTTCCTTCTGGCCTGTACGGAGTTTCCGTACAGGCTTTTTTCACTGGAGCAGTGTTGAGTCTGCGTTACTAATGCGGCTCAGGTTTTATCCATGACATAACGAAGCAGATCAGTTGAGGTCAGAATACCCCAGGGCTGATTGCCTTCTGCTCTAACGATAAGACTATTGATTTTGTTATCCAGCATGGTTTGAATGGCGGTGCTGATTTCAGCTGAAGGATCAATAACGACAGGTGTATCAGTCATCATGTCTTTGACGAGATGCTCTGCTTTGATGTTGTCTGAACTGTATCGCGCCATTGAAAGATCCCTGTCGCTCAGCACACCAACCAGTTTTCCGCCCTCCAGCACAGGCAGGTGATGGCAGGTACATTTTTCCATCATGACCAGCGCCTTTTCCACCGAAATATCAAATCCTATCGTTTGTGGCATTGGGGTCATCAGATCACGTACTACCGTCATTTCGTTCCCCGCAATATTTCAACCAGAATACCCAGAGCATCAGTTACCGTGAATATCCCTTGCAAATTTCCCGAGGCATCACTAACCAGCACACTGCCGATTTTTTTTTCTGCCATTTGCTGGATAACATCTTCTATAGATGTGTTGCCCTGGAATGTTACCGGGTCAGGTGTCATGAGATCTGAAGCACTAACCAGAAATTTTTCCCGTGCATTGAGCGCCGACACAATTCTGAGATCCCGATCGCTGATAATGCCAACAATTTTTCCATCCGAGATAACGGGGATGTGGCGTACCTTGAGATTTTTGATGAGTGCCTGTAATTCCTCAATAGAGCTGTCTTCGCGGGCGGTAACCGGGAAAGGGGTAGTAAATTCCTGAATGGGTAAACCAAGCTTTGTACGCATAAACACATCTCCATGTACGTGAACGGGTTTGAGTTATACCAGATCGCAGAATATTAGGGAATCTTGCCAGGGTAAAGGCCGGTTTAGACCGGTTTATTTTCGAAGAACAAGGTATACGTTACAAGGTGTGCGTTTTGAGGTACCGGGTTTCGGGTTTGTTGCAGATTGTATTTTCAGATTTTTAGTGAATCATCGGGAGGAAGCAGTAAGATATATTTGCAGTACTGCTGTCCTGATTTTTATTTTCGTGATCTTGTTTTTTTTGCAGACTGCGTCGGGTGTACCCGGGGTTTGAGTTTTGGTTTTGTGCGAGATTGGGTAGTGGTAGTATCCGAGCTGGGGGTGCGGGCGATTTTTTTATCCGGATTTATCCGGTAGATAATCAGAATCTTGCCAATTTGCCTGACGGGTGTTGCATTCAGTGAAAAGCAGATTTGCTCCAGCAGGGAAGTTCTCTGATCCCGATCTCCTTCCAGAATCTTGACCTTGATAAGCTCATGCTTTAAAAGACTTCGATCCAGCTCACTGATGACATTTTCAGTTAGACCATCTTTGCCTATCATGACCACCGGATTTAGGTGATGTGCGCTGGCAACAAGTTGCCGGCGCTGTGCCATATCGAGTTCAAGCATTAAACTTTCCTAAAAGAGTTCGATTTTACCTGATGAAATCAGCCAGAACCAGCAGAGCCTGGATAAGAGCGCATATCAATGATAATTTTGTCCGTAAGGCTAACCAGGAAGGTTATCGTTCGCGTGCCGCGTATAAATTGCAGGAAATTGCCGAGCATGATGCTCTTTTTACCCCGGGGATGACGGTTGTTGATCTTGGAGCCGCTCCAGGCAGCTGGTCACAAGTGGCACTCGACCTGGTCGGGCCGGCAGGAAAAATTTTTGCACTGGATATGCTGGATATGCAACCGTTACCTGGTGTGACATTTATTCAGGGAGATTTTCGCGAAGATAAGATTCTGGCAACACTGGAAACGGCGCTGGGCGGGAGGCGTGCTGATCTTGTAATTTCCGATATGGCGCCCAATCTTACTGGTGTGCGTGTGAGTGATCAGGCCCGGGGCATGTATCTGGCTGAACTTGCTTTGATGTTTTGTCGTGAGCATTTGAACCCCGGGAAAAATTTTCTTGTCAAAGTTTTCCAGGGCACTGACTTTGAAGCATTTCGCCGGCTGATGCAGGCCGATTTTGCAAAAGTTGTTATCAGAAAACCCAAAGCCTCGCGAGATCGCAGTAAAGAGTTATATTTGCTGGGACTGGAAAAAATAATCTGATAGACTGCAATAACAGCCTTGTAAAAGGTAAACCGTAGTGTTCCAAGAAATCGGTTTCGTCGAGAAGCAAAATTGAGGAGCTAATATGAATAATTTGATTAAAAACATGGCCATCTGGCTGGTGGTTGCTTTGGTACTGATGACAGTATTCAACCAGTTTTCCACACGGCAGCCGTCACAACCTCCCATGGAGTATTCACAATTTATCAGTGAAATGCACCAGGGCAGGATTGCCAAGGTAGTAATTGATGGTCGAACTTTGAGAGGGACAAAATCGGACGGTCGTCAGTTTATTGTTTATTCACCTTCTGATCCCTGGCTGGTCAGTGATCTGCTAAAGGCGGGCGTGGCGGTGGAAGCAAAACCGGAAGAAGAGCCATCTATGCTGATGAGCATACTGGTGTCCTGGTTCCCGATGTTGCTGCTGATCGCTGTCTGGATCTTTTTTATGCGTCAGATGCAGGGAGGGGGGCGTAACGGTGGTGCTTTTTCATTTGGAAAAAGTAAAGCCAGAATGCTAGATCACAAAAGTAATAATGTAACTTTTGCTGATGTGGCCGGCTGTGAAGAAGCCAAGGAAGAGGTTGCTGAACTGGTGGAGTTTCTGAAAGATCCGTCCAGATTCCAGAAGCTGGGCGGGCGTATTCCTCGCGGAGTTTTAATGTGCGGTAATCCGGGAACAGGGAAAACGCTGCTTGCCCGTGCAATTGCCGGTGAAGCGAAGGTGCCGTTCTTCAGTATTTCCGGTTCGGATTTTGTTGAAATGTTCGTGGGTGTGGGTGCATCCAGAGTGAGAGATATGTTCGAGCAGGCGAAAAAACATGCTCCTTGCATTATCTTTATTGATGAAATAGATGCCGTAGGACGCCAGCGTGGCGCCGGACTGGGAGGGGGGAATGACGAGCGCGAGCAAACCCTGAATCAGCTGCTGGTTGAAATGGATGGCTTTGAAGGTAATATGGGTGTAATTGTCATTGCCGCCACCAATCGTCCTGATGTACTGGATCCCGCACTGTTGCGCCCGGGCCGGTTCGACAGGCAGGTTGTGGTTCCATTGCCGGATATTCGCGGCCGTGAACAGATCCTGCAGGTACATATGCGTAAGGTCCCCATATCACCCGATGTCAAGGCCGGTATTCTTGCCAGAGGTACGCCCGGTATGTCAGGTGCTGATCTTGCCAATCTGGTTAACGAAGCTGCATTATTTGCTGCACGCGCCGGTAAACGCCTGGTTGACATGGATGATTTTGAGCGTGCAAAAGATAAGATTCTGATGGGTGCGGAGCGACGTTCTGTTGTTATGCCGGAGAATGAGCGTCGCAATACGGCTTATCATGAATCCGGACATGCAGTTGTGGCTTATCTGCTGCCTAAAACTGATCCGGTTCATAAAGTGTCGATTATCCCGCGCGGTCGTGCATTGGGTGTCACCATGCAATTGCCTTCCGAAGATCGTTACAGCATGGATCGTGACCAGATACTGCAAACGATATCAGTCATGTTTGGCGGTCGTATTGCGGAAGAAGTATTTATGAACCAGATGACTACCGGTGCTTCAAATGACTTTGAACGGGCAACGGATACCGCGCGTAAGATGGTGACGCAATGGGGCATGTCCGAAGCGCTGGGGCCTATGGTATATGCTGAAAATGAGGGTGAAGTGTTTCTGGGTCGTTCGGTTACCACTCAGAAGAACGTAAGCGAGGCAACCATGCAGAAGGTGGATGCTGAAATTCGCCGTGTCATCGATGAACAGTATGCACTTGCACGCAAGCTGATTGAGGAGAATAAGGATAAAATCGAAGCAATGACTCAGGCATTGCTTGAGTGGGAGACAATAGACAGTGACCAGATCAAGGATATTATGGAAGGTCGCCCGCCACGTCCACCACAGGCTCCAATTTCTTCTACCCGGTCGGATAAAGGGTCATCAGCTGGTGAGGTGAAGCAGCCCACAAGTGAACCGGCAACAACCGAGGCACCCGCTACTCAGAAAGTAGAAATTTAAAAATCAAGTTATTTCCTTTCAATGGCCTGTACGTTTTGTGATGCACAGGCCATTTTTCTTGCTCAAGTGAACAGATTACAAAAGATTCTTCAAGAAAATCGTCCGCTGATTATGGGGGTCATCAATGTCACGCCTGATTCGTTTTCGGATGGCGGGCGTTTTGATACCACAGAGAAAGCAACTGAACAGGCAAGGCGTCTGATCCAGGAGGGAGCTGATATTCTTGATATTGGAGGAGAATCAACCCGTCCGGGGAGTCAGCCTGTAAGAGCGGATGAAGAACTGGCCCGGGTGATGCCAGTTATCGAGTTTGCCCTGCGTATGAATATTCCGGTATCAATTGACACTTCAAAGCCGGAAGTTATGTGTACTGCAATTACTGCCGGAGTTGATCTTGTTAATGATATCAATGCATTGCAGTCACCTGGGGCACTGGAAGCCATCGCGGACAGCACTGTTATGGTTTGTCTTATGCATATGCAGGGAAGGCCGGAAACGATGCAACACGATCCTCAATATTCTGATGTGGTTGCCGAAGTCATCTTATTCCTGGAACAACGGATAGCCTCAGCTGTATCAGCCGGAATTGAGCGGGATCGTATTATCATTGACCCCGGTTTTGGCTTTGGGAAGACATTTGAGCATAATCTTGATTTATTGCGCCAACTGAGTCGCCTTATTTCCATAAATCTTCCCATCCTGGCAGGGTTGTCGCGTAAATCCATGCTGGGAATGATTACAGGCAATACTGTGAATGATCGTATCCATACCAGTGTGGCTGCGGCACTGCTGGCAGTGGGGCAAGGTGCCAGGATTGTTCGGGTGCATGATGTTAAAGCTACCCGTGATGCTTTTTCAGTTTTTTCTGCGGCAAATCTGATTTATCCGGGTTTCCTGGTGCATTCGCAAACCTGATAATGGTTGGCTGTGGTGATAATGACTCCAAAATTTGACTGATGAGAAATATTGAAATGAAAAAAAAATATTTTGGTACTGATGGTATTCGGGGAAAGGTGGGAGAATTTCCCATTACTCCCGACTTTTTTCTGCATCTGGGCTACGCTGTAGGCAAAGTGTTACTGGCGTCTGACAGTCAGCTGGCTGCTGCGGATAAACGGCCAACTATACTGATAGGTAAAGACACAAGAATATCCGGCTATATGCTGGAATCAGCACTGGAGGCCGGTTTTTCAGCTGCCGGTGTGGATGTGCTGTTATCCGGCCCTCTGCCGACACCTGCTGTAGCTTATCTTGTTCGGGCTTTACGTATTCAGGCAGGGGCAGTCATCTCTGCTTCGCATAATCCGTTTGATGATAACGGGATCAAATTTTTCTCGTCCGAGGGTACTAAATTACCTGACAGTATGGAACTCCAGATTGAGGCTGAACTGGAGCTACCTGTAAAAACAGCGCCTTCCATTAAGCTGGGTAGAGTTCAACGCTTGAGGGATGCTGCCGGCCGGTATATCGAGTTCTGCAAGAGTACTTTCCCCAATCAGCTTGATCTGCGCGGATTACGAATCGTTGTTGATTGCGCTAATGGTGCGGATTACAACGTTGCCGGGCATGTGATGCATGAGCTGGGTGCCGATGTGGTTACAACATATGCCAATCCGGATGGTTTTAATATCAACTATGAATGTGGAGCGACTTATATCAGGGCTCTGCAGGATTCAGTCCTGCAATATAAGGCCGATCTTGGGGTGGCATTGGATGGTGATGGCGATCGTGTGTTAATGGTGAGCAGGGAAGGGGAGCTTTATGATGGCGACAGTCTTGCTTACATTATTGCCAAACATCGGCAGCAGCTCGGTATATTACAAGGTGGAGTGGCCGGAACACTCATGACAAATCTGGCGGTTGAACAGGCTTTTGAGCGGCTGGGGATTCCATTTGCCCGGGCAAATGTGGGTGATCGCTATGTTTCTGAACTACTGCAAAAGAACGATTGGCATCTGGGTGCCGAGAATTCCGGTCATATTATTTGCCGGGATAAGCATACAACAGGTGATGGTATTATTTCAGCACTGCAGGTTTTGTACGCATTGCGCGATTCCGGTTCGACACTGGCCGATTTCACACGTGATATCAGTTTCTTTCCTCAGCGGCTGATAAATGTAAAGGTTTCCAGAGATTTTGATTTCCGGACTAATTCAGTAGTCGAATCCTGTAAAAAAGAGGCAGAACAGGCTCTGGGAAATGATGGACGTATATTGCTGCGTGCTTCAGGAACTGAACCGCTGATCCGAGTGATGGTAGAAGGAAAAGTACCGCAAAAAACTGAATACTGGGCAGAAAAAATTGCGGAAACGATCCGTCAGGAAGCCACTTCCTTAACCACCGAATACTGAAATCATCACAAATCTGTAACATCCCCTGTTTATTCTTGTTATGAATTGAATTGCTGCCCGGGAGTCCGGGTCGCAGTTACCATTTCTAAATTACTGAAAACAGGGTGGTTACCATGTCGTATGCTTTATTAAGGTTTAGTACCGGAACACTGACTTTAATTTTTGGTTTTATGCTTCTGGGTGGATCTGGCACGATGGTTTTTGCCAGACCGCTTATCAAAATTGATGGCTCGAGTACGGTTTTTCCGATTACAGAGGCTGTTGCAGAAGATTTTCAGATTGCCAAAAAGGGAGCCATTATGGTTACCGCCGGTATTTCCGGTACAGGTGGCGGATTTAAAAAGTTCTGCCGGAATGAAGTTGATATTGTGAATGCATCTCGTCCAATCCTGTCTTCCGAAATGGAACAGTGCCGGAAAAATGGCATACAGTTCATAGAATTACCGATTGCTTTCGATGCCCTGACCGTGGCGGTTAATCCCGGGAATAACTGGATTCAGTCCATGACGATAGCCGAATTGAAAAAAATCTGGGAACCGGCAGCGCAGGAAAAAATAGTGAGCTGGAACCAGATCAATCCAGCCTGGCCTGATGCCAAAATCAAACTCTTCGGTGCGGGAGCGGATTCAGGTACGTTCGACTATTTCACGGAAGCCGTGGTCGGTAAGGTAAAATCCAGTCGAGGAGATTTTACGGCTTCCGAGGATGACAACGTACTTGTACAGGGAGTGGCAAGTGATTTGTATGCACTGGGTTTCTTTGGCTATGCCTACTACATTGAAAACAACAAAAAGCTGAAGGCAGTCGCAATCGATAATGGTAATGGCGGTATCCTTCCCTCAATGCTTACGGTGCAGAATGGAAGTTACCAGCCGTTATCGCGCCCCCTCTTTATCTATGTGAATATAAAATCGGCAGATAAACCGGAAATCGGAGAATTTGTCACCTTTTATATGCAACATGCACAGCAGCTGGTTGAGGAAGTCAGATATTTCCCTCTGAAAAAGGAGTTTTATGACTTCAATATCAAACATTTCCGCAGTAAAAATCCAGGTACTGCATTTGGAGGCGAGGCCGGTATGGGATTAAGTATTGAGGAACTGTATAAACGCGAACGTACTCAATAACGGACTGATTTCCACAACTGGCTATCGTCATTATTTTCTGTTATGGATTATTTACCTGTTTTCTTTGATATCAGGCGGCGTAATTGTCTGATAGTGGGGGGAGGCGATGTTGCTGTTCGTAAAGCCAGGCTGCTGCTGCGGGCAGGTGCCTGTGTTCACGTGGTATCACCTGTTATCAACGATGAACTGGGTAATCTGCTGCAACAATCGCAAACAATTACACACATTGCTGAAATTTTTCGACCGGCGCATTTACTGAATATGGCGCTGGCTATTGCTGCCACCAATGATCATGAAGTGAATCAGGCAGTCTCCGCTGCCGCCAGGAAAGCAGACATTCCGGTAAATATCGTAGACAACCCGGATTTATGTACCTTCATCATGCCGTCTATTCTTGACCGTTCTCCGATCATCGTTGCGGTTTCAAGTGGTGGTACTTCTCCGATACTGGCGAGGCTGTTACGTTCGCGGCTGGAAGCGCTGATTCCTGCTGCCTATGGTCGGCTGGCCGAGTATGCCGCACAGTTTCGTGGCAAGGTCAGACAACGTTTTATCCATCAGGAGAATCGTCGTTTTTTCTGGGAGAAAATGCTGCAGGGGCCGTTTGCAGAAATGGTTTTCGCCGGCAGAGATCAGGCTGCACAGGATTATCTGTCAGAAGCATTGGAAAACAGTACCGATCAGTTTCCGACCGGAGAAGTTTATCTGGTGGGTGCAGGCCCGGGTGATCCCGATTTGCTCACTTTCCGGGCCATGCGCCTGATGCAGCAGGCGGATGTGGTCATCTATGACCGGCTGGTTTCTCCCGCCATTCTCGATATGGTCAGACAGGATGCAACGCGCATCTATGTTGGAAAAGTGCGTAATCAGCATACCCTGCCGCAGACATCGATCAATGAACTGCTGGTAAAGCTCGCTCAGGAGGGTAAACACGTTCTGCGCCTGAAAGGAGGAGATCCCTTTATTTTCGGGCGAGGGGGTGAGGAAATCGAAACCCTGTCGCAACACCACATTCCGTTTCAGGTGGTTCCCGGGATCACGGCGGCTTCAGGCGTGGCCAGTTATGCAGGGATTCCCCTGACCCACCGTGATCATGCACAATCCTGTGTCTTTGTGACGGGACATCTGAAAGACAACACCATACAGCTCGACTGGCCGGCGCTGGCGCGGCCAAATCAGACCATCGTCGTCTATATGGGGCTGCTGGGGGTCACCGAACTATGCCGGCAACTGATTGCTCATGGTCTGCAGGCAACTACACCGGCTGCGATCGTTCAGCAGGGTACGACCCCCAACCAGCGCGTGCTGACAGGTACGCTGGAAACGTTACCGGACATCATTCAGCAGAATCCACTGAAACCTCCCACACTGATCATCGTGGGAAACGTCGTCAAGCTTCATCAAAAACTCGCCTGGTTCAATTCAACTTCGGAACCCATGGGCACATCTTCCGGGCCGGGATACCCTTAATTCCAATTTGCACGCCGGTCGGATGACCGGACGTTCAGCCGTTTCGAACGCGGTAAATCACCCCCTGCGACAATTTGTCGCATTTTCAGCCGGCCAATTTGTGAAGATAATCTGCACATCGCAATGTGTGCTGATTGTTTCAGATTCTATTTCTCAAAGGCCATTTCCATGCAGGAATCCTCTGCCGCCGATACGGGGACGGCGGTCATCGATGCGTTGTATCGCGAACATCATCGCTGGTTGCTTATGTGGCTCAGAAAAAAACTGGGTTGTCCGCAGAATGCTGCCGATCTCTCGCACGATACTTTCGTTCGATTGCTCTCGTTGCGGGAAATGCCTGTACTGCGGGAACCGCGTGCCTACCTGCTGGTAACGGCCAATCGGCTGATGATCAACCTCAACCGGAAGCATAAAGTCGAGGCGGAAACCCTGCACAGCATTGCTGCACTGCTTTCAGAACGCACAGAGCAGGATGTCGCTCATGTTGCTGCAGTACGTCAACTGCTCGAAGCAACCGTGCTGATGCTGATCGATGGACTGGATGAGCGATCACGCCAGGCTTTCCTGCTGGCGCGCGTCGAGGATATGACCTATGCGGAAATTGCTGAAACGATGCAAGTCTCGGTCAGTCGGGTCAAGCAATATCTCGTCAAAGCGCTCGCCTACTGCCATGTTCACCTGCATCAGCTCAAGGAAGATGTATGTCTGAAGTAACGGATCACCATACCGTTTCCCTGAGTGAACAGGCGGCCGAGTGGGTCGTGCGGCTGTCGGACAGCCAAATCAGCACCGCACAGCAGGCTGATTTCGAAGCCTGGCTGGCGCAGGATATCAGGCATCGTGAAGCCTACGAACAGATCAGTCGCCTCTGGCAAAGCGTCACGCCGCAACGGCGCAGAAAGCACCGATCAGCCGGGTTGCTGGCCAGTATCGTACTGGTACTGATTGGTATTTACTGCCTGCCGTTATCGACGTGGCTGGCAGATGAACGAACGGCAACGGGAGAAATTCGCCAGGTGGCATTGCCTGACGGCAGTACCATCACGCTGGATAGCGATTCTGCAGCCGATGTCGTCTTCGATACTCACGCACGCCGCATCATTCTGCATCGCGGCCGCATATTTGCGGCAGTGGTTCCGGATGCAGCAGAGCAGGGTGTTCATCACCGGCCCTTCATCATCGAAAACCGTGATGGAACTGCCCAGGCACTGGGTACCCGTTACATTGTTGAGCAGACCGGCGATCACAGCCGGGTCAGCGTCGTGGAGTCGAGTGTCAGTGTAACCAGCCGTGACCGGCCGGATCAGTCCATTACCGTGTACAGCGGTCAGAGTATACGTTTCGACAGTGAGCAGATCCATGGCCAGGAACCGATCCCGCCCGCTGCAGCGAGCTGGGTGCAGAGCAGGCTGGTTTACCGCAATGCGCCACTCAGCCAGGTGATCGATGATCTGGCCAGATATCGGACCGGTTTTTTGAGAATCAGCGGGGCCGCTGCACAGCTTCGCTTTACGGGTGTGCTGCCAGCTGATGACCCCGATACTGCACTCAAGATTTTGCAGCATGCCCTGCCAATCGGTATCGATCGCTACACCCGGGCACTGATCTGGATCAACCTGCAAACCTGATCGCCGTCGTGCGATTACTTCCCTCTTGGAGGAGCAATTCCTCTTCTAATCTGTCCTCGTCCGGCTGCAGCAGGAATGCAGTTGTTGCGCGATTACTTCCTCCCGGAGGAGCAATTCCTCCTCTAACCCGCCACCCGGTCGGCTGCAGTAAAAGCGTAGTCGGCCGGGTGTTTTGCCAGAGATCGGCTGAAATATAACCTATGTGCCACTTCCTGCTTTCTGGATCGCCACGTGATTGACAGTGGTGAATTTAAAAATCATGTAATCAGCACTGCCCGGTTTTCCGGCTCGTGTCTCATGGATAACAGAAGCACATTTTTTACCGACCAGACACAGGGAGTTTTCATGATTATAAAAATAATTTCGTTATATCACGGCTTTTTGTTTGGATTGGTGCTGGCTGCCGGCCTGTTCATCTCGGCCAATGTTGCTGCGCAGTCTGCCGTCACTCAGCAAACGATTGCAATCGATATTGCCGCACAGCCCCTCGAACAGGCGATCACGCAGCTTGCCACCCAGGCAGGTTTGCTCATCGGCGTTGATGTCAGTCTGGTTGCAGGTAAACAGGCTCCGGCACTGAATGGGCGCTTTACTCCCCTGCAGGCGATCGGGCAACTGCTCAAAGGCAGCGGACTCACCGTAGTCGAGAATGCACCGGGACGCTACACACTGGAAGCTGCCCCCGCAGGGCACACGAACAGTAATACAGAGGCAGTGACTTTGCCGGAAATGAAAATAACCAGCGTGATCGATCCTGATGCACCGGATAACCCAAGTTACCAGAAAACAAAAGCTTTTTCAGCCACAAAAACCGATACATCGATCATGGAAACACCGTTTTCAGTGCAGGTAGTGCCTCGTGCCGTCATGGATGACCAGAAATCGACCAAAGTGAAGGAT
>WBZR01000557.1_pt1 | contig 58248 bp, 54 predicted proteins | sample 5204231 | NCBI WGS metagenome assembly WBZR01 (sample SAMN12412403, study PRJNA552823) | activated sludge metagenome | isolation source: activated sludge from anammox sidestream of wastewater treatment plant... | place: USA: Virginia | collected 2017-08 | reverse complement strand
GAGCAGCGCCACCAGCCCGACGATCACCATCACGATCGACACGACCGTCGCGAAGATGGGACGGTCGATGAAGAAGTGCGACATCAGTGCTGGTCCGTCGTGGTCACGGTGGTCACGGTCGGCGCCGCTGCCGCCGGGGTGCCGGGCGGCGGCACGTCCTGCGGCTTCACCGTGACGCCGGGGCGCGCGCGCTGGATCCCGGCGACGATCACCCGCTCGCCGGCCTGCACGCCTTCGCGGATCACGCGCTCGCCTTCGAAGAGCGGCCCGAGCTTCACCGGCCGGTACTCGACGACGTTCTGGGCGTTCACGACGAGCACGTATTTGGTGCCCTGATCGGTGCCGATCGCGCGCTCGCTCACCAGCAGCGAGCGGGTGGGATCGCCGATCGGCAGCCGCACCCGCACGAACAACCCCGGGGTCAGGCGGCGGTCCCGGTTCTCGAACACCGCCCGCGCCAGCATCGTGCCGGTCGCCGTGTCCACCTGATTGTCGATGAAGTCGAGGACGCCGCGCAGCGAGTACCCGGTCTCGTGGGCGAGGCCGATCTCGACCGGGATGGCGAGCGCGCGGGCATTCGGCGCCCCGGCGGCGCCGGGGTGGGCCGCGGCGTAGCGGGCGCGGTACTGGAGCACCGTGCGCTCGTCGATGTCGAAGTACATCCACATCGGCGTCGTGCTCACGATGGTGGTGAGGAGGGTCGCGACCTCGACCAGGTTGCCGACGGTGACGTTCGCCTTGCCGACCCGGCCGGAGATGGGGGCCGTCACACGCGAGAACTCGAGGTTGAGCTTGGCCTTCTCGAGGCTGCCGCGCGCCGCCGTGATCTCGGCGTCGGCGGTGCCCTTGGAGGCGATCGCCGCATCGAGCTCCTTCTGGCTGGCGGCGCCCGTGGGGAGGAGGCGCTGGTTGCGGGCGAGGTCGGCTTCGGCCTTCCGTTTGAGCGCCTCCCAGCGCGCGAGCTCGCCTTCGGCCCGCAGCACCTCGGCCTCGTAGGGGCGCGGGTCGATCTCGAACAGCAGATCCCCGGGCCGCACCTCGTCGCCGTCTTTGAAGGCGATCTTGACGAGATAGCCCGAAACGCGGGCGCGCAGCTCGACCGACTCGACGGCGTGCGTGCGGCCGGTAGTCTCGAAGTAATCGACCACCTCGCGTTCGGCGACCGGCGCCACGCCCACCTCGGGCGGGGGCAGCTGGGCGACCTGCGGCGCGCTCGTGCAGGCCGCGAGCGCGAGTCCGAGCGCCGCCAGGGCGATCGCGGGTCCGCCGATGCGCCGCGTGCGCGTCACCACGGCCACCACGCGCGCGGCGCGACGCCGCCGCCGCGCGCCTCCGTGCCCGCCGCCGCTCCTTCGACGGCGTGCTCGCGCCGGCCCGCGTCGAGCATGCCGCCCCAGCCGGTGCGGCCGCGCATCGCGCCCTTCTGCTCCTCGGTGACGAAATCGCTTCCCATGCGCATCTCCCATCCGCCGCCGAGCGCCTTGTAGAGGGCCGTCAGCGCGACGCCGACGTTGCCCCGGGTCGCCACCATGCGGTCCTGCGCGTCGACGAGGAACTGCTGCGTGTCGAGCACGCGCGTGTAGTCGTACGCGCCCTCGCGGTACTGGATCTCGGCGAGCTCGACGGCCGTGTTCGCCGCGGCGACGCTTTTCTCGAGCGCCGCGAGCCGGCGCTGCGCGCCGAGGTAGGCGGCGAGCGCGCTCTCGACCTCGGCCTGGGCTCGCAGCACGGTCTGCTCGTAGGCGGCGATCAGCGCCTGGAAGCGCGCGTCCTGCACGCGGACGTTGTTGGTGATGCGGCCGTAGTTGAGGATCGCCCACCGCACGCTCGGGCCGCCGAAGTTCTCGAAGCTCCGGCCCTCGAACATGTCGGGGAAGTCTTCGGCCGCGACGCTGACGGTGCCGACGAGCGCGAAGCGCGGCAGCAGGTCGGCCTTGGCGACGCCGATCTGCGCGCTCTGCGCCGCGAGCTGCCGCTCGGCGACGCGGACGTCGGGGCGGCGGCGCAGGAGGTCGGCGGGGACGCCGAGGGCGACGCTCGCCGGCGGCCGCGGGATCTCGGCGCGCCGCGCGCCGACGAGATCCGTGAGGTCGCGCGGGGGCAGGCCGAGCAGGATCGAGAGCGTGTTCTCGGTCTGTCGGATGCCGATCTCGAGGTCGGGGATGAGCGCGCGCGTGTCCTCGAGGAGCGACAGGGCCTGCGACGAGTCGAGGCCGGTCACCTCGCCGGCGCGGTATTTCTGGTCGGCGATGGCGTAGCCGCGCTCCTGGATCGTGACGTTGGCGCGCGCGACGTCGAGGCGCTGCTCGAGGGTGCGGAGCTGGATGTAGTTCGCCGACACCTCGGCGATGAGGGAGAGCAGGACGTCGTCGTAGGAGGCCACCTGCGCCAAGAGATCGGCGTCGGCCGATTCGATGCCGCGCCGGAAGCGGCCCCACACGTCGAGCTCCCAGGCGGCGTCGAAGCCTGCCTGCCAGTCGCCGAAGAACTGGTCGGCGGCCTGCTGGTTCGCGCGCGCGTTGCTGAGTCCCACCCGAGTGTAGCTGCCGAAGGCCTCCTGGCTCTGCGGGAAGAGGCCGCCGATCGCGATGCCGCGCCGCGCCTGCGCTTCGACGACGCGCGCGCCCGCGGCCTGGAGCGACGGATTCTGGCGATACGCGGTCTCGACGAGCTGGACGAGGATCGGGTCGTCGAAGACGGTCCACCATGCCGGCGAGTCGGGCGGCGGGACGGGGGCGCCGGCGGGAGCGGTCGGTGCGGAGGCCGCTTCCATCCACCGCGCCGCGATCGGCGCCGGCGGGCGCACGTAGTCCGGCCCGATCATCATGCAGCCGGCGAGGGCGGCGAGCGGCGCGAGCGCGGCGCAGCGCGCGAGCATAGGGGTGAGCCGCATCACGCATCCTGCCAGACCCACGCGAGGGCCTCGCTGCCGAAGTATTCGGTCAGGATCGCGCGCAGCGGCTTCGCGATGAAGGCGGCGAGCTCGTCGCGCACCTCGACGTGCACCAGGTTGCCGCTCTCTTCCTTGGCGTCCACGGGCAAGGGGAAAGGGCTCCGATCTCGAGGACGAAGACGTCAACGGCACCGCACGGTCGCCTCGGCCTGGCAGCGGAAGACGGTGACGCCGTCGTCGTCGCGGGCGGATTCCCAGAAGCAGGAGCCGCGCCGTTGGACGCCGCCCCGCATCGGCGCGGGGACGCCGCCTGCGTGCTCGCACGCGAGCACGCTCTCCTGCTGGGCGCGGCCGATGGCGTCGTGGCAGCAGTCGCGCTTCCCGACGTGCACCCAACCGGTGTCGCCGCGTCCGGTGTGCTGGGTCGCGCGCGCGATCGCCGCGTCGCCGAGCAACAGCGCGATCGCGCCGAACGCGACGATCGTCCCGCGCGATCGCGCGCGCATCTCGGACGGTGTGGGGACCGGGTCCATACGCATCGGCGGGAAGCGCTGCGTTGTAGCGCGCGGCACCGCAGGCTACAAGCCGCGCGCGTGTCGATGCCCGCGCTCCACGTCGTGCCGCGCGTCCGGCGCCGCGCGCTCCCCCTGCTGGTCGCGATCGCGTGGCGGGGCCCGGGTGCACGCGCGTCATGCGAGACGCGCCGCCGCACGACTGGTCGGGGTTCCTCGACGACTACTCGCGTCTCCACCTCGGCGAGCCCGGCGATCTTCCCTTCGTGTACCGCAACCCGAAGGCGCGCTGGACGCGACGAGATCGAGCGTCTCTCCGGCTGGCGCGACGCGCGCTTCGGCATAGCGCCGCTCGGGCGTCACCGGGCGTCGATGGACCTCGATGCAACGGTCGTGGAGGTTCAGGAGCCAGTACTCGGGTGCGCTCCGGGAAGAGCCGCGGACGGTCGACGGGTTGCGGCCGGCCGCGGCGTGGGTGCCGCGACCGGCCGCCCCGTCATTCCTCCACGACGGGGATGGTCCTCGCGAGGTCGTAGCGGATCACGGCGTCCATCTTGTTCTCGATCTGATAGAACCGCGCCGCCTTCTTTCCCGGCAGCACCTTGGAGAAGTCGCCGAAGTAGGTGCGCCGGACCTTGGCGCGGTCCTCCTCGATCGCGAGGTAGTCGGCCGCGAGCGTGCCGGCTTTCGCGTCGGTGAGCTCGGCGTAGTGGCTCGTGTAGTCCTGGATGACCTTCACGAGGCGGTCGGTCACGCCCTTCAGCTCCGCTTCGTAGCGGTCGTAGAGGGGCCAGAACTGCGTCGCTTCGGCCTCGGTGAGCGTGAGGCTCGCGGCGACGAGGGCCTTGCGGTTGGCGCGGATGGCGTCGCGCAGGACGTCGAGGTCGGCGTCGGCGGCCGCGCCGGCGGCGAAGGCCGGGGCGGCCACGAGGGCCGCGAGCAGCGCCACGATGGAAAGGATGCGGGTAGTCGGCATCGTCGTCATGGTCGTCATGGTCGTCCTCGTCACTTGTCGATGCGGGTGATCTTCGACCCCTGGATGCCGATGCCGGCCATGAGGCCGCGCTGGTCGAAGATGAAGGCGTAGACGTCGCTCGTGAGGGTGTTGGTCGTGAGGCTCTTCCCGACGCCCTCGTCGACGATCACGATGCTCGGGCCGACGCCGAGCTCGAAGCCGCGCGTCGCGTCGAGCTGGTTGATGGCGCTGCGGTTCATGAAGAAGAGCGCGTAGCCGAATTCCTGGATGCCGGCCTGGAAGCCGTAGGACGCGGCGACCGAGCTGTAGTAGCCCGTCACCTTGCCGCCCTGGAAGCGCACGCCCTCGCCGATCTGGCCGCCGAACATGAAGCCGGCCTTCAGGATGCTCGGGAAGACCAGGATGGCCTTGGCCTTGGAGCCGAGGATCTTGGCGGTCGGCTGCGTGGCGTAGAGGCTCTGGAGCGCCGCCTTGCCGTCGAGCGTGAGCTCGCGGGCGCTCGCGGCGAAGGCGGGGCGCGGCGCGCACGCCAGGACGGCGAGCGCGGCCGCGAGCGCCGTCCGCTTCGCGATTCTCTCGTGTCGTGTCATCTCTCCCTCCTCGTGATGGCTCGAATCGCCGCGTCGCGCGGCGACGGCCGAGGCGGTCTCGTAGCGCATGGCGCGTCCCGTCGCCAGGGGAGAGCGCTTGCAATGCTCGCCCGGACGTTGTTTGCGACCGGCGTGCACCGCATCGCCGCGTTCGTGCAGACGACGATCCTCGGTGGCGTGCTCGTCGTCATGCCGCTCGTGCTGACGGCGCTCCTGCTCGCGAAGGCGGTAGCGGCGGTCGTCGCGATGTTGCGGCCGATCGCGACCCATCTGCCGGCGGGGCTGCCGCTGCCGGAGATCGTGGCGCTCGTGATCGTGATCGGGGCCTGCTTCTGCGCCGGCGCGATCGTGCGGACGGGGCCGGGCCGCCGGCTCAAGGAGGAACTCGACCGGCGACTCCTCGAGCGTATTCCCGGCTACACGCTCATCCGCGGACTCGCTGGGCGGATCACCGGGCAGGAGCAGGGCAGCACCTTTGCGGCGTGTCTCGTCGAGATCGAGGACGCGCTCGCGCCCGCGTTCATCGTCGAGGAGCACGCCGACGGCCGCTACACGGTCTTCGTGCCGTCGATCCCGACGCCCGCGGCGGGAACGGTGTACATTCTCGACGCGCACCGGGTGCACGTCGTCGACGTGCCGTTCGCGAAGGCGGTCTCCGTCATTTCGCGTTGGGGCGCCGGTTCGCGCGATCTCCTGGCCGCGATGCGGCGGACGAAGGCGTGAACCGGCGCGCCGTCATCGCGGTGACGTCCCTCGCCGCCACCCTCGCGGCCTGCAGCGCTCCGATTCGCGCCGTCCGTGTCGATCCGCAGCGGGCGCACCGGATCATCCTCCGCACCGAGCTCACCTCGGGCGAGCTCAGCCAGCACACACAGAACTTCATCTACGCGCACGATCTCGCGGAGCGCTTCGACAAGGATCCCGCGGGCGTGCTGCGCGAGCTGCACCAGTCGTTCGTCGCCGGTCGCGAGCTCCACGAGAGCCTGGCGGCGCTCGCCGAGCTCTGCTTCCACCACGCCGAGCGCGGCGGCGGCCGGCCGTACTATCTCGCCGCTGCGGTCTACGCCTGGGAGTACCTCTTCCCGGCCGACCCGCAGCTCCGACCCGACCGCTTCAACCCGCGCCTCCGCCTTGCCTGCGACCTCTACAATCGGGGGCTGACCCAGGCACTCGAGGAGGGCGCAGGCGGCGACGTGCTCTTGAAGGGTGGGCGCTTCGCGCTGCCGTTCGGTACGGTCGAAGTGGCGTTCGACCCGTCGACGCTGCGCTGGGGCACGCACGAGCTCGAGGGCTTCGCGCCGCTCGACGAGCTCGAGGTGATCGGGCTCCCGACGGTGCACCGCTGGTCCGGCATCGGCGCGCCGCTCGCGGCGCGCATCAAGACGCGCGCCGGCGGCAAGGCCGGCGACCTCCTCGGCCAGCGCATCCGCGTGCCGGTGACGGCGCTGCTGCGCTTCAGCGACCTGCCGGACGACGTCTCCTCGCCGCACCTGCACGCGACCCTCGAGGTGCATCCCGGATACGGCGACCGCAAGGTGACGATCGAGGGGCAGGAGGTGCCGCTCGAGGCCGAGCCGACGGCGGCGCTCGCGCTCACCCTCGCCGACGCGCCGGTATGGTCCACCGAGCTGCGGGGGTTCCTGCGCGGCTCGCTGCTCGCCGACCGGACGCGGCTCGTCGCGCTGACGCCGTATTCCCCGGGCGCCATTCCCGTCGTCTTCGTGCACGGGACGGCATCGAGCGCCGGACGGTGGGCCGAGCTCTACAACGAGCTCGACAACGACCCGCGCCTGCACGGCAGGTTCCAGTTCTGGTTCTTCTCGTACGAGACCGGGAACCCGATCGCGTACTCGGCGCTGCGTCTCCGCCAGGCGCTCGACACGGGGATCGCGCTGCTCGACCCCGAGGGCAAGGACCCGGCCCTGCGACGCATGGTGCTGATCGGCCACAGCCAGGGGGGGTTGCTGACGAAGGCCATGGTCGTCGAGTCGGGCGATCAGTTCTGGGCGAACGTCAGCGACAAGCCGCTCGACCAGCTGAGGCTCTCCGACGCGACGCGCACGCTCCTGCGCGAGGCGTTCTTCTTCCATCCGCTGCCCTTCGTGCGGCGCGTGATCTTCGTCGCGACGCCGCAGCACGGGAGCTACATCGCGGGCAGCTGGGTGGCGCACCAGGTCGCGCGCCTGGTGCGCGCGCCCCTCGACGTGACCCGCGCCATGAGCGATCTGCTCCTCGATCAGGCGGCCCTGAAGCTCCAGGCCGTGAGTCTCGGTCGCATCCCGTCGGCGGTCGACAACATGACGCCGGGAAATCCCTGGATCAAGACGATGGCGGCGAAGCCGATCGCTCCCGGCGTGCACGCGCACTCGATCATCGCGATCAAGGACGGCAAAATCGCCCCCGGCGCGAATGACGGCGTCGTCGCGTACGACAGCGCGCACATCGGCGGGGTCGACTCCGAGCTCGTGGTCGAATCGGCGCATTCGTGCCAGGCGAATCCGCACACGATCGCCGAGGTGCGCCGCATCCTGCTCGAGCATCTGCGCAGCGAGTGATGCGGCGGCGACACGTCGCGATCCTCGGCTTCCTCGCGGCGGCCTGCGCCTGGTGGCCGGGGTGCCGCGCGAGCGAGGTGCCGGCGCCCCGGCCGGCCGCGACCGCCCCGACACCGGCGGTAACAGGAGTTGCGCCCGCGGCGGCGACGCCGGTGAGCGCGGCGCTCGGAGGCGGTGCCGTGCCGCCCGCCGCGACCTTCGTCGGATCCGCGGTGTGCGTCGGCTGCCACACCGAGGCCGCGGCGTCGTGGCGCGGTTCGCAGCACGCCGCCGCCATGCAGCCGGCGACGCCCGCGACCGTGCTCGGCGACTTCGCGAACGCGCGCGCCACCGCCGGCGGGGTGACGTCGACGTTCGTGCGGCGCGGTGACGACTTCGTCGTCCGCACCGACGGCCCGGGCGGTACGCTCGCCGACTACCGCGTCGCCTGGACCTTCGGCGTCTTCCCGCTGCAGCAGTACCTCGTCGACTTCCCCGACGGCCGGAAGCAGGCCCTCCCGTTGGCGTGGGATGCGCGGCCGAAAGCCCAGGGCGGGCAGCGTTGGTTCCATCTCTACCCGCACGAGACGATCGATCATCGCGATCCGCTGCACTGGACGCGGCTGCAGCAGAACTGGAACTTCGTCTGCGCCGACTGCCATTCGACGAACCTCCGGCGGAACTACGACGCCGCGGCCGACCGTTTCGCGACGACGTGGTCGGACGTGGCCGTCGCGTGCGAGGCGTGCCACGGTCCGGGGTCGAACCACGTCGCGTGGGCGGAGCATCGTGCCGGGTCGGAGGCGTGGCCGGCGCACGGCCTCGCGATCGCGCTCGACGAGCGCGCCGGCGTGACGTGGACGCCGTCGGCGACGGCGCCCGTGCGCAGCCGGCCGCTCGCGACCCGGCGCGAGGTCGAGACCTGCGCCGTCTGCCACGCGCGCCGCCGGCCGCTCGGTATCGACTCGAACCCGACCGGCCGGCTCCTCGACACCCACATCCCCGCGCTCCTCGAGCCCGGCCTCTACGAGCCCGACGGCCAGCAGCACGACGAGGTCTACACCTGGGGCTCGTTCGTCCAGAGCAAGATGTACGCGCGCGGCGTGACCTGCAGCGACTGCCACGAGCCGCACGCCGGGAAGCTGCGCGCGGCCGGGAATGCGGTCTGCACGCCGTGCCACGTCGCGGCGACGTACGACGTCGCCGCGCACCATCGTCACGCCGAGGGCTCGGCCGCGACCGCGTGCGTCGCCTGCCACATGCCGACCCGGACCTACATGGTCGTCGATCCGCGCCACGATCATTCGCTGCGCGTGCCGCGCCCGGATCTCTCGGTCGCCGACGGGACGCCGAATGCCTGTACCGGCTGCCACGCGGAGCACGATGCGGCGTGGGCGGCCGCGGCGGTCGCCGAATGGTACGGGCCGGTGAGGAAAGGCTTCCAGACCTACGGCGCCGCGCTCCGCGCCGGCCGCGATGGCGCACCGGGCGCGGCCGCGCGGCTCGCGGCGCTCGTTGGCGATCGCGGCGCGCCCGAGATCGCGCGCGCGACGGCGGCGGCGATGCTGGAGCGCCAGGCGAGCCCGGCGACGCTGCCGGCGCTGCGCGCCGCGCTCGCCGACGCGAGCGCGCTCGTCCGGGTGGGGGCGCTCGACGCCGTGCGCGCTTTGCCGCCAGAGGCGCGCGCCGCGCTCGCGAGCCCGCTCGCCGGCGACACGGTGAAGGCCGTCCGGGTGGAGGCGGGAAGAGCGCTCGCGAGCGTGCCGTTCGAGGCGCTCCCGCCGGCCGCCGCCGCGGCGAGCCGCCGCGCCGTCGACGAATGGGCCGCGTCCGAGCATGCCGTCGCCGAGCGCCCCGAATCGCACCTGAACCTCGGGATCGTCGCGGCGGAACGTGGCGACGCCGCCGCGGCCGAGGCCGAGTACCGCGCCGCGCTCCGCATCGATCCGCTCTTCGTCCCAGCCTACGTGAACCTCGCCGATCTCCATCGCACGACCGGGCGCGCGGGCGACGCCGCGGCGGCGCTCGACGAAGGCCTCGCCGCCGTCCCCGACGATCCGACGCTATTGCACGCGCTCGGCCTGCAGCGCGTCCGCGAGGGACGGAGCGACGACGCGCTCGCGCTGCTCGGACGCGCCGCCACGGCGCGCCCGGACGACGCCCGCTTCGCCTACGTGTACGGCGTCGCGCTTCATTCGGCCGGCCGCAGCGCCGAAGCGACGGCGGTGTTGACCGCCGCGCTCGCGCGCGCGCCCTACGATCCCGCGCTCCTCTCCGCGCTCGCCGCCTTCGAGCGCGATGCCGGCCGCCGCGAGGCGGCGCTCGACTACGCGCGCCGCCTCGCGGCGGTCGCTCCGGAGGGCGAGAGCGTGCGGGCGATGATCCGGGAGCTCGGCGGCGAGTGAATCCGACCTCGCCGTGGCGAAGCAGATCGGCTGCCGCGACGGGTGCGGTCCGGGCGAGTGGCGAGATCAGGGACGGCGCAGGGTCTCCGACGGGCGTTCGCCGAAGAAGCGGCGATACTCTCCGGCGAAGCGCCCGAACTCGAAGAAGCCCCAGCGGAGCGCTATCTCGGTCACCGTCGTGGGCGGCTCCGACGAACACCCCGCCGCACGTAGGAGATCTCGGCGCGCGCCGTTGAGTCGCACCAGCTTCAGGAAGCGCACGGGCGTCACGCCGAGGTCCTCGCGGAAGCCGTATTCCAGGGTTCGTTCGCTGATCTCTCCGACGCTGCACAAGCCGGCAACCGTCGTGTCGGCGTCCGGATGGTCGGTCAGATACTCGATCGCGCGCCGGACGCCTCTTCGCCGGCGTCCGTACGCCGCTACCGGCGTGGGCACGTCGGTCGACGTGAGTGCGCCCACGGTCAGCCGGACGAGCTCGGCTTCGAGGGCCTTGCGTGTCCGGTCGTCCGCCAAGAGGGAGGGCTGGTGCATCATGCGTTCGAGGGTTCGCGTGATCATCGTGCGGAGATGCCCGATCGCCGAGCTCGAAGCCGGGCGGCCGCCGTTTCGGAACCAGTCGTCGAATGGCGCGTGGCCGAGGAGAGCGGACGCCTCGTGCTCGAACCACGCGCGCTGGAAGACGCATGAGACGTAGTCGATGGGGCCATCGAAACGTATGTCCCAGCCGCCTCCCGCGGCCTGCGCGACGTTTGCCGGGTGCAAGTCGCGCCCGCAGAAGCGGATGTCGCCGCGCGCCGACAAGATGATCCCGAAGGGGAGGAGACTCGCCGGCGGCGCGGCTTCCACGAACATCCCGGCGCCGAGGCGTTCGCGAAACACCTGCACGCTTCCGAGGCGCGCATCGACCAGCTCCGCTTCCATCGGCCCCGGCTCGAGCTGGATGTAGCGACGGTTCTTGCCCGGCTGGGCGGCGGCCAGCTCGTGCATGTCCGCCGTTCGGACGACTCGTACGCAGGCAGCTGTCATTGCCGGGATCGCGTCTCCTGCGATTTGCGGAAAGTGCATAGCGTCCGGTCTCGGCGGGATGCAATAGGACGTCTTTTCTCGTGCTCGGGGCGACGACGTTGGACGAGTTCCGAAGGTTTGCAAATGGAAAATGCGTCGCTCGCTTCAGAGACATCATGAAAGGGTGGAAGCAGATGTTGCGATCGAACCTCACGGGGGTGTTGGCGCTTTGTGTGCTGCTGGGGCTCGCGGGCTGCGCCACGACGAAGCAGGTCTCGGTCAAGCAGCTGAAGGAGTCGGGTTTCCTCGGCGACTACTCGAGGCTGACCCCCGGAGATACGGCGAAGGGCCAGGCGGTGCTTCGCTACGTGAATGCAAACGCCCAATGGACTCGATACGAGGCGGTCATCATCGAGCCGGTCACCTTCTGGGGCACCGACGCCACCAAGCTCTCGCCGTCGGCGCAGCAAGCGCTCACCACCTACTTCCGGAGCGCTCTGGAGACGCAATTCGGGGCGAAGATGAAGGTGGTCGAGACGCCCGGGGCCGGGGTCATGAAGATTCAGGTGGCGATCACCGACGCCGAAAGCGCGACGCCGGTGCTGCGTACGGTCTCGCTGGTCGTTCCCCAAGCGCGTGCCCTCAATACCTTGCAGTCGGTCGCGACGGGCCACTGGGCGTTCGCCGGCGGCTGCCAGGTCGAGGCTCGACTGAGCGACGCGAGCACCGGCCGGACCCTCGGCGAGATGGTGGACCGGCGCGTCGGCGGCAGCTCGATGAAGGCGGCCGCTCAGTGGCAGTGGGGCGACGTCCGGAACGCCATGGATTCGTGGGCCGCCGAGTACGCTGCGCGCATATCGGCGTGGACGACCGGCAAGGCCGCGCCTGGCAGCCCGCCCCCGACGACTTGACGCTCGAAACGATCGCGGCAATTCAGAGCCGGGAAACCAGAGAGGGAAACCGAGGAGGAAGGCATCGATGAAGCCCTTCGTTCGTTCGATATGCACGGTTCTGGTATCGGTGTTGGCGGCTCTGCCGGCGTACGCCGAGGACAAGAAACCCAACATCATCCTCATCCTCTCCGACGACTTCGGGTACGGGGACTCGAGCCCGTACGGCGGGGGGCCGGGTCGAGGCATGCCGACCCCCAGCCTGGAGCGGTTGGCGAACGAGGGGATGACTTTCTACTCGTTCTACGCGCAGCCGAGCTGCACGCCGGGCCGCGCCGCCGTGCAGACCGGGCGCATCCCGAACCGGAGCGGCATGACGACCGTCGCCTTCCAGGGGCAGGGCGGCGGCCTGCCGGCGGCGGAATGGACGCTGGCGTCGGTGTTGAAGCAGGCCGGCTACCAGACGTTCTTCACCGGCAAGTGGCATCTCGGCGAGGCCGACTACGCGATGCCGAACGCCCAAGGCTACGACGAGATGCGCTACGTCGGTCTCTATCACCTGAACGCCTACACGTACGCCGATGCGACGTGGTTCCCCGACATGGACCCCGAGCTGCGCGCGATGTTCGTGAAGGTCACCCAGGGGTCGCTCTCCGGGAAAGCCGGCGAGAAGGCGCGCGAGGACTTCAAGATCAACGGGCAGTACGTGAATACGCCCGACAAGGGCGTCGTCGGCATCCCGTTCTTCGACGAGTACGTGGAGAAGGCGTCACTCGAGTATCTCGACAACGCCGCCAAGGTCGACAAACCCTTCTTCATGAGCATCAACTTCATGAAGGTGCACCAGCCGAACCTCCCGGCGCCCGAGTTCCAGCACACGTCGACGTCCAAGAGCAAGTACGCCGACTCGATGGTCGAACTCGACACGCGCATCGGCCGCATCATGGACAAGCTGCGCGCGCTGGGGCTCGACAAGAACACGCTGGTCTTCTACACGACCGACAACGGCGCCTGGCAGGACGTGTACCCGGACGCCGGCTACACGCCGTTCCGCGGCACCAAGGGCACGGTCCGCGAGGGCGGCAACCGGGTCCCGTCGATCGCCTGGGGTCCGAAGATCAAGGCCGGCTCGAAGAACTACGACATCGTCGGCGGGCTCGACTACATGGCGACCTTCGCCTCGCTCGCGGGCGCAAAGCTGCCCGACAAGGACCGCGAAGGGAAGCCGATCGTCTTCGACAGCTACGACATGTCTCCGGTCCTCTTCGGAACCGGCCAGTCGGCTCGCAAGAGCTGGTTCTACTTCACCGAGAACGAGCTCACGCCCGGCGCGGCTCGTGTCGGCAACTACAAGGCGGTCTTCAATCTGCGCGGCGACAACGGGCAGGCGACCGGCGGCCTCGCCGTCGATACCAATCTCGGCTGGAAGGGAGAGGAGAAGTACGTCGCCATCGTGCCGCAGGTGTTCGATCTCTGGCAGGATCCCCAGGAGCGCTACGACGTCTTCATGAACAACTACACGGAGCACACCTGGACCCTGGTGACCATCAGCCAGGCCATCAAGGATCTGATGAGGACCTACGTGCAGTACCCGCCGCGCAAGCTCCAGAGCATGGGCTACGATGGTCCCATCGAGATCAGCAAGTTCCAGAAGTTCCAGTGGCTGCGGGAGCAGTTGGAGAAGGACGGCGTCAACATCCCGCTGCCGACCGGGAACTGAACGGGCGCCTCGAACCCGTCGGTCCGCTCCCTCCGACGGGGGCGGACCACGACCCATCGCGGAGGAGGGAAGGATGCCGTCGATCGTGAAAGTCTTGCGCCTCGGAGTCGCAGTGCTCGTCTCGTCGCTCGCGGTCGGGAGCACGGCGGCACGCGCCGCCGATCCGCTGCCGTCCTGGAACGACGGCGCGTCGAAGCGTGCCATCGTCGCGTTCGTCGATGAGGTCACCAAGGCCGGGTCGCCCGGCTTCGTGCCGGAGGCCGAGCGCGTCGCCGTCTTCGACAACGACGGGACGCTCTGGGCCGAGCAGCCGATGTACTTCCAGCTCTTCTTCGCGCTCGACCGGGTGAGGGAGCTGGCGCCGCAGCATCCCGAGTGGAAGACGACGGAGCCGTTCGCGTCGCTCCTGAAGGGCGACGTGAAGACCGCGCTCGCGGGCGGCGATCGCGCGATCCTCCAGATCGTCATGGCCACACACGCGGGCATGACGACCGTCGAGTTCGAGAAGATCGTGAAGGGTTGGCTTGCAACCGCCAAGCATCCGGTGACCAAGCGGCCGTATACGCAGATGGTCTACCAGCCCATGCTCGAGGTGCTGACGCATCTCCGTGCCAACGGCTTCAAGACCTACATCGTCTCCGGCGGCGGCGTCGAGTTCATGCGGCCGTGGACGAGCGCCGTCTACGGCGTTCCGCCCGAGCAAGTGATCGGGAGCAGCATCAAGACGAAGTTCGATGTCCGTGACGGCGTTCCCGTCCTCGTCCGTCTCCCCGAGGTCGACTTCATCGACGACAAGGAAGGCAAGCCCGTGGCCATCAACCAGTACATCGGCCGCCGGCCGATCGCGGCGTTCGGCAATTCGGACGGCGATCTCCAGATGCTGCAATGGACCACCGCCGGCGCCGGTCCGCGTTTTGCCTTGTACGTCCATCACACCGACGGCGAGCGAGAGTGGGCCTATGACCGGACCTCGAGCGTCGGACGGCTCGACAAGGGCCTCGACGAAGCGGCGGCGAAAAGGTGGACGGTCGTCGACATGAAGAAGGACTGGAAGGTCGTGTATCCCGCCGTGGCGAAGTAGCCGTCGCTCCTACCGACCTCGGAGGATGACGGATGGAGGAGATGGCCGGTGGTGGCGTCTACATCGTCGTCAAAGGTCCCACCTGAGGGGTGAAGGAGACGTGGAAATGAGTCGGCGCGTCGCGATGTTCTCTTTCGCCGCCGTGCTCGCGACGGCCGTTTGGATGCCGATGCTCGCCGTCGCGGCGCCGTCGGCCGACTCCGGCGGGGGCGATCTTGCGGAGGTCGGTGCCAAGCTCAGCAACCCGGTGTCGGACGTGTGGGCGCTCTTCACGGAGTTCGACCTCTATGCGGCGTGCGCGACGCGAGCTACCTGAACCTTCTCTACTTCGCTTTCTACAACCTCCCCGACGCGTGGCAGATCGGGACCAATCCGACCATCAGCTACGACCATCGGGCCAGGTCGGGCGACGAGTGGAACATTCCACTCGGGCTGACGGTCGCGAAGACGACGCGCTTCGGACGCCTTCCAGTCAAGTTCCAGCTCGGCGTCGAGTACTCCGTCGTCAGCCAGGACGACTTCGGGCAGCGGGCGCAGATCAAGTTGAACGTGATCCCCGTGACCCCCGGCCTCCTCGAGAATCCGATTTTCGGGCGATGAGTTGAAGAGCAGGGGCCTCCGGGTGTCGTACGGCGTTTGCGGGCGCGGCGGAGCGTTCGCGAAGCGGTGATCGAGCACGTGGCGGTCGTCCGTGCAGCCGTGGAGGGGCGTGCCATGAGGCGAGTGCGACGTCACCAGCTCGTTGCCGTTCTCGTGCTCGTCGCGGGGACCCTCGGGTCCGACGAAGGCGCACCTCGGGTATAGCGCGCGTGCGGGTCACGGGCGCGGCGCGAAATACCCGATCCGGGCATGGCGGTAGCGGCGCAAGCGCTTGTCCGTCGTCAGCAAGGTCAGGCCGTGCACGCGTGCGGTCGCGACGATGATTTCGTCGGCAGGATCGCGATTGGGGAAGCCGGGCAGCTTCATCGCATCGACGACGACGGGAGGGGATAGCGGTAGCACCTCGATGTTGCCGGCGAGCGCGTCCGCGAGCCACGTGCCGAGATCGCGGTCGAGCGCGAGCTTCCCGAGCTGATGCTTCTTGGCGACCTCCCAGAGGCTGATCGCGCTCAGGCCGAACGTGAGCTTCGGGTCGGCGAGGACGCGCTGCGGCGGGGCGGGGATCGTTTCGGGTTGGAGATACGCGCGCAGCCAGACGCTCGTGTCGAGAAGATATCTCACCGGGTCGCTTTCCACTCCATGCCGACGGGATCGTCGATGTCGTCCGGCAGCTCCACCGTGCCGGCTCCGCGACCGAAGAACGATCGCGCGCTCGGTTCGGGAACGAGCCGCGCGAAGGGCTTTCCGCGTCTGACGATCCGAACGCTTTCTCCGACCTCGAGCCACTTGGAGATCCGACGGAAGTCGTTGCGTAGGTCCCGAATGCTCGCGGTTTTCATGGTGATACGTTTGTCTCACGAAAAGCGTACGGTCAACCGCTGAAAGCAGTCGTCGAGCATTCCGGGACGCCGGCGCGCCGCGCGCCGGGGGAGGCACGGCGATGATGGCGTCGCCGGTGGTGCGGCTTGCACGCAATGGGCCATCTGATATCCGGCCTGTCGCACTCGTCGATCCAGGGAGGTGAGCCCGAATGCGCCGATTGTCGGTGTTGGGAGCATTGGTTGCGGCACTCGTGCTTGGGGGGCTTTGGCTGCCGGCTAGCGCTGCCGAGGAGAAGGACACGTCCGCCTTCCCCCCGGACCAGCTCGAGCAGATGGTGGCGCCGATCGCGCTCTACCCGGATCCCTTGCTGACGAACATCTTGATGGCCTCGACGTATCCCGTCGAGGTGGTGCAGGCCGACCGCTGGGTGAAGGCGAACGCCAAGCTGAAGGGAGCCGAACTCGACAAGGCGGTCGCGGCCCAGAAGTGGGACGACAGCGTGAAGGCGCTGGTGCGCGTGCCCGACGTCCTCGCCCGCATGTCGCAGAACCTCGATTGGACCTCCGATCTCGGTGACGCCTTCCTCGATCAGCAGAAGGACGTCCTGGATGCGGTCCAGCGCATGCGGCAGAAGGCCGAGGACAATGGGGCCCTCGAGACGACCAAGGAGCAGAAGGTCGTCACCGAGAAGGTCGTCGTGCAGGAGGTCGAGAAGGAGGTCATCAAGATCGTCCCGGCCGATCCGCAGGTCGTCTACGTCCCGACCTACAGCGCGCCGGTCGTGTACGGGTCGGCATGGTCGTACCCGAGCTACTACTACCCGCCGATGTACGCCTACCCACCCGGATACGTCGCGACCGCGAGCCTCGTGTCGTTCGGCGTCGGCATGGCGGTCGGCGCGGCGGTATGGGGCAACTGCAACTGGGGCGGCGGCTGGTCGGGCTGCTGCGGCGGCTACGGCAACAACGACATCGACATCGATCGCAACGTCACCCGGAACGGCGATGTCAACATCGGGCGCGGCGCCGGCAGCAACCGGGGCGGCAACCAGATGAACCGGTGGAACCACAATCCCGAGCACCGGCGCGGCGCTGCGTACCGGAACCAGAACACGGCCCAGCGCTTCCAAGGGCAGCAGGGTGCGCAGCGCCGCGAGATGAGCCGGCAGCAGGCGCGCGGCTACGAGCAGCGCGGCGGCGTCACCCAGGGTCAAGGCGGTCGGGGTGCCGGAGCAGGACAGCAGGCCCGCGGTGGCGGTGATCGCACGCGCGGCGGCGGCAGCGGTGTCCGGCAACCGGGCACGCAAGCGCGCGGCGGCGGCAGCGGTGTCCGGCAACCGAGTGCGGAGGGGCGCGGCGGCGGTCAGCACGGCGGCTCGCGCGGCAGCGGCCGCGACGCGGGTGCCTTCAGTAGCCACAGCGGCGGCTTCGATCGCAGCGCGAGCCAGCGCGGCGCGGCGAGCCGCGGCGGTTACGGTGGCAGTCAGAGCTACGGCGGTGGTAGCCGGAGCGGCAGCTACGGTGGCAGTCGCGGCTCCGGCGGCGGCGGGAGCCGGAGCTACGGCGGGAGTCGTGGCGGTGGCGGTGGGAGCTATCGTGGCGGCGGCGGTGGCGGCGGTCGCGGCGGCGGTGGCGGTCGTGGCGGCGGCGGCGGACGGCGGCGATGAGAGGGGGACGAGCCATGCCTAGAACGACTGGAATCGGTCTCGGACTCTTCTTTCTGGCCGCGCTGGCGGCGACGATCCCGACGCCGGCCGGCGCAGCGTCGCAGCGTCGGTTCGAGAGCGCGGAGGCGGCGGTCGCCGCCCTCGTCGAGGCGGCGAAGGTCGGCGACGGCGGGCAGCTCGACCCGCTCTTCGGGCCGGGCGCGCAGCAGGTGCTGCCCTCGGGCGATCCCGTCGCGGATCGCGAAGCCCGCGAGCTCTTCGTCGCGCGCGCGGCCGAGCGCACGCACCTCGAGCACGTCGGCGACGACTTCGCCGTCTTGAGCGTCGGCGACGACGACTGGCCATTCCCGATTCCGCTCGTGAAGGAGTCGGCCGGCTGGCGCTTCGACACCGAGGCGGGGAAGACGGAGATCCTGAATCGGCGGATCGGGAGGAACGAGCTCTTCACCATCCAGATCTGTCAGGAGTACGTGTCGGCGCAGCGCGACTACGCGCGGCGAAAACGCGCGACCGAGGGCGTCTACGAGTACGCCCAGCGCCTTCGCAGCACCCCGGGCAAACGGGACGGGCTCTACTGGGAGACGCAGGAAGGCGATGCCGAGAGCCCGATCGGCCCGCTCTTCGCCGACGCCAGCCGCGAGGGATATCGGCCCGGTATGAACGCTACGCCCGAGCCGTTCCACGGCTACATCTATAAGGAGCTCCATGCGGCGGGATCCCACGCCCCGGGGGGCGCCCGCAGCTATATAAAGGAAGGAAGGATGACGAGCGGTTTCGCTCTCATCGCCTATCCGGTGAAGTACGGATCGAGCGGTGTCATGACGTTCGTCGTGAACGAGCAGGGAATCGTCTTCGAGAAGGATCTCGGTCTCAAGACGGCGGAAATCGCCTCCAAGATCACCGCGTACGATCCCGACGACTCGTGGGACCCGACGGAGTGAAGGCCCCCAGCATCGTTTCGCTCTTCGCCGCCCTCCTGTTTTCCGCGATCGTCGCGACCGCCGCTCGCGCGGCGGAGACGACCGATGCGAAGCCGGAGCCCGCGTCGATCTGGCCGCGCCAGGACTACAGTGGCGACCTTTTCGAGCGCCGCTACCTCACCGGCGACTGGGGCGGGTGGCGCACCAAGCTCGCCGACCGCGGCGTCACGCTGGGCGTGAACCTCTACCAAGCCTATCGCGGTATCGTCGACGGCGGGCGCGACGAGAACGACGCGTACGGCGGCTCGGCCGACTACGAGCTGCACGTCGAGACCGAACGCCTCGGGCTCTGGCCGGGCGGGTTCGCGACCGTCTTCGCGGAATCACGCTTCGGAAAGAGCGTGAACGGCGATGCTGGCGTGCTGATCGCCCCCGACACCGACGGGCTCCTGCCGTTGCCCGAGGAGATCACGACGCTCTCGGGCGTCACCTTCGTGCAGTTCCTGGCGCCGTGGGTCGCCGTTCTCGGCGGCAAGATCTGCACGATCGACGGCGACCAGAACGCCTTCGCGAGCGGCCGCGGCAACACGCAATTCTCGAATCTCGGCTTCGTCATCAACCCGATCGTGTTGCGGAGCGTCCCGTACTCGGCGCTCGGCGGCGGATTCCTCCTCGTGCTACCGGACGAACTCGGGACGTACACGTTCTCGGTGCTCGATGCCCTCGGACGTCCCGACACGGTGGGCTTCGACGACGCCTTCTCGGACGGGACCGTCATCGCGCAGGAGCTGCGCATCGGCTATCGCCCGCTCGGCCTTCCGGGGCACGTGACGCTCGGCGGCTCGTGGTCGAGCCGGAACTTCGGTGTGCTGGATCAGGACCCGCGCCTCATCATCGACGCGGTCATCGACGAGCGCTTCGGAACCAACCTTGCCGAGATCGATCGCGCGAACAGCTCGTGGGCGGTCTACTACAACTTCGACCAATTCCTCTACGCCGAGAAGGACGACCCGACGCAGGGCGTGGGGCTCTTCTTCCGCTTCGGGCAGGGCGACGAGCGCACCAACCCGCTCGAGCGCTTCTATAGCTTCGGCTTCGGCGGCAAGGGCGTCATTCCGACGCGCGACGACGACACGTTCGGCATCGGCTGGTATCTCGTCGATCGGAGCGACCAGCTGCCGCGCTTGATCGAGCGGCGAACGCAAGGCGGGCAGGGTTTCGAGGTCTTCTACAACGCCGCGGTGCTGCCGTGGCTGCACCTGACGCCGGACCTCCAGGTGGTCGAGCCGGGGGTGAAGCGCGTCGACACCGCGGTGGTGCTGGGCGCACGCATGCAGATCGCCTTCTGAAAGGGATCATGCATAGCGCTCTCCGTGAAGGGTTCGGGAGACGGCTGGTGCTCGCAGCCACCGTCGCGCTCGCCGCGGCGTCGTGCACGGCGTCGGTGGATCGGGGACGAGGGGCGGCGGCCGAGCCGGCGCGTGCCGCTGCCCCCGCGCGCTTCGTGGGGGGAGCCGGTGTCACCGCCGATTACCAGGCGCTCGTCGACGAGGCGCACGCCAAGTTCGCCGGCGTTCGCGATGGCAAGAACGCCGACTACATCCCGATCCTCGCGACCATCCCGTCCGAGCTCTTCGGGGTCGCGATCGCGACCCGCGACGGCGACCTCTACGTCTCCGGGGACGTCGACTACCGCTTCTCGATCCAGTCGGTGTCGAAGCCCTTCACGGCGGCGCTGGTCATGCAGCAGCACGGGACGCCGGAGGTCATCGCCGAGAAGATCGGCGTCGAGCCGACGGGGCTGCCGTTCAACTCGAAGCTCGCGCTCGAGATCTACAAGGCGAAGTCGGTGAACCCGCTCGTGAACGCGGGCGCCATCGCCGCGGTCAGCCTGGTCAAGGCGAAGAACGAGAAGGACCGCTACGCGCAGGTCCTCGTCAACCTCGAAGGCTTTGCGGGCGATCCCAAGCTGCCGCTCCTCGAGAAGGTCTACGACTCCGAGTACTCGACGGCCTTCGGCAACCGCGGCATCGCCAATCTGCTCTACAACTCCGAGCGGCTGTATGCGGAGCCCGAAGAAGCGCTGCGCGTCTACACCAAGCAGTGCTCGATCGGCATCAACACCCGCGACCTCGCGATGATGGGCGCGACGCTCGCCAACGGCGGCGTGAACCCCAAGACCGGCCAGCGCATGCTCGACGAGGACATGGTGCCGGAGCTGCTCGCCATCATGCTGACCGCCGGCTTCTACGACGAGTCGGGCCGCTGGTCCTTCGACGCCGGTCTCCCGGCCAAGACCGGCGTCGGCGGCGGGATCGTCGCCGTCGTGCCCGGGAAGCTCGCGATCGCGGCCTTCTCGCCGCGCTTGAACGAGGCCGGCAACAGCGTCCGGGCGCAGCTCGCGATCAAGCACATCGCGCAGCGGCTCGGCGCCGGCATCTTCGGAGCGAATCCCGAGGCGGCGCGATGAGCGGGCGCGCTCTCGTTGCGGGGGCGCTCCTCGCGACCCTCGCGTGGGCGTCGCCCATGAGCGCATGGGCGGCGAGCGCCGAGGTCGAGGAGCTGAAGCAGCAGGTGCGCATCCTCCAGCAGCGCGTCGAGGAGATGGAGCGGCGCGAGAAGACGCGCGAAGCGGCGCCCGCGACCGCCCCGGTGGCGCCGGGAGGCGCGCTCGCCACGACGCCCGGTGCGGCGGTCACGACGGGCGCCGAGGTCGCCGTCACGGGCGAGGCGAGCGCCGTCAAGAACCGCGGCGCCGTCCGTGACGAGCAGCAAGCCGCGCCGCGCCCCGGCGATCTGACGCTCGATCCGCAGTATCGCGGCTTCACCCGCATCCCGAACACGAGCGTGCTGATCAAGTTCAACGCCAAGCCGCGTACCGACGTCACGTTCGACACCGAGAACGCCGGCGACGACAACCGCTTCATCACCGCGAAGATCCCGGTGACCGGCCAGGACGACAAGGGCGGCGACCCGCGTTTCAACATCAACGCCAAGGGGTCGCAGCTCCGGATCGACGTGCGCGCGCCCGAGATCGGCGGCAAGCCGCGCTTCTACTACGAGAACGACTTCTACGGCTCGGGCGGCGGCGAGTTCCCGTACCGCATCCGCCACCTCTACGGACAGTACTACAACATCATCGTCGGGCAGACGTTCAGCATCTTCGAGGATCCCGACGTATGGCCAGACACGGTCGACTACGAAGGTCCGAACTCGGCGATCTTCGCGCGCCGGCCGCTCATCCGCTACCTCCAGCCGCTCGGCAAGGAGTGGCAGCTCAACTTCGGACTCGAGCAGCCGGAGTCCGAGGTCGATCTCACGGGGCAGCCCGACGAGGCCAAGGCCATCAACAACGCCCCCGACGGCGGCATGAACGCGCGCTGGGAGCGCGACGGGGTCGGTCACGTGCAGCTCGCGACCATCCTGCGTTCGATCAGCGTCGACGATTCGAGCGAAGGGCGGCAGAGCAAGCTCGGCTGGGGCTTCAATGCCTCGGGCGTGTTCGACACGTGGGGGAACGACAGCCTGCAGGCGCAGGCGACGTACGGGCACGGCCTCTTCCGCTACTCGAACGACGATTTCTTCAACAACGATGCCGGATTCGACTCCGACGGCAACCTCGAGACCATTCCGTACCTCGGGCTCATGCTCGGCTACACGCACCATTGGTCGGAACGGTTCCGTTCGGCGGTGAGCGGCGGCTACGTCAACATCGACAACACCGCGAGCCAGGAGGGCGACGCGTACCACGAGACGGTCTACGCGTCGGCGAACCTGATCTTCCAGTACCACAAGCGTCTCTCGGTCGGCGTCGAGGCGCTCTACGGTCACAAGGAGTCGAACGACGGGTCCGACGGCGACGTCGCGCGCATCACGGCAGCGCTCGTCTACACGATCTTCGACTGAGGTTCGGTGTGCGGCGGCCGGGTGCCCGTGTCGTGCTCGCCCTCCTGGCGGCATGGCTCGTGGTGCCCGGCTGCACGCGTCCCTGGCAGGATCCGCGCTCGCCGACGGCGGCGGCGATGCACGGGCCGCCGCCGCCGCCCGTCCGTCTCCCGCGCTGGCTCCCGCGCGCCGAGGTGTTCTGGGAGAGCGGGCCGCGCTACCGCTTCCTCGACCGCCCGGACGTCACCCTCGACGGCTGGCGTCCAGGCTTCAGTCTGACCGGCGAGCCCGTCATCGATGGGCGCATCGGCGTCAAGCTCCACCTCGATGCCGCTGGGTTCGCGTCGGCCGGGGGTGCGGAAGACGTGCCGTCGGACGTCGCCGTGCGGCGCGCGTTCCTCACGTCGAGCGGCGTGTTCCGGCTCGTTCGGCCGGTGCACTACAACCTGGAGTTCGGCTTCCTGCAGCGGAGCTTCTACCTCGACTCGGCCTGGCTCATGTGGCGCGACGTCCCGTGGGTCGGAACGATCCGATTCGGTGCGCTCGACGCGCCCCTCGGCTTCGAGAACCGCATGAGCAGCCGCGACCGCACGTTCCTCGAGATGCCGGCACCGGTGCAGGCGTTCGTGCCCGCGACGTCGCTCGGGCTCTTCGCGCGCCGCAGGTTCCTCGACGAGCGTCTGAGCGCCGGTCTCGGATGGTACTCGGTCGGCCAGCGCCGCGACGTCGGCGATCAGAGCCGCGCAGTCGCGCGCGTCGTCGGCCGGACGTCGTACCTCGTTCGCGCGCACGACGAAGCGCCGGCGGCCGGTGCAGCCGCGACCGCATGGCCGGAGCTCCTGCACGTCGGCATGGCGGGCGCCTACACGTTCGCCGGTGCCGATCAGATGCAGTACCAGTCGCGGCCCGAGAGCTTCCTCGCCCCGCTCGCCGTCGACACCGGATCGATCGACGCTGCGAGCGCGTACGTGCTCGGGCTCGAGATCGCCGGCCGGCGCGGCCCGCTGTCGTTCCAGAGCGAGTATCTGCACGCGTTCGTCGACGGCGCCGGCCACACGTTTCCGGGCTTCTACGTCGCGGCGGCCTATCTCCTGACCGGCGAGCAGCGGCCGTACGACCGCGAGCAGGCGACCTTCGGTCAGCTCGTGCCGGCGCGGCCGCTCAGCCTGCGGGCGCGGACGTTCGGTGCCGTCGAGGGCGCCGGCCGCTGGTCGTGGGTGGATCTCGACGACGGCGCGGTCGAAGGCGGTCGCCTCCACGAGGTGACGGCGGGCCTCAACTGGTATTGGAATCGCTGGGTGCGCTGGCAGGCCGGCTACTCGCTCGCCTTCGTCGACGGCGGCCCGCTCGACGGTCGCCTGCACGTCTTCCAGGCGCGCTTCCAGCTCGTGCTGTGATGGGGGATCACGCGAATGTTCAACGTCACATACGCCATCTTGTTCGCCGCGGGACTCTTTCTCGGCATGATGCTCATGCTGGAGATCGGCCGCCGCATCGGTGACCGCGACGAGAACCTCGATCCCGATGGGGCGCACAGCGGTACCGGAGCCGTGGAGGGTGCGGTGTTCGCCCTCTTCGGCCTCCTCGTCGCGTTCTCGTTCTCCGGAGCGGCGGGGCGCTTCGAGGCGCGGCGCCATTTGATCGTGGAGGAGGCGAACGCGATCGGCACCGCCTACCTCCGCCTCGACGTGGTGCCCCCGGCGGACCAGGTGACGCTGCGCGAACTCTTCCGCCGCTACGTCGACGCGCGGCTCGAAATCTACGCCAAGATCCCCGACCTCGACGCCGCGCGCGGTGCGCTCGCCCGCGCCGGGGAGCTGCAGACGCAGATCTGGTCGCACGCCGTCGCGGCATGCCGCGACGGCGGTGCGCAGCCGTGCGCCATCCTCCTCCTGCCCGCGCTGAACGCGATGTTCGACATCACGACCACCCGGACTGCGGCGGCAGGCATGCACCCGCCGTGGATCGTCTTCGCGATGCTGTTCGGGCTCGGCCTCGGGTGCTCGCTGCTCGCCGGGTACAGCATGGCGACCGGCGTGCGCCGCAAGTGGACGCACATGATCGCGTTCGGGGCCATCACGGCGGTCACGGTCTACGTCATCCTCGATCTCGAGTTCCCGCGCCTGGGCTTCATCCGGGTCGACGCCTTCGACCAGGTCCTGGTCGACGTGCGGGGGAGCATGGACCGGTGAGCGGCCGAGGCACGGACGGCGGACGGACGCGGCGGACCAGGGCGGGCTCGGGCAACGGCGCGGTTGCGGGGTCGCACCCGTCTGATATCGGGAGCGGCCGCATGAGGCGTGCATGCGATACCTAGGTTGGACGTCGTTCGCGATCGCGGTCGTGCTCGCGCTCGCGTGGTGCGCGGCGGCCCTCCATTTCACCGGGCCGCGGCCGGCGCTGCTCGCCGACGGCCTGGCGGCGGCGCTCGTGCTGGCGGGGCTCGTCGTGCTGGTCACGGTGCGGCCGTTCGGGCGGACGCTGACGGCGCTCGTCGTCCTCTTCGCGGTCTGGGCTCTCTGGTGGATCCACGTCGCGCCGCGGAACGACCGTGACTGGCAGCCCGACGTTGCGCGTACCTCCCACGTCGACGTCGACGGCGACCGCCTGACCTTCCACGACGTCCGGGACTTCGACTACCGGAGCGAGACCGACTACACGGAGCGCTGGGAGAACCGCACCCTCGACCTCTCCAAGCTCACCGGCATGGATCTCTTCATGTCGTACTGGGGCGCCCCCGGGATCGCGCACACGATCATGAGCTGGGAGTTCACCGACGGCCAGCACCTCGCCGTCTCGATCGAAACCCGCAAGGAGAAGGGCGAGGAGTACTCCGCGGTGAAGGGCTTCTTCAAGCAGTTCGAGATCTACTACGTGGTCGCCGACGAGCGCGACGTGATTCGCCTTCGCACCAACTATCGGGGTGAAGAGGTGCACCTCTGGCAGCTGCGGACGCCGATCTCGCGGGCGCGGCGCATCCTGCTCGACTACGTGAAGTCGATCAACGAGCTGCACGCGCGCCCGCAGTGGTACAACGCCGCAACCCAGAACTGCACGACCTCGATCACGCGCCACATCCGGAAGCTCGGCATCCCCTTTCCCCTAGACTGGCGCGTGATCGCCAACGGCAGACTCGACGAGATGCTGTACGAGCGCGGCGTCGTCGACACGAGTCGGCCCTTTCCCGAAGTACGCCAGGCAACCCTGGTGAACGCGCGCGCCAAGGCCGCCGATCAGGATCCGGCGTTCTCGGCGCGCATCCGTGACGGCTTGACCCGCCCGCCGTTGATCGTCTTACCGGCGGGCACCGACTGACCCGCAAGAATCGGCTTACCGGCGGGTTCCGACTGACCCCAACACGAGAGGAGGAAGACATGCATACGAGGACTTGGGTGGCGATGGGATCCGTGACGCTGATGGCGCTCGCGTTCGCAGGGTGCGGACCCGAGAAGGTGGCGCCGCCGTCAGCACCGGTCGCGGCGGTGACGCAGACCGAGAAGCCGGGACAGGTGATCGACCGTGCGATCGTGAGCGTCGCGGCGCGGGTCGTGAAGGTCGACCAGAAGGCCCGTGTGGTCACGTTGAAGAACGCTGAAGGCAAGGTGTTCGACCTGCAGGTCGGCGAGGAGGTGCGGAACCTGTCGCAGGTGAAGCGGGGTGACGACGTCGTCGTGACGTACTACGAGTCCCTGGCGTTCACTCTCAAGAAGGCAGGCGAGGCGAAACCGGGCGTCACGGTCGCCGATGCCGCCGGACGCGCCGAGCCGGGTGAGAAGCCGGGGGCGGCCGTCGGCCGGCAGACGACGATCGTTGCGACGGTGGTCGGGCTCGACAAGAAGAAGGGGACCGTCAAGCTCAAGGGTCCGCAGGGCAAGGTCGTCGAGGTGCAGGCGCGCGACCCGAAGCGTCTCGAGCCGGTGAAGGTCGGCGACCTCATCGAGGCCGTCTACAGCGAGGCGATGGCGATCTCGGTCGAGAAGCCCGAGAAGCCGTAGACGCATGACGCAGGGACGGCAGTGCGCGCGCGGCAGCATGCCCGCCCGCCGACGGCGGGCGCTCGTCGCGCTCGCGCTGCCACTCCTGGTGCTGTGGGCGAGCCCCGTCCGCGCGCAGTCGCCGGCGCCCCCGGAGCCGTCGCCGAGTCCGGCGGTCGCGTGGATCTCCCCGGAGGAGGTCGCGAGTCGTGCCGACGCGCTCCTGCAGACCCTCGCGAGCGCGCAACCCGACACGGCGGTGCGGCGGGCGGTGGAACGAGTCGACGCGGAGCTCGGCGAGGCAGCGCCCGACTTCGACGTGCTCCTCCAGCATGCCCGGAACGCCGCCGCGCACGCCTCCTCGCTGGTCGAGCTGGAGGATCTGCACCGCGAACTCGCGGCCAGCGCCGGGACGCTCGATGCCTGGAGCGCCGCCCTCGCCGGGGAGGTGAAGCGCCTCTCTGAGGTGCGCGAGGACCTGCAGCGCGCCGACGCGCTGTGGCGCGAGACGCTCGGCCATCCGGAGATCGCTGCGGCGGGCGACGTCGTCGAACGTCGCGTCGAGGGCGCGCTTACCGCGCTCGCCGAGGCCGGAGCGACACTTCGGCCGTGGCGCACGCGCGTCCTCGCGCTCAGCGATCGATTGCTCGATCGCCGGACGGCGCTCGGCACGGCGAGCAAGCGGATCGAGGCCGCCATCGTCACCGAGCGCGAGAACATTCTGCTGCGGAACCGGCCGCCGCTCTGGGACGTCGATCTCGCGGCGCGCGTCGCCGACGAATGGCCTCGCGTTCCGGCCGCGATCCGCGCCTACGGCAGGAGCACGTTCGACTACGTCGAGCGGGACGCGCGCCCGATCGTCGCGCAGATCCTCCTGGGGGTTGTCCTGGTGGCGTTGCTGCGGGCGCTCGCCGGCGCCGGTCGGGACGCGGCGCGACCGGGGGACGCGGGTTCGCTCCACCCGTACGCGGTCGGGGCGCTCCTCGCGCTTCTCGCGACACCCTGGTTCCACCCGGCGAGCCCGGAGCGCTTTCGGCATCTGCTCACGATGATTGCGCTCGTTCCCGCGGGACGCCTGGTGCTGACCGCCGACGGCGCGCTCGGCCGTCCGCTCTTCGTCGCGGTCTTCCTCATCCTGCTCGTCGACCGCATGACGCTCGCCGTGGGACCGCTGCCGGCGGTGGCGCGCGTGAGCGCGCTGCTCTCGTTGGCGCTCGGGCTCGCGGTCGCGCTCTGGTTCGCGCGCCGGCTCCGCGCGGCGGAGGCGCCGGTCGTCCTGCGCCGGGTGGCGTGGCTCGCGGTCGCGGCGCTTGGCGTCGCGCTCGCGGCCGAGGTCGGAGGGTGGAGCGACCTCGGGGCGCTCGTGGGGCGCGGCTTCATGGCGGCCGTGATCGTGGCGGTCTTCGTCCACGCCTCGGTCCTCGGCTTCGAGCCCGTCGTCGTCCGCGCGCTCGGCACGTCGTGGGCTCGCCGCAGCCGCATGCTCGACCGGCGCCGGCCGGTCGTCCGTCAGCGCGTCGGCGTCGGGCTGCGCGTCGTCGGCGTCGCGCTCTGGGCGACCCTCGTGCTGCGTGCGGTCGGCCTCTACGACGTCGCGATCGCCGGACTTCGGGCGGTGCTCGGCGCGGGTTTCTCGGTCGGCGCGCTGTCGCTGTCGGTCGGCACCCTGCTCGCGTTCGTTGCGACGTTCGTCGCGGCGATGGTCTTCGCCCGGATCGTGAGCGGCGTGCTCGAGGAGGACGTCTACCCGCGCGCGAACCTGCCGCGGGGCGTGCCGTTCGTGCTCTCGACGTTGGCGCGCTACGCGGTGTACTCGTTCGGGTTCTTGTTCGCGCTCGCGGCGGCGGGCATCCAGCTCGGCCAGCTCACCATTCTGGTGGGTGGTCTCGGCGTCGGCGTCGGACTCGGGCTCCAGGACCTGGTGAAGAACTTCGCGGCCGGCCTGACGCTGCTGCTCGAACGCCGCGTCCATCCGGGCGACGTCGTCCAGCTCCCGGGGCAGCAGGTCTTCGGCCGGGTCGTCGCGATCGGCATGCGCGCGACCCTGGTCAAGTCGTGGGACGGCTCCGAGATCGTCGTTCCGAACGGCGACCTCATCGCGAGCGCCGTCACCAACTGGACGCTCTCCGACCGCCTGTGCCGCCTGGAGGTCGCGGTCGGCGTCGCGTACGGCAGCGATCCCGAGCGCGTGATCGCGCTCCTGATCGGCGTCGTGCGCGCCGACGAGCGATTCCTCGAGAACCCACCCCCGACGGCGTTCTTCGTGCGCTTCGGCGAGAGCTCCCTCGATTTCGTTCTCCGCGCCTGGACCGACAAGGGCATCGACGAGCGCGGCGGCCTCACGAGCGACCTCGGCGTCGCCGTCCACCGGGCGCTCGGCGCCGCGGGGATCGCGATCCCGTTCCCGCAGCGCGATCTGCGCCTGGTGAGCGTCGCTCCGCTCTGAGCGCCGGGGCGTGCCGCGCCGGAGGGCCGGTGAGGACGACGACGGGGCGGCGCGTCCCGGCCCCTCCGGGCGCCGATCGCGCGCTGCCGGCCGCGGCTCGTGAGGTTCGCGGTACGGGGATCGGCGCGTCGCGCGTGGCGCAGAAATCCTTGATCGCGAGGGGAACGCCGTAGAGCGGCCCGCGCGCGGCGCCACGGCCACGGGCGCCGTCCGCGCCCGCGGCCCGTTCGAGCGCCACCTCGGGGGTCACCGTGGCGTCGTTCCGGAGCGTCTGGTCGAGGCGGTCGGTGCGTTCGAGTCGGATCCGATCCCATCGCGCGCCGTCCGATCCGGAGCGTCGCCCGGACCAGTCACTCGCGGAGCGCCTTCCCGAGGGCGTCCATGGCGCGGCCGAAGCCTTCCCAGTCGCCGGCGCGCAGTCGCTCGAGGGCCGCCTGGTAGTGGTCGCGCGCGGTCGTCGACGCCGGCGGGGCCGGGGATCCGGCGGACGATGCGCCGGCGGGTGTGGCGGGGGCGATCGCGGCGGCGGGCTCGGGACGCGGCGCGCCCGCGTCGGGGCGGAACACGGCGGCGAGGGCGGCGTCGAGCGTGCGCTCCATCGCGAGCCGGTCGCCGTAGGCCACGATCACGCGCTTCAACTCGGGGATCTGTCCCTGCGTCGAGCGCAGGTAGAGCGGCTCGACGTAGACGACCGAGTCCTCGACCGGGATCACCAGCAGGTTTCCCCGGATCACCTTGGAGCCCATCTGGTTCCAGAGCGAGAGCTGCTGCGAGATGACCGTGTCCTGGTCGATACGGGCCTCGATCTGCTGCGGGCCGTAGACGAGGCGCTCCTTCGGGAGCTCGTAGACCACGAGCTCGCCGTAGTGCTCGAGGTCGCTCCGCGCCGCGATCCAGCCGACCATGTTGCTGCGGTTGGCGGGCGTCATCGGCTGCATGAGGATGAACTCCTCGCCGGCCTCGCCCGGGAGCTTCGTGATCACGTAGTACGGGTCGGCGATGGCGCGCCGCATTTCCCCGCCGGCGGCGTCGGTCGGGAAGCTCCAGAGGTCTTCCTTGTTGTAGAACACGTCCGGGTTGGTCATGTGGTACGTGCGGTACATCTCGGTCTGGAGCAGGAAGAGATCCTCGGGGTAGCGCACGTGCGGCCGGAGCGCCGCGGGCATCTCCGCGAACGGCCGGAAGATCCCCGGGAACATGCGGGCGTAGGCGGCGAGCACGGGCTCGTCGGGGTCGGTCGCCCAGAAGCCGACCGTACCGTCGTAGGCGTCGACGGTGATTTTCACCGGGTTCCGGATGTAGTTGATGCCGAGGCCGCGCACCGGCTCCGCGTAGGGGAAGGTGCGCGCCGTCGTGTAGGCGTCCTGGATCCACACCAGACGGCCGTCCGCGACCACCAGGTAGGGGTCGCGATCGAGGCGCAGGAACGGCGCGAGCGCGCCGATGCGCTGGGTGAGCGTCCGGCGGAAGAGGATGCGGCTCTCGGGGCGGAGGTTGCCGGAGAGCAGCAGGTTCAGGTCGCGGAAGTGCCAGGCGAAGATCGCGCGGCGCAGGCGCGAGCCGAGCGCGATGCCGTCCGCGCCCGCGTAGCTGTTGGTGACGTTCTCGTCGCCCTTCGGATAGTCGAACTCCTCGGCTTCGGCGTTCACGATCACGTAGTCGGTGGTCTTCTCGCCGAAGTAGATGCGCGGTTCCGCGAGGCCGATGCCGACCCGGGACTGCGGCGGGATGTCCTGCATGAAGAAGGTCGGTAGCCCTTCGCCTTCGAGCTCGGTGACCGGGCTCATGACGGCGCCGAAGCCGTGCGTGAACTGGAGGCGCTGGTTCACCCAGGTGCGGGCGTTCTCGGGGAGCAGATCGGCGTTGATCTCGCGCGCCGCCAGCATGACCTGCCGTCGGCCGTCGGCGAGGTCGTAGCGGTCCACGTCGACGTCGTGGAAGTCGTAGTAGAGCCGGATGAGCTGGAGCTGGCGGTAGGCGTCGAGGAGGGGCTGCGGATCCCAGAGGCGGACGTTCTCGAAGGTGGCGGCGTTGCGCGCGATCGCGGCGGCGTCGAGCGCCTGCGTACCGGGGAAGGGACGCGAGTCGATGCGGTCGAGACCGTACGCGCGCCTGGTCATCGCTATGTTGCGCTCGAGATAGGGGCGCTCGAGGCGGAGCTCGTCGGGGCGGACGCGCAGGCGCTGGAAGGCGTCGGGCAGGAACGAGGCGAGGAGCCCGGCGCCGAGCACGAGCACCACCGCCGCGACCGCCAGACGCCAGTCGCGCCCGCGGACGTTCGCCGTCGCGAGCCCCGCGCCGACGAGCGACGCCAGCACGAGGAGCCACTGCAACGGCAGCTTGACCGCGCTGGCGGTGTAGCCGGCGCCGAAGACGGCGCCGTAGGGCGCGAGCAGGAGGTCGTAGCGACCGAGCCAGTAGCCGACGGCACGCGTTGCGAGGTAGAGCGCGAGGAGCAGTGACGCTGTGCCCACCAGGTGCGGCGCCGCGAGCTCGTCGGGACGCCGGACGTCGAGGGCGCCGTGGAGATAAAAGACGGCCGCCGCGGCCATCGCCGCGAACACGACCGCCGCGGTGGCGGCGCCGGCCATGCCTTTCAGCGCGGGCAGGGCGAACACGAAGAAGCCGAGGTCGCGACCGAAGACGGGGTCGGTCGCGCCGAAGGCGCCGCCGTACCACCAGAGGAGGTAGGTGTCGGCGCTCGCCGCCTGCGCGATCCCCGCGAGGGCCGCCACGACCGCCGCCCCGCCGAGGACGAGCGCGCGCCAGGGCAGCCGTCCCGCGAGCGGCGCGACCAGCTCGGGCAGCGACGCCTGGCCGTCGGACGTCCTCCGGAAGACGACCCGCACCACGCCCGCCTGGCGAACCTGCCGGACGGCGAGCAGGCCGACCGCCGCCACCAGCGCGAACGTCGGGACGAAGGTCGTCGCAAAGCACACGAGCTGCGCCACGAGCCGCGTGCGGAACACCACCCCGGCTCCGAGCTGGCGGAACCAGAGGGCGTCGAGGAAGAGCCCGCTCGCTGCGCCGGCGAGCAGCGTCGCCGCGAGCACGGCGATCGCCGCGCCGACGAGGAGGAGGCGCACCGAGCTAGGCACGGCTCTCGGCGGCGATCGCGGCCACGTGCTGGCGCACGACGGGCGGCGGACAGAGGCGTACGAAGAGCCAGAGCCCCGCGAGCCCGACGGCGAGGTCGTCCATCGCGCCGACGACCGGGATCAGCTCGGGCACGGCGTCGAGCGGCGAGAACAGGTAGATGGCGATCAGGACGAGCAGGGCTTTCGGCAGGAGCGACACGCGGCGGTCGCGGAAGAGGCGCCAGTAGAGCTTCGCGAAGCTCGGCGCGTGGCGCAGCACCTCGCCGCCGCGTCCGGTGAAGAGGTAGCGGGGCATCGTCGAGCTCGCGCGCGTCACGGGCTCTTGCATGGCGCGACGGCGCGGGCGCGTCAATCCGCGCCCCCGGAGTCCCGGACCGGCGGGCCTACCCCCGCGGGCTTGCGATGCAGGAGACCACGCGGAAGCCCGCGTCGGCGAGGATCTCCGTGACGCCCCGTTCGGGCGGCATGCGGACGCGCACGTTGATCGCCTGCTTGCCGCGGGTACGGACGGAGCTGATCCACGCGACGGTGGCCCCGTGGCGTCCGAAGAGTTCGCGGATGCGCGACACCGCGCTCGCGTCCTCGTCGCACTCGACGGCGAGGATGGTGGTCTGCTCGAGGCGCGCGCAGAGGTCGATGAGAGCGCCGAGGAGGTCGCTCTCGCTCACGATGCCGACCAGCGCGTGGTCGGCGACGACGGGGAGGGCGCCGATCTTGCGCTGACGGAGCGTCGCCGCGGCCACCTCCACCGGCGTGTCCGGCGCGACGGTCGCGGGCGTCGGCGTCATGACGGCGTCGACGGTGACGCCCGTGTCGGTGACGGCGCGCACGTCGCGGTCGGTGACGATGCCGATGACGCGTCCGGCCGCGACGACCGGCAGCTGGCGGATGCGGCGGCGGCGCAGCGCCTCGCGGACGGTGGCGACGTCGTCGTCCGGCTTCACCGTCTCGACCGTCGCCGTCATGCAATCGCGGACCACCATGGCGTGCTCCCCTTCCGGTGCGGCTCAGCGCGACTCGTGGCGCAGATACGCGAGGACGTCTCGCAGCTGCACATCGGTGAGCGTGTCCTGGAAATGCGGCATGCGCCCGGACTCGCGGCGCAGCATGTGCAGCACCCGGGTGCGCGTCGCGGCGGGGCCGAGCCGTTGCGCCGTCTCGGCGCCGATCACGGGCGCCTTCGTAGCCGGCGGCAGGAGGTCCTCCGGGTGCACGCCGCGCCCGTCGTCGCCGTGGCACGCGGCGCAATAGGTGTCGTACAGCCGATAGCCCTTCGAGAGGTGCCGCACGTAGGCGACGAGCGCGCGCAGCTCGCCCGGCTCGAAGGTGTCGGCAAGCGGCGGCATGGTGCCGATCCCCTCGACCGCGATGCGTTCGAGGGCGCGGTCGCCGTGGCGCGCGCGCGCGACCATGAGGTTTGGCGGCGGCGGTTCGTTGGTGGCGCCGAGGACGCCCTCGCCCTGGCCATAGGCGCCGTGGCAGGGGGCGCAGGCGCCTTCGAAGACGAACCGGCCGGCGCGCAAGCGGCCCCAGTCAGCGTGTGAGAGCGTCGGCAGGTAGGCGGTGATCGCGTCGGTCTCGAGGTCCTCGGCGACCGCGTTTCGCCGGGGCGTCGAGGGGAGCGGCGTTCCGTGCAGCAGGCGCGCGACGAGTTCGTCGTCGCTGTTGCGGTCGAGGAGACCGGGCGCACGGAGGTCCGCGGGCCGCAGGTCGATTACGCCGGCGACGGGGCCGTCGCCGCGCCCCGACGGTCCGTGGCATCCGCCGCAGTACGACGCGTAGAGGACGGCGCCGCGCGCGACCGACCAATCCGCGATCGGCGCCCCGGATCGCGGCGGCGCCTTCGGCGCCGGTGGGCGGCATGCGGCCAACGCGAGCGCGACGCCGCCGATCATCGCCGCCGCCGCCATCCTCCGCACTCCGCTCCCCATGTGGTCCCCTCCTAGAGCGACGCCTCGGCCGGCAAGGTGATCACGAAGGTGGTACCGCTGCCGGGCGTGCTTTCGATGGCGATGGTTCCCCCCATCCGTTCGCACGCCATCTTGCAGAACACCAGCCCGAGGCCCGTGTCCTCGCGGTGGGAGCCCCGTCGGCGGCGCGCGCGGTCGAAGAGGGCCGCCTGGTCCGCGGACGGGATGCCGCGGCCGCTGTCGTGGATGCGGATCTCGACCTGCGCGCCCGCCAGCCGTGCCGCAAGGTCGATCGCGCCCGCGGCGCTGTGCCGCACGGCGTTCACCACCAGGTTGTTCAGCACGCGCCGGAGGAGCCAGCGGTCGGTCATCAGGACCGGGAGCGGGGCCTCGATCGCGACCGCGATCGTCATGCCCGCGATCTCGGCCGCGGCGCGGTACTCCGCCGAGCACTCGGCGAGGAGGCCGTCGATCGCGACCGGCTCCAGGCGGAGCTCGAGCCGGCCCTCCTGCATCTGGTCGATCTCGAGGAGGTTCTCGATCATCCGCATCAGATCCTGGGCGCTGCGCTGGATCTGCGCGAAGTGGCGGTCGCTCGGCGCGCCGCTCGCCTGGCGCAGCGCGAGCTGGGTGACCGCGAGGATGCCCCCGAGCGGCCCCTTCAGGTCGTGGACGATCATGCCCGTCAGGTCGGCCTTGGCCTGCTCCAGATCGGCCTTCTCGGCGAGCGCCTGCTCGGCGACCTCGGCCATGCGGCGATAGTCCTGCGCGAGGGTGCGGTCGACGTAGCCGCTCAGGATGTATCCGTCGATGGCGAGTCCCATGTCGAGGAACACGACCTTGGTGAACGAGCCGAGCAGGGCGAGGAGCGTATCGGGCTCGTCGCGGTAGTGCTCGAGGAGGCGGCCGCCGAGGAGCCGGAGGTACAGCGAATACGTCCCGAGGTACCATTCCGGCCGGAGGTCCGTGGAGGCGTGCGCGGCGCCGACCCGCAGCCGGCTCTCGAAGTAGTCGTGTCCGAAGTCGCCCTCGAGCATGCGGAGGAAGTACTCGCGCTGGAGCTTCTTGAGGCGCGCGACCCGCTCCGGGTCCGCGAGCAGCCGCCGGGTCTCCTCGAAGGAGAGCAGGTGGCCGTAGAAGTCCTCGACGATCCCGTCGACGTTCGCGTGCGCGACGGCCCGCAGCTGGGCGAGGTTCTCGACGTCGGCGGCGTCGAACGAGAGGAACGTGAGGCGGCGCGCGCAGCCCGCCGCGTCGAGCCCGATCCGGCCGAGGAGGTTCGAGGCGGTCAGGACCGGAGCCGCGCCCGGCGGAGCGCCGCCTCGCGCCCTCGGACGCTCGTCATCGGAGGACGCCATGCTCCGGCCCGGCCGCGGACGCCGCCGCGTCCGGGGCTTCGAGATCCCCGCCGGAGACCCCGTCTGCGTCGCGGCGGGGGCGGGCGGCGGGACGGCCGGGGGAGACGGCCTCGTCGTTTGGCGGCAGCCGCATGCGGTGGGAAGGCTCCTAGCTCCGCGGGACCGCGGCGTCCAGCGGGCGGCCGCCGTTTGCGCTCGATGGCGAGTGCGCTACTAGAGGCGCATGGCTCGACTCTACGACGACATCACCCAGACCATCGGGCGGACCCCTCTGGTGCGCCTGAATCGCGTGACGGCCGGGCGCGACGTGCGGCTGTACGCCAAGCTCGAGTTCTTCAATCCGCTCTCGAGCGTGAAGGATCGGATCGGCCTCAGCATGATCGAGGCCGCGCAGCGCGCGGGTCTCATCGACGAGCGCTCGGTCATCGTGGAGCCCACGAGCGGCAACACGGGCATCGCCCTGGCGTTCGTGTGCGCCGCGCGCGGCATCCGCTTGATCCTGACCATGCCGGAGTCGATGTCGCAGGAGCGTCGCGTCCTCCTGCGCCTCCTCGGGGCGGAACTCGTCCTGACGCCCGCGGCGCAGGGAATGCGCGGCGCGATCGCCAAGGCGGAAGAGATCGCCGGCGCCACGCCGAACTCGTTCCTCCCGCAGCAGTTCGAGAATCCCGCGAATCCCGACGTCCATCGCCGCACGACGGCCAATGAGCTCTGGGACGATACCGACGGACAGATCGACGTGCTCGTCTCGGGTGTCGGAACGGGCGGTACCATCACCGGAGTCAGCGAGGTGCTGAAACAGCGGAAGCCGTCGTTCCACACGGTGGCGGTGGAGCCGGCGACGTCGGCGGTGCTGTCTGGGGGCGCTCCCGGACCGCACAAGATTCAGGGGATCGGGGCCGGGTTCGTTCCCGAGATCCTCAATACGGAGATCATCGACAGCATCGTGCAGGTGACGGACGAGGACGCGATCAAGACGGCCCGCGAGGTGGCGCGTCTGGAGGGCATCCCGTGCGGGATCAGCAGCGGCGCCGCGACGTGGGCGGCGCTGCGCGTCGCCGATCGTCCGGAGATGGCCGGAAAGTTCATCGTCGTCGTCCTCCCGAGTTCCGCGGAGCGCTATCTCAGCACCGTGCTGGTCGAGGGGCTGTGAGGCGACGGGGCGCCGGCGGGTTGCGGCGATGAGCGAGATCGCCGGTCGTCGAGCGCTGATCACCGGCGCCGCGAGCGGGCTCGGGTTGCTGCTCGCCCGGAAGCTCGCGGCCCGGGGGGCGCACGTCGAGCTGTGGGACGTCGATGCGACGGGGCTCGAAGCGGCCCGCCGCGATCTCGAGGCCGCGGGACGGAGCGTCGAGATCGACGTATGCGATCTCTCCTCGCGCGCGGCGATCGAGGCGGCGGCGGCGCGCGTCCTTGTCCGGGGGCCGATCGACGTCTTGATCAACAACGCCGGGGTGGTGACCGGCAAGAACCTCCTCGATGCGACGCCGCGCGAGATCGAGCTCACCTTCGACGTGAACGTGCTCGCGCTCTTCTGGACGACGCGCGCGTTCCTGCCCGCCATGCTGGCGCGCGACCGTGGGCACATCGTGACGATCGCGTCCGCGGCCGGGATCGTCGGCATCTCGAAGATGACGGACTATTGCGCGAGCAAGCACGCCGCCGTGGGGTTCGACGAGTCGCTGCGCCTCGAGCTGCGGCGCCTCGGAAGCCGGGTCGTGACGACCGTGGTCTGTCCCTTCTACGTCGGCACGGGGATGTTCACCGGGGTCCAGACGCGTTTTCCGGCGATCCTGCCGATTCTCGATCCCGAACGGGTGACCGACCAGATCGTCGAGGCCATCGCCCGCGACAAGCGCCGGCTGATCCTCCCGGGCGTGGTGCGGACGGCCTGGCTCGGACGCTTGCTCCCGGTTGGCCTGTTCGACGCGATGATGGACTTCCTCGGCGTCAACCGCAGCATGGACCACTTCACGGGCCGGGCTGCCGGCTGAGCGGATGCCGCCCGTCACGGGAGCGTTCGCCGGGGCGGGCGCGACCCGCGCCTCATCGCCGGAACGCTGAGCGGGCAGGCGCTACTGCGCGCGGAGCTGGACGTCCACGCCGGGCTCGCCTTCGATGTCGGGCTCGGCGGCGCTCCAGGGCTCGACCGTGATGCGCCGCGGATCCAGGCCGTGTGCGCGCGCGAGACGGTCGGCGACGAGCGCGCCACGTGCGCGGGCGAGCCCGGCCAACGCGTCGAGCGGATGGGGCGCGCCGGCGGCCGTGACCGCGTCGAAATCGGCGCGGCTCGGCGCCGGTATGAGGACGGCGTGCAGCGCGGTCTGGCGGACGAGCAGGCGCGCGAGCTCGGCCAGGCGGGCCTCGCCCTCCGCGGCGAGCTCCGCGCTGCCGGCGGGGAAGGGGACCGGCCTGAGATCGAACCGCTCGCCCTCATCCTTCCGGAAGATGCCGCGCAGGAATCCGAGGGGTGCGCGCAGCGTTCCGAGCAGCGCGGTGCCGAGCGCCTCGCGCAGCAGACTGCCGACACGGTACTCGGCCGACGAGACATCGCCTTCGATCGGCAAGGTGAGATGAATCTCTCCGCGCGTGTCCTTCATGAGCGCGAGGGCCACGGACAGGGGCGCGCCGATCCGCCCGCCGACCGTGTCCGTTCCGGCCGCCCGCATCGAGAATCGTGACAAGACGAGGTCGGTGTCGGCGGCGACGTGGCTGCCCGTGACGCGAAGGTTCGAGGAGAAGCGCGCGAGTCCGGTGCGCACCTCGTAGCCGAGCGCGGGCGCGAGATAGGGGTTGAGCGGCGCGAGCAGCAGACGATCGACGGCGACGTCGAGCGTGGCTCCGCCGGGTTCGACGCGACCGGAGACCGTGACCGGCGAGAGCTCGTCGAGCGCGCCCGCCAGGCGGAGCCGCTCCACGGCGAAGGGTGACAGGGTCATGGCGTCCGCCGAGGCCGAAAGGTCGGTAAGATCGATGCCGTATGCGCGCGGCAGCGTCGTGTCGTAGAACTCGAGGCGGCCGCCCTCGATGGCGAGATGGTCGATGCGAAGCCAGGGAGGGGTGGGGATCGCGGCCGACGACGGCGCCGCCGGCGTCGGCGCCGATCGGCCGAAGGGGAAGATACCGTCCGACCGTCGGTGGATCATGACGTAGGGCCACACGACGTCGGCGCGCGCGAGGTGGAGGAAGAGCGGCGCGAGGGTGCTCTCCGCCAGGGTCACGTCGAGCCGCTGCCACGCGAGGACCTCCTCGGGATGGGGGCCGGTCGGCGCGGTGCTCGCGTCCGTCGCCGTGAAGGTTCCGCTCACGCTCGCCCTGGCGGGGGACAGGGCGAGCCCGATGGTGCCGCCCACGCGTCCCTTCGCGAACCCGACGGGGGCGCGCACGAGCGCGGCGCCCGCCGCCAGGTCGACCGCGTCGAATCCGAAGGTCAACGTGGTCGAGTTCCCGCGCGCGCGACCGTCGAGCGTGAGGCCGCCGCCGGCGAGCGTTCCCGTGAAGGTGAACGCCACGTCGTTGCCGGGGAGGCGTATGGAACCGGCGGACAGCGGCACCGCGATTTCCGGCGTCGCGAAGACGCCGCGCAGGACCGCGACGCCCTGGCCGAGCGTGACGTGGTCGAGCGTCGTCTCCCAAGGCGAGTCGCCGGTCGCGTCCGGCGCGCCCGTCGCGAGCGGTACGTGCAAGCGCTCGGCGTCGCGCAGCACGAGCGCGCGATACTCGTCGACCTGGACCGTGCCGAGATCGGTCCGTTGCTGCAGGAGATCGACGGTGAGCGCCGGCACCCGCACGCGCTTGGCCCGCAGCATGGGCTCGTCGGCCCACGGTTCGGTGAGCGCCAGATCGTGGAGGGCGAGATCCGCGCGCAGGATGTGGGTGCGGAGGCGGCCGTGCTCCGTACGGCGCTCGTAGGTCACGGTGGCATCCATGGTGCCGGACGTGCGCTGCCAGCCGAGGGGGACGTACAGCAGCGCCCGGGCCAGCGACGCGTCGGCGGCGACGAGCTTCGCGGTCAGGGCCGACGTGTCGCCGGCGGTCTCGTAGGTCACGTCGAGGGCCAGCGGCTCATCGTCGATGCGGCTTTCCACGTGGAGGGCGAGCCCGGCGCTGCCATCGCTCGCGAGGACGAGATCGCGCGCGTCCGCGTCGTCGAGGTGCAGGGAGGTCTCGAGGGCGGGCGTCGTCGTTTCGTCGTGGAACTCGATGCTGCCGCTGACGATGCGGAAGCGTCCGATGCGGAACGGAGTCGGCGGTCCCACGTCCGGCGGCTCGGACGCCGGCGGCTCCTCCGCGGCGCGGGGCGGGGGACGCCGGGCAAGCCCGGCGACGTTGAAGTCTCCCGTGGCAGTGCGATGGAGGGCGATCCAGGGACGCCGCAGGACGAGGGCGTCGAGGCGGCGCTCGCCCTCGAGCCACCGACGGAGACCGACGTCCACCACGATGGCCTGAGCGGTGGCGATCGCCGGCTCCGCGGCGCTCGGGGCGAGGGCGACGCGGTGCAGGACCACGCGGCCCGCGAGCGGGTTCCAGGTGATCCACCCGATGCGGACGTCGATGCCGGTCGCGGAGGATAGGCGCGCCGCAACGGCCGGCGTCAGCATCGAGGGGGCGACCCACAGGAGCCCGGCCGCGAGCGCCAGTGTCGTCAGCGCCGCGATCAGGGTGCGCCGTATCCGTCGGCGGCGCGGCGTCGGCGTTGCGGGCATCGTCGGCCTATCTCCCAGGATGATCCGTCGGACGCAATTGCCGGTGAACGTGATGCATGAGCGAGGGTTGACAAGCCGTCCGGGGGTCGGAAGTAAGGGCGCCCATGGGAGCGTTCACGACACGGTACGAAGGCGACCTCGCCTTCGTGGCGTTCGATCAGGGTGGGATGAACACGCTGTCGCGCGCGGCGATCGAGGAACTAGACGGTATCGAGGCGGCGATTCGGGCGCATCACGCCGCCACGCCGCTCGTGGCGGTCGTCCTGAGCGGCAATCGCTACGGTCTCGGTGCCGGTGCGAACATCGGGGAGCTCATGCGGGGCAGCCCGACGGACCTCGCGATGCTCATCGATCGCGGAGACGCCGTGCTGTTCCGGATCGAGGAGGGCCCGGTGCCCTGGGTCGCCGTCGTGGACGGCGTTGCGCTCGGAGGCATCTACGAGCTCGCGCTCGCGTGTCGCGCCATCGTCGCCACCGGGCGCTCGTCGGTTGGCCTGCCCGAGATGGGGCTCAACATCTTCCCGGGGCTCGGCGGCACGCAGCGGCTGCCACGGCGTGCGGGCCTGGTGAACGCCGCCGATCCGGTCGCCGGCGATGCGGCGCTGTCGGTGATCCTGCAGGGGAAGAGCCTGCGGGCGGCGCAGGCGCTCGCGATCCGCATGATCGATGCCGTCGTGCCCGAGGGGGAGGACCCGCTGGCGTTCGCGGCGCGCTTCTCGCGCGAACGCCTGGGGAGCCTCACGCCGCCCGCCGTCGATCTCTCGCATGCGGGGCAGATCGCGCCCGTGGTGCTGCCGACGATCCTGAAGGCGACCCAGGGGCGGCAGCACCCGCGCGCGCCCTTCGTCGCGCTCGAGGTCGTGACGGAGGGCGTGCGGAGGCCTCTTCGCGAGGGCATCGCGCTCGAGCGTGACCGCTTCCTCGAGGTGGCGACCAGCGCCGAGGGTAAGGCCGGGATGCGCTTCTTCTTCACCCAGCAGCGCGTGACGAAGCTCCCGGCAGAGCTCGCGAAGGCGTCGCCCCGGCCGATCCGTCGCGTCGGAATCGACGGCTTCGACGGCTACATGGGGAACGCGATCGCGTTTCTCGCGCGCCGTGCGGGTTTCGAGGTCGTGGGACACGTGCCGGTTCCCGAGTTGGCGGCGAACGCCCCGGGGCGGATGCGACAAAAGTACGAGCCGCTCCTGAAGCGCGGACGGATCGACGCGGCGGCCGCCGACGCCGAGGTCGCGTCGGTGACGGTGGCGACCGATCTCTCGGCGCTCGCCGACTGCGATCTCGTGATCGAAGCGCGCAAGGAAGACCCGGAAGCCAAGGCGGCGTTCTACCGGGCGCTGGCCGGGGTGGTGCGGCCCGACGCGATCGTGAGCTCCAACAGCAGTTCGATGGGCCCCGGATTCCTCGGGGAGTACTTCCGGGCCGGCGGCGGCAATCCGGCGAGCGTCGTGAACCTGCATTTCTTCAGTCCGGCCGAGCATCCGCAACGCGCCCTCGTCGAGGTCGTGCGTACGCCGTCCACGCCGCCGGACGTGCTCGCGGCGCTTCACGGCTTCGTCCGCAAGATCGGGAAGGTGCCGGTAATGCTGCAGGACGGTTCTCCCGGGTTCCTCGTGAACGCGGCGCTCGCCGAATACTTTCGCGAGGCCGAAGCCCTCTATCGCGAGGGAACGCCGATCGAGCGGATCGACGAGGTGATGCGCGAGCGGGTCTTTCCGCTCGGACCCTTCGAGGTCGCGGATCAGGCCGGTGTCGACGTGGCCGCCGGCATGTTCGACGTGATCGCGCGGACGGCGCCTCCGCCGATGCCGCCGCTCGTCACGGTGCTGCGCGACCGGGGCCGGTTCGGCGTCAAGGCGGGAGGCGGGTTCTACGACTACGATGGGGGGAAGAAGGGCGCACCGTGGCGCGAGCTCCCCGCGCTCGTAGCGCCGCGCGGCGCACGCGTCGCCGGAGCCGACGAGATCGTCGATCGCTGCGTGCGCTCCATGTACCAGAAGGCGCGCGAGCTGCTCGGTCGCGGCATCGTCGCGTCCGAGGAAGAGGGCGATCTGGCGTTCGTCTACGCGCTCGGGTTCGCAATGCACCTCGGCGGCCCGTTCTTCTACGCCGAGCAGCGGGGCTGGTCGTGAGCCGCTGGGACGCGGACGCCGCGCGCGCGCTCGCCGGCGAGATGCCGACGCGGGAGGAGGCGCTCGCGATCCTGCAAGCGCCGGACGGGGAGCTCAGGGATCTCCTGTGGGCGGCGTTTCGCGTGCGGGAGCGCTACTGGGGTCGCCGGGTGAAGCTCTGCATGCTGCGCAACGCGCGGAGCGGCCTCTGTCCGGAGGACTGCCACTACTGTTCGCAGTCCGCGGTCTCCACGGCCGCGATCGATACGTACCGGCTGCTCCCGACGGAGGATCTCGTGGCGGGAGCGCGTGCGGCGGCGGAACGTGGCGCCCGGCGCTATTGCATGGTCACGAGCGGACGAGGTCCGAGCGCGCGCGACATCGGCCAGGTGACCGCCGCCACCCGCGCGATCCGCGCCGAGCACCCGGAGCTCGAGATCTGCGTGTCGCTCGGGATCATGGACGGAGGCCAGGCGCGCGAGCTCAAAGCGGCGGGCGTCGGCTGGGTGAACCACAATCTCAACACGAGCGCGCGTTTCCATTCCGAGATCTGCACGACGCACACCTACGAGGATCGCGTGCGTACGATCCGGGCCGTGAAGGAGGCCGGCCTGGCGGTGTGCTGCGGCGGTATCATTGGTATGGGCGAGCGCGACGAGGACGTAGTGGACCTCGCGTTCGCGCTGCGCGAGATCGGGGTGGACGCGCTCCCGTTGAACTTCCTGCTGGCGATCGGCGGAACGCCGCTCGCGGAGGCCGGTCCGGTGGCCGCGACCCGAGCGCTGCGAGCGCTGTGCCTCATGCGGTTCACCAATCCTGCGAGCGACATCCGCGCTGCCGGGGGGCGTGAGCGCAATCTCGGGAGTTGGCAGGGGCTCGCGCTCTTCCCGGCCAACTCCGTCTTCATCGAGGGCTATCTGACGACGGCCGGACTCGCGACGCTTCCCACGCGGCGCTTGATCGAGGAGATGGGCTTCGCCGTGGAAGGCGAGGACGCGACCGTGGAGGACGGCACGCACGTCCATGCGCATGCGTGAATGAGGCGTCGGCGCGGGTGCCTCGCCGACGCGCGCGCGGGTGGATCCGGTCGAAGACGCGTCCTCGGCTTGACCCTCGACAGGTCGCGTGGGATAGGGGCGCGATCGCTACTTCACGGATGAGGAGACCGTTCATGACGCTGACGTCGACGCTCGCGCTCGTTTCGATCCTCGTGGTGTCGGTGGCCACGGCCCAGGCCGCCGATCCGACGGCGAAGCCGTCGCCGAGCAAGAACCCCTCGGTGTTGATGAAGACGTCGGTCGGCGAGATCACGATCGAACTCGATCAGCTCCAGGCGCCGATCAGCGTCAAGAACTTCCTCGACTACGTGGACGCCAAGTTCTACGACGGCACGATCTTCCACCGGGTCATCCCCGGCTTCATGATCCAGGGGGGAGGATTCACGCCGAACATGCAGCAAAAGGCAACGAAGGCGCCGATCAAGAACGAGGCGGGAAACGGCCTCAAGAACGCCGTCGGAACGATCGCGATGGCGCGAACCGGCATCGTCGACAGCGCTACCTCGCAGTTCTTCATCAACGTGGCGGACAATGCGCAACTGAACCATCGCGACGAGTCGCCGGCCGGGTTCGGGTACGCGGTCTTCGGCAAGGTGACCGCCGGGATGGACGTCGTGAAGAAGATCGAGGGCGTGAAGACCACCGCGCGGCCGCCGCACCAGAACGTGCCGGAGACTCCCATCGTCATCGAATCGGTGTCGCGCGTTCCGAATCCCTAGGCGGCGCGTTTCGCGGCGGACGGAGGTGGGGGGACGCACGTCGGCGCGTATCGGTCGGCGGCGGCTTCGATGGGCGCTGGCGCTCGTGGCGATGGCCGTCGCGGGCGGTTTCGCATTCGCGTGCGGGGTGGTGCTCCAGCCGACCGCTCCGGCCCCGAACCGCCCGACGCCCGGGAGCTGGGACGCGGGGGACCTGACGATCGCGTACGTCGGGCACGCCTCGGTCCTCCTGGAGCTCGGTGGCACGCGGATCCTCACCGACCCCGCGTTTTTCGAGAGGATCGGGGTGCAGGTCGGTCCGCTGACGCTCGGCCCGAAGCGCGTCGTCGGATCGGCGCTCATGCCCGAGGACCTGCCGCCGATCGACGCCGTCGTGGTGAGCCATGCCCACCTCGATAGCCTCGACCTGCCGTCGCTGCGCCGCCTCACGAACACGCCGCTTCTGGTGCTGCCGCCGCGGACCAGGGATCTCGTGGAGGCGCTCGGGTTCCTGCGCGTCGTCGAGCTCGGCTGGGGAGAGCGGGCGGAGATCGGCGGCGTCGTGATCGAGGCGATCGAGGTGGAACACTGGGGCAAGCGTTGGCCGTGGGAGCGCTGGCGAGGCTACAACGGCTACGTCTTCGAGCACGGCGCGACCCGGGTGCTCTTCGCGAGCGACACGGCCTACACCGATAAGATCGGCTCGGCCGGGCGGGCACGCGAGGTGACGGTCGCGATCCTGGGGAACGGCGCATACGACCCGTGGATCGCCAATCACGCCGATCCGGAGCAGGTCTGGAAGATGTTCGAGGAGAGCGGCGCGCGGTATCTCATCCCGATCCATTGGGATACCTTCCGCCTCGGGAAGGAGCCGCTCGGAGACGCCATGCGCCGTTTGCTCGCGTCCGCCGGGGCGGAGCGCGATCGGGTCGTCATCCGCGGCATCGGTGAGACCTGGTCGATGCCGATGCCGTGAGCGCAATTGCCGGCCCGCGCCGCTCCGCGTAGAGTGCCCGGGCCGATCGGGCCAGGTCGCGCACGAGGAGGATTCCATGGCAGACAAGAGCAAAGACTCCCCGGAGATGTCGCCCGAAAAGGCACTCGGGCTGTTGGCGGAGGTCCGCAACCGGTTGAGCACGGTGGCGTGGGCGCTCCACGGCATGCACCACGAGTCCGAGCCTCCGGGCCCGGACGACCTCGCGGCCGTCGAGCAGCTCGTGAGCGATACGATCGACGGACCTCTCGATGAGGCGTGCGCGGCGCTGGGCACGCTGCTCGGCCTCGACGCGGATGACGCCAACTTGACCCGCCACTGATCGTGTCGATGTCGTCCGGGCGCCACCCGCGCCTCCTGGCCCGTGACGCCGCCGCCCTCGTCGTGATCGACGTCCAGGAGGGCTATCGGTCCGTATTGTACGAGTACGAACGCGTCGCGACCGCGGTGACGCGGCTCGTGCGGGGCGCGGTCGTGCTCGGTGTGCCCATCGTGGTGACCGAGCAGTATCCCAAGGGCGTGGGATCGACGGTGGCCGAGATCGCGCGCCATTTCCCGGAGGGAACGCGGGTGATCGAGAAGATGAGCATGAGCTGTTGCGGGGCCGAGGCGTTCGTCTCGGCGCTGGCGCGGCTGGGTCGGCGGCAGGTGTTCATCGCCGGCATCGAGACGCACGCCTGCGTGAATCAAACCGCCCACGACCTGCTGGCGCAGGGGTACCAGGTCCACGTCGCGCGCGACGCGACGTCGGCGCGTCGACGCGAGGATTACGAGATCGGTTGGCAGAAGATGGTGCAGGCGGGCATGGTGCCGGCGACGGTCGAGAGCGGACTCCTCGAGCTCGTCCGCACCGCCGAGGCGTCCGAGTTCAAGGCGATACAGCGCGTAATCAAGTAGGCGTCACTCGTAGCATCCGAGGATCCGCGAGATGACGAGTCGTTGTACCTCCGAGGTGCCTTCGCCGATCTCGAGCAGCCGCTGGTCGCGGTAGAATCGCGCGACCGGATACTCTTCCATGAGGCCGTAGCCGCCGAAGATCTGAACGGCGGCGTGGGTCACCCGCCGCATGACCTCGGAGGCCCAGAGCTTGGCCATCGCGGCTTCCTTGCGGAAGGGGCGACCTTGGTCGCGCAACCAGCAGGCCTTGTAGAGGAGATTGCGCGTTGTCTCGATCTCCATCGCCATGTCCGCGAGCTTGAAGGCGTTGGCTTGGAACTGGCTGATGGGCTTGCCGAACTGACGGCGCTCGCGTGCGTAGGCGAGCGCGGCCTCGAACGCGCCCTGCGCACCCCCGAGTCCCATCGCGGCGATCGACAGACGGCCCGAGTCCAGGGTTTCGAGCATCTGGCGGAAGCCCTGGCCGCGTGCGCCGAGCAGGTTCTCGCGGGGTACGCTCACGTTGTCGAAGTAGAGCTCGGCCGTGTTGGAGGCGCGCCAGACCATCTTCTTGTGCATCGTCCGGGTCGTGAACCCCGGCGCGTCCTGGTCGACGAGGATGCAGCTGACTTCCCTGCTGCCGTCGGGTCGCACACCTGTCAGGCACTGCACCGTGGAGCCGGCCGTCATCGGCGAGCCGGCGTTGGTGATGAAGATCTTGCTGCCGTTGATGATCCACCGGTCGCCTTCGAGCCGCGCCGTCGTCTTGCTGCCGCCGGCGTCTGAGCCCGCCGAGGGCTCCGTCAGCCCGAAGCCCCAGAGCTTTTGTCCGGCGCACAGGGCGGGAAGGTGCCGACGCTTCTGCTCCTCGCTGCCGAAGTAGTAGATCGGTCCGATGCCGAGCGAATTCTCGGCGGCCACCGTCGCCGCCTGGGAGCCGTTGACGCGCGCGAGTTCCTCGACCGCGATGATGTACGAAAGATAGTCGAGCCCGTGGCCGCCGTAGTCCGGGGAGACCGTCATGCCGAAGAGGCCGAGGTTGCCCATGGCGCGGGTGATTTCCGAGGAGAACTCCTCGCGCTCGTCGAGCTCCTGCATGCGCGGCGCGATCTCGCGCTCGGCAAACTCGCGGACGGTTCGCCGCAGCATCTCTTGCTCGGGAGTCAGGTCGAAATTCACGGGGCGTCACGATAGGGGAAGGGGCATATGCCCGCAAGCGTTTCGGCTGGACGTCGCGAGGCGCTTGCCCGAGCGTTCTCCCGACCGCCGACGCCACGGCTCGCCTTCCGGAGCCTCAGGGACGCGGGAACGAGTCGCCCATCGCCCGCGAGCGCCCCGGGTCGCGTCCCGGCCCTGGGACACGGATCGTCGTGGGCGTCCCTGCGGGTTCCGTAGACGCGGTACAGGCCGCCACCGGTCTCTGGGATCACGGCGTGCGGCGGGCAAAAAAAAGGAAGCGCAGGGCTGTACGCTTCCTGGGTGCGGAGGGGATCGATCCGGCGATCAGTGCTTGTGCTCGATCTTCTTTCCGTAGGTCACATCACCCTTGTCGACGCGGAGGGAAAAGCCGCATTCCGGGTTGGTGCAGACCCACGCTTTGAAGACCACGGTGGCGCCTTCCTGGCCATAATCGGACAACGGTATCAGCAATCCGTTATTGCACTTCTGGCACTTTGGCAGCTCCATCTCCACGCCTCCTTTACGACTCCAAGCGCCCTACGCGCGGCACCATATCGTAGCCCTTGTCGTGAGATCAAGGCGCGAAGTGGACGCGACGTGGACGGTGCAGGGAGCGTCGCGGTGCGCGGCCGCGCGCCCGCTTCCGAGGTCGAGCGCGCTCGGCTATGTTCGGAAAGCCGCGCGCAGAGCGAGATACGCGCGATGCGCGCGCAGCTTCAGGGCACCCGGCGTCGTTCCGAGCCGCGCCGCGGCTTCACGAATCGAGAGGTCTTGAAGCTTCAACAGCCGCAACGCTTCGCGCTGTCGGCTGGGAAGCGCCTGGATCGCCGTCGCGAGCTCGGCTCCGAGGTCGCGCAACGGGGCATCCGTCGTCGGTTCGGGCGCCGCGTCGGCTGGGAGCTCGCGCCGCCGCCGGCGCTGCCATTGTCGTCCGTAGTCGGCCGCGACGTGGCGGGCGATCGTGAAAAGCCAGGGCTCGATCGGCCGGGGCGATTGGTACATGAATCGGGCGCGATGCAATGCCAGGAACGTGTCCTGGTAGGCGTCGGCGAGATCGTCGTTGTTTCGGACGCGGCGACGGAGGAAGCGGGTCAACAGCGGGCCGAGGTCATCGAGGAGGGCGCGGTATGCCGTCGCGTCGCCGCGCTGTGCGAGCGTCATCCAGCGAGCGCGCTGCCGACTGCGGTCGAGCCGACCGGTCGCCGCTCCATGGACGATCATTGCGTCGACCGCGTTCGAGTGGATGGGAAGACCCCGGGTCGCCATCGCGTGCCTCGTGGGGCTGCGCCTGCGTTCAATTCCCGGGAAACCAGGCTGCGGCCTCGATGTCAATATGAAAAGAGGATCGGAGCGGATCCCCGAGGTGGAGCGCGCGTCCAAGCGGTGGCGTGATACGTTGCCGGCAGGCGATGGATAGTGGACGGATACCGCGGCAGGAGGAGCGAGCGATGGCCGGCGGACTGCCGTATCTCGGTCATGGGGTCGGGCTCCGGACCGCACATTTTCCGGAGATTTTCGCGGGAACGGCGAAGGTCGACTGGTTCGAGGCGATCTCGGAGAATTTCATGATTCGAGGAGGGCGGCCCCTCCGCGCGTTGGCGCGGGCGCGAGAGATCGCTCCGGTCGCGCTCCACGGGGTCTCGCTGTCGATCGGGTCGACCGACCCGCTGTGTGTCCGGTATCTGGACGACCTCGCGCGGCTCGCAGCGTGGATCGAGCCCGCGTGGATCTCGGATCATCTCTGTTGGGGAAGCGTGGGGGGACGGTACGCGCACGACTTGCTCCCCCTGCCCTACACGGAGGAGGCGCTGGCCCACGTCGTGGAGCGCATCGATCGCGTCCAGGCGGTGCTGCGGCGCCGGATCCTGATCGAGAACGTGTCGAGCTATCTCACCTACGTCGACTCGGCGATGCCGGAATGGGAGTTTCTCGGTGAGGTGGCGCGACGCAGCGATTGCGGCATCTTGTTGGATGTCAACAACGTGTATGTGAGCGCCGTCAATCACGGGTTCGATCCGCTCCGATACCTGGCGAGCGTGCCCGGAGATCGAATCGGTCAGATCCATCTCGCGGGTCACAGCGACCAGGGAACGCACCTGCTCGATACGCACGACGCGCCGGTGTGCCCGGAGGTATGGTCGCTCTACCGCGCGAGCGTCGAACGACTGGGGCGCGTGTCCACGTCGATCGAGTGGGACGCGCACATACCGCCGTGGAGCGTCCTGATTGCCGAGGTCGAGCGCGCGCGCGCCGTCGAGCACGAGGCGCTGGGATCCGATGCCGCGACTGCGTGAGCTGCAGGAAAGGATGTTCCGGTGCGTGACGCGCGCGCACACGGAAGGGGCCCTCGGGCTCGAGGACATGGTCCGCGCCAACGCCGCGCTGGATGCGTCCGCACGCGTCGAGATCTACGCGCGGATGTACTGCGCGCGCTTGAGCGAGGTGCTCGTCGAGGACTATCCGCGGGTCGCGGCGGTGCTCGGAGCGGAAGCGTTCGCGGCGGCCGCGCACGACTACATCGCGGCGCATCCGTCGATCCATCCGTCGCTGCGCTGGTTCGGCTCGGAGTTCGCCGCGTTTCTCGCGGCGCATCCGGTCGCAGGGCACCCGCCGTACGTTGCGGACCTGGCGCGGCTCGAATGGACGCGGCTTGCCGTCTTCGACGCGCCGGACGCTGCGCCGCTCGATGGCGCGGCGCTACGATCCATGCCGGCCGGCGACTGGCCGACGACGCGATTCGTTCCGATCCCCGCGTTCGAGGTGCTCCATGGGGCGTGGCCGGTGCACCGGATCTGGGACGGGACTCCCGGCTCGGGATGGGAGCCGGAGGAGGTGTGGCTGCGGATCTGGCGTCAAGGCGATCGCGTGTTCCAGGCTCCGATGGATGCGATCGAGCGTCGAGCGCTTGAGCGGGTGTGCGCGGGCGACGATTTCGGGGCGATGTGTTTCGATCTCGCTGCGATCGTCGACGCCGATCACGTTGCGGCCACGGCGGGTGGCCTCGTGCTTCGCTGGATCGAAGATGGACTGCTCGGGAGGTTCCCGCGGTCTGAGTGACCGCAGGCGCGGCACCGGTGATCGGACGTCGGGTCCGTGCTCGGCGTCCCGCGGGTCGACGCGGCGGGCGGTCGTTCCATCGCCGCCGTCCCCGCGGAGCGATTGAGCTGACGGATCGCGCGCGCTATGGCTGCACCGCAGCAGCGTCGTCGTGCAGGGGAGGTCGCCGTGAAGGACGAGGACATCGCGCAGCTCGCCATCAACACCATCCGAACGCTCGCCATCGACGCGGTGCAGAAGGCGAACTCCGGGCACCCCGGGCTTCCGATGGGCGCCGCTCCGATGGCGTATGTGCTGTGGCAACGACACCTCCGGCACAACCCGCGCAACCCACGGTGGGCCGATCGCGACCGGTTCGTCCTCTCGGCAGGGCACGGCAGTATGTTGCTCTACTGCCTGCTTCATCTCACCGGGTACGATCTCTCCATGGACGATCTGCGGGCGTTCCGCCAATGGGGAAGCAGGACACCCGGTCACCCGGAGGCGCTACTCACGCCCGGCGTGGAGGCGACGACCGGTCCGCTAGGCCAGGGAACGGCGAACGCGGTCGGGATGGCGATGGCGGAGCGCGCGTTGGCGCATCGCTTCAACCGTCCGGGGCATGCGATCGTCGATCATCGCACGTATGCGCTCGTGTCGGACGGCGACCTGATGGAGGGAGTGTCGGCGGAGGCCGGGTCGCTCGCGGGCCATCTGAAGCTCGGCAAGCTCGTCTACCTCTACGACTGCAACCATATTTCCCTCGACGGCCCGACGTCGCTTGCCTTTTCGACGGAGGACGTCGCCGCACGCTACGCGTCGTACGGATGGCAGGTGTTGAAGGTGGCGAACGGCGATGGGGACGTCAACGCGATCGATCGTGCGCTCTCGGACGCTCGGGCCGATATGACGCGGCCGTCGATCATCGTCGTCCAGACGACGATCGGCTATGGGGCGCCGAAGAAGCAGGGGACGTCCGAGGCGCACGGGAGCCCGCTCGGCGCGGAGGAGGTCGCCGCGGCGAAACGTGCGCTCGGGTTCGATCCCGAGAGATTCTTCGCCGTTCCCCCGGACGCCGGAGCGCATCTCCGTTCGGCGGTGGATCGTGGCGCGGCGTGGGAGGACGAATGGAACCAGCGATTCGCCCGCTACGCGAGCGCCCACCCGGACCTCGCCGACGAATGGCGACGGGTTCTCGCGGGCGAGCTTCCCGGCGGATGGGAGGCGGGGCTCCCGGTCTTCGGAGGGACCGATGCGCAGGCAACTCGGCAGGCGTCCGGGAAGACGTTGAATGCGATCGCGGCTCGGATGCCGGAGATGCTCGGCGGTGACGCCGACCTCTCGGTGTCGACGAGTACGGCGCTCAAGGACGGCGGATCGTTCGACGGCGTGACGGGAGCAGGCCGCAACATCCACTACGGGGTGCGTGAGCACGCGATGGGGGCGATCGCGAACGGCATGGCGTATCACGGCGGTGTACGCACCTTTGTCGCGACGTTTTTTTGTTTCTCGGACTACATGCGACCGGCGGTGCGTCTCGCGGCGCTGAACGAACTCCCGGTCGTGTTCGTGTGGACGCACGACTCGATCGCGCTCGGTGAGGACGGGCCGACGCACCAGCCCGTCGAGCACCTCATGTCGTTGCGAGCGATGCCCGGACTGGCCGTGTTCCGTCCCGCGGATCCCAACGAGACGGTCGAGGCATGGCGCTTCGCCATTGCGGCTCGGCATCGTCCCGTGGCGCTCGTGCTGAGTCGACAGAAGCTACCGGTCATCGAGGCGACTCTGGCGCGCAACGCCACGCGCGGGGCGTACGTCCTCGCCGATCCGGCCGGCGACGCGGCGCCCGCAGCGCTCCTGATCGGCACCGGCGCAGAGGTCCACGTGGCCCTGGCGGCGCAGCGACTGCTGGCCGGAGAGGGGATCCCGACGCGGGTGGTGTCCATGCCCTGTTGGGAAGCCTTTGCCGAGCAGGAGGCCGCGTATCGCGCTTCCGTCCTGCCGCCGACCGTGCGCGTGCGCGTGTCGGTCGAGGCGGGCGTCACCCTCGGGTGGGAGCGCTGGGTCGGAGATGCGGGGGTGGCGATCGGCCTCGACCGCTACGGGGCCTCGGCGCCGGGCGAGGTGAATCTCGCGAAGCTGGGGTTCTCCGCGGAGAACGTCGCCGCGCGTGTCCGAGCCGCTGTCGGATCCCGCGGAGGCCTCGGCGCATGATCGTCGCGATCGGTTGCGATCACGCGGGCTTCCCGCTGAAGGCGCGCGTCGTACGGGAACTGGATGACGCCGGGCATCGCATCGTCGACTGCGGGGGATACGACGCGACGCCGTCCGACTACCCGGACTTCGCACGTGCCGTGGCGACGGTCGTGATCGAGGGGCGATCGGACCGGGGCATCCTGGTCTGCGGTAGCGGCGTCGGGGCTTCCGTCGCGGCGAACAAGGTCCGGGGCGCGCGTGCCGCGCTCTGTCACGACACGTTCTCGGCGCGTCAGGGCGTCGAAGACGACGACTTGAACATCCTCTGTCTCGGCGCTCGGGTCGTCGGAGTCGAGGCGGCGGCCGAGTGCATTCGGGCGTTCCTGACGGCGCGCTTCTCGAACGCGGAGCGGCACGCGCGGCGACTCGCCAAGGTGCTCGCGATCGAAGCCGACACGCGTGCCGGCATCTTCGATCGCCCCGGCACGCGCTGAGAGCGTCAGGCGCGCAGCACGCGGGGGGCGATCAATACGCTCGCGAGGATCGGCAGCCCGTAGTACGCGGCGCGATAGATCAGGATCGCGACGACGGCCTGTTCGAACTGTACACCGAGGGTGACGAACACCGCGGCCATCGAGCCTTCCATGATCCCGAGGCCGCCGGGGATCAGCGATGCCACGGAGAAGAACATGCCGATCGCAAAGCCGGCGATCACGTGGCTCATGGCGATCGGCGACCCGATCGCGACGAAGGACGTGTAGAGCACGAGCAGCGTGAAGATCCAGTCGAGGACGATGTACGCGGTCGGCGCCAGCATGTCGTGTGGCCGTTGCAACAAGAAGTCGAGGCCCACGTTCAGATTGTGCTGAAAGCGGACGAGCTTCGCGCGCCGCGGTCGTCGATGCGGCGCGAAGCGACGGAGCAGCCGGTCCAACAGCCGTGTGGCGGAGAACAGGAGCGTGCGTCGCCACCGTCGATGCAGGAGCGCGACGCACGTCACGACGACGACGATCCCGAACGCGATCAGTAACGTGCCTGCGGCGATCAGGTCGCGCCCGACCAGGTTGTGGGAGAGCAGCAGAAGCGCGAAGCCCCACATGACGAAAACGAGCAGGACGAGATTGGTGAGCAGGGTCTGCACCAGGGAGATGAGGACCGCGCTGCCGGCCGGGATGCCGCGCCTGGCGAAGAGGTACATGCGAAGCGCGAATCCGGACAGACCGCCGGTTGCGAGGAGGTAGTTGGCGGTGTTGGCGACCAGCGTGATGCTGCACATTTCCCGGAACGGCAGCCGGTACCCCGCGGCTCGTGCGATGCCCTGGTAGGACCAGGCCATGGTGAGGTAGCTGCCGAGCGTTGCCAGGGCGGGCAGCGCGAGGAGGGTCGGGGCGATGCCGGCCGCGGTGCGAAGCAGTTGATCGACGTCGGCGCGCGCGACGAGGAGCACGACGGCGAGCCCTCCGCCGACGGCCAGCCAGACGACCCACTGACGCTGCGAGGCGTCGCCGTCCTCGGGTGGCGAGGGGACGTCCGAAACGACCGGCCCACGCTCCTCGTGCGGCGCCGACGCGGAAACGACGGTCAGCTTGCGCGCCGGGATGTGTGTGCGCGGATCCACGAAGACCGTCGCGCCAACCATGCCGCGAGTCCGGCGGTCGGCACGCCTCCAATGCTCCCGACGATGGTCGAACCGAACACCTGCCGCAACCCAGGGTGACCGACGGCCGAGCTGCAGAACATCAGCATCGCCCCCGTCGCCGCGGTGGTCACGAGGGCCGTGGTCGGCGCTCGTTCGGGATTTGCCCAGAGATCGAAGGCCAGGGCGCCGATCCCGAGGAGAATGCCGCCGAGCAGGAGCCAGGCGCCGCGGGGGACGCGGTGCCGGTAGAACGCTCCGGACAGCGTGGCATGCGGGACGCCCGAGAGGGTCACCTGGTCGATGCGCAGCGAGCCGCCCGCTGGATCGTCGATCCGATGGCTCGCAGAAAGATGCTCGACGTGGACCGGCGCGGTTCCGCGTCGACCCAGCCGACGGTTCTGCCAGCGATCACCGAGCTCGCCGTCCAGGCGTAGCGACGCCCCCGCACCATCGGTGAGGGTGAGCGCGTAGTGAAGCTGTCGATCCTGGCGATCCATCGCCGTCGGAAGGCGGGCGTCGAGCACGAGGTCGAAGCGTCCGCTGCCGAGCGCGAAGCTCTCTCCGGGGTGCTGGGGATCGAGGGTGGCCGTCGCGATGGGTGCCCCGGGGAAGATGCGGAGCGCGAACGGCGTTGCGAAGATCGCGACCCAGCCGACGGCTGCCGCGATCAGGGCTGCCGACGAGATCCGGGGTGCGTGCGTGTCCCCGGGAAGGGCTCCGAGCGCCGCCGACGCGCCGAGAACGAGCAAGCCGAGGACGGCCAGCAGTGCCGCCGACGGATCGGCTATCAGGTCGAGCGCATCGAGCAGCATCCCGACCGCGAGCAGCACCGCACCGATGACCGGAAGGAGCCAGGTGGCAAGCGCCTCTTCCAGCAGGAGCCGCCGCATGCCGCGTCGGGATCGCGTTCCGGGCACGCTCGTGCGTTCAGCCATGCCGGATTCTACGCGGAAAGAGTTCGCGGCGGCAAATTCTCCGCGACCCCGACGGACCAGCCTGGATCGGTCGATCAGCCGGCGGCGCGCCGCAGGCGGTACCCGGGAGCCACGGGAACGGTCACGAGCGGCCGTCGCGGCGCTTGCTCGCGACGCCATCGCTCGAGCCCTTCCCGGATGTGGTCGGGATCGAGGTCGAGCGCATGACAGATGTTCTCGAAGGAGAAGATCCAGGGGTCGTCGTGCGCGTCGAACCATTCGCACGTCTCGCCGAACAGACGTCGGCCGCGGCGGTTCGTCGCGAAGGCATAGCGCTGGTAGCTGCGAACGGCTTCTTCGAGGATCGCGAGCACGAGCCGACGCTCGCGCTCGAGGGGAATCGTTCCGGGTTCGTTCGTCATCATCATCGTGTCTCCTTACGAGGCGAGGCGCGGCGCGGTGGCCGCACGCTCCAGCACTTCACCCAACCCCACGGCGTCGAACGGTTTCGACAAGAGCCATGCTCCCCGTTCGTGGGCTTGCGCCGCGAGCTGATCGTCGGCGAATGCCGAGATCAGGACGATGGGCAGGTCGGGTTGATCGCGACGAATCTCGGCTACCAGCTCCGTGCCGAGGATCAGGGGCATCCGGACGTCACAGATGACCAGGTCGAAGGCGTTGCGAAGGCAGCGTTCGAATCCCACCAGGCCGTCCGTCACCCACTCCGCGACGTGTCCGAGGTGCGCCAGGACCTCGGCCAGATATCGACTGAAGATGGCGTCGTCGTCGATCACCAGGATGCGCATCGTCGAGACGGTGGGAGAGCAATCGCGATGCCACCGTGCTTTGATAATGATTCCAACTGGTTGGCGTTGGCCCTTCGGTGGAATCAGGGCTCGAAGGACGCAGGGAGAGCGGCAGGGGCGCATCGATCGGCACGAAATCAGGTACTTGCGGTGGTGCGACCGAATGACGCGCTGAACGAGGCAGAAAGACTCAGTTCGTCCGGAGCCCGTAGCGTCGGAGCATCCGCTGGAGCGAGCGCCGCTCTATCCCGAGGATCGTCGCAGCTCGCGAGACGTTCCCGCCAGTTTCCTGGAGCACGTGCGCCAGGTAGCGACGTTTGACCTCCTCGAGGGTGGGCGCGCCGCGAAAGAGAGTCGTGTCGATGCCGCCCTGGAGCTCCGGCGCGAGATCCTCGGCCGTCAGCACCTGCCCGCTCGCGAGGGCGACCGCCCGCTCGATGCAGTGCTCGAGCTCGCGGATGTTGCCAGGCCACGGGTGCTCCATCAGGAGCGCCAGCGCGTCGGGCGTGACGTGCGTCACCGCCTTGGTGCTCCGCGCGGCGTGACGCCGGACGAAGTACTCGGCGAGGAGGGGAATGTCCTCGCGGCGATCGCGCAGCGGCGGGAGCGTGATCGTGACGACCTTCAGACGGTAGTAGAGATCTTCGCGAAAGGTCCCCTCGGTGACGAGCAGCGCCAGGTTGCGATTGGTCGCCGCGACGACGCGGACATCGATCCGGATCCAGTCCTGCCCTCCGACTCGCTTGATCTCGTACTCCTGCAGGACCCGCAGGAGCTTCGCCTGCATGGAGGGGCCGATGTCGCCGATCTCGTCGAGGAAGATCGTTCCACCGTTGGCTTCCTCGAAGAGGCCCTTCTTGTCGCCGACCGCTCCGGTGAAGGCGCCGCGCACGTACCCGAAGAGCTCCGATTCGAGCAGGGAATCCGTGAGCGATCCGCAATCGACGGCGACGAATCGCCGGCTAGCGCGATCACTGTGGCGGTGCAGCGCGGCGGCGATCAGTTCCTTACCGGTGCCGCTCTCTCCCAGGATCAAGACCGTGCTCGGCGACGTCGCGACGCGCGCGACGGTCCGGTACACCTCCACCATCGCCGGACTGCGCCCCACGACAACGCTCGTGTCGACGATGGGCGGTCCCCCGTCCGGGGACGTTTCCGACAGGTCGCGTGCCGTGAGTGCCCGGCGCACCGTCGACTTGATCTCGTCGAGGTTCATCGGCTTGCTGACGTAGTCGAACGCGCCGTGGCGGATGGCCTCGACGGCCGTCTCCACCGAGCCGAACGCGGTCATCACGATCACCTGGAGCTCGGGTTGCCGCGCCTTGAGCGCTTGCGTGACCGCGATGCCGTCCATCTCGGGCATCCGAACGTCGGTGATCGCGAGGGCGAACGCCTCCTCGGCCGCGCGGGCGAGCGCGGCGCCGCCGCTCTCGCAGGCCTCGACCGCATAGCCTTCGCTCTGGAGAACCTCCGTCAGCAGCTCGCGGGTGACGGCGTCGTCGTCGATGACGAGGAGCCGCGTGCTCACGCGGCGACTCCGCCCGCGATCGTGACGTCCACGGTCGTTCCGCGGCCGGGCTCGCTGTCGACGCGGATCGTTCCGCCGTGGGCCCGCGTGATGTCCTGCGTGATCGTGAGCCCGAGCCCCGTGCCGCGCCCGACCTCCTTGGTGGTGAAGAACGGCTGGAAGACGTGCTGGAGATCGTGCGGTGCGATGCCTGTGCCGTCGTCCGTGATGCGGAGCCGCAGCCCCGGCGGGCCGCCATTCGCCACGAACGGTTCGGCGCGGACGCGAATGTGTCCGTTCGGGTCGAGGGCGTCCACCGCATTGGTGAGGATGTTCAGGAGGATCTGCTGCAGGCCCCGGGGGTCGGCCGAGATCGTCGCCGGCGCCGTGTCGATCTGGCGCTCGACGGCAATGCCCTTGGCGTTGAGCGCCGGGGCCAAGAGCGCCAGGGTCTCCTCGATGAGGGGCACGACGGCGACCGGCCGGCGCTCGACCGACGGCGTGCGGGTCTGGTCGAGGGCGTTTCGGATGGCTTGGCTCATGATGCGGACCTGAGATTCGATGATGGAGAGCTTCTCGCGTCCGCCTTCGCTCGTGACCTCCTTCGCGAGCAGTTGGGTGTAGCCCAAGACCGAATTGAGCGGCGTGCCGAGCTCGTGCGCGATGGCGGCGGTCATCTGCCCGAGCGCCGCGAGACGCTCCGCGCGTCCGAGCTGCTTCTGGACGTGCCAGAGTTGCTCGTTGCTGCGTTGCAGCTCGAGGTTCTTCGCAGCGATGTCCGCCGTCGCGGTGGCGACCCGACTCTCGAGCTCGTCGTTGAAGCGGCTCAAGCGGCTCACGAGCTCTCGTTTCTCGTGATCGCCGCGTGCGATCGTCTCGAGCATGCTGTTGAAATGATCGCCGAGCTGCTGGAGTTCGTCGCTCCCGCGCAGCTGCACCCGCGTATCGAGGCGACCAGCGCGCGCGGCGTTCATGGCGTCGACCAGGAGGCCGACGGGTCTCGCGATGGTTCGTGTGAGGATAATGCCGAGGACGCCCGCGATGGCGAGGACGGAAAGAAGAGCGAGGAGGAGCGCGCGCTGCGCCTGTACGTTCGCGAGCCGCTCGACCTCCGCGAGAGACGCCTTCACTCGAATCGCGCCGATGACGCGCTGACCGAGATGGAAAGGCGCCACGGCGAGGCCGAGGTGCGAGCTGCCGGGGAGGAGTTGCCAGATGGGCTGGTCGAGCTCCATGGCGAGCCGAT
>WBZR01000556.1_pt1 | contig 58251 bp, 56 predicted proteins | sample 5204231 | NCBI WGS metagenome assembly WBZR01 (sample SAMN12412403, study PRJNA552823) | activated sludge metagenome | isolation source: activated sludge from anammox sidestream of wastewater treatment plant... | place: USA: Virginia | collected 2017-08 | reverse complement strand
TTGTCGGTCCGGCAGAGCGCATCAGGGCGACAGCGGCGAAGCTCAAGCTCGATATCGGCGCCTACCGGCTGGTGAACGCCCTGCACAGTCACGACTCCGCCGCCAGGGCCGTCGAGCTCGTCAGGCTCGGCGAGGCCGAGGCGCTGATGAAGGGCAGCCTGCACACGGACGAGCTGATGGGCGAGGTGGTGAAGCGCGACACGGGCCTGCGCACCGGCAGGCGCATCAGCCACTGCTTCGTGATGGACGTCCCCGGACACGACGCCCCGCTCATCATCACCGACGGCGCGGTGAGCATCGCGCCGAAGCTGGAGGAGAAGGTCGACATCGTCCAGAACGCGATCGACCTCGCCCACGCGTTCGGCGCCCGGGATGAGGAGATACGGGTCGCCATCCTCTCGGCGATGGAGACGGTCAATCCCAAGGTCCCCTCGACCATCGACGCCGCGGCACTCTGCAAGATGGCCGATCGCGGACAGATCACCGGTGCGGTTCTGGACGGCCCGCTCGCGCTGGACAACGCCATCGATCTGCGGGCCGCGCAGATCAAGCGCATCGATTCGCCCGTGGCCGGCCGCGCCAACATCCTGGTCGTGCCGGACCTCGAGGCCGGCAACATGCTGGCGAAGAGCCTGACCTTCCTCGCCGGCGCCGATGCCGCCGGCATCGTGCTGGGCGCCCGGGTGCCGATCATCCTGACCAGCCGTGCGGACTCCGTGCTGAGCCGGCTCGCCTCCTGCGCGGTAGCCGTGCTGGTGGCCAGGGCGCGCCGCGAACAGGCCGCCAGGGCGGTGAGCTGACCATGGCCGAGGCGATCCTGGTAGTAAATGCCGGCTCCTCGAGCATCAAGTTCTCACTCTTCGCCGAACGCGGGTCCGATCTCGAGCTCGACTGCCGGGGGCAGATCGAGGGCATCAGTACATCCCCGCACTTCATCGCCCGGGACCGCGCGGGCGCCATCATCGGCGAGCGCTCCTGGGGCGAGGGCGTCAACCTCGGCCACGATGGTGCGCTCGAGCATCTGCGATCGTTCCTGCGTGGCGAGCTGAAGGACCTGCAGCTCGCCGGGGTCGGACACCGGGTCGTGCACGGCGGGCTGGAGTATGCCGAGCCGGTACGCGTCGACAGCGAAGTCCTGGGCGCACTGAAGAAGTTCATCCCGCTCGCGCCCCTGCACCAGCCGCACAACCTGACGCCGATCCGGCTGCTCCTCGAGCGCATGCCGCAGGTGCCGCAGGTGGCGTGCTTCGACACTGCCTTCCATCGGTCCAATCCCGAGATCGCCCAGTGGTTCGCGCTGCCCGCCGAGATGCACGAGGCGGGCGTGCGGCGCTACGGGTTCCATGGCCTGTCCTACGAGTACATCGCCTCGGTGCTGCCCGGCTTCGATGCCGGCGCCGCGGCGGGCAGGACGGTGGTGCTGCATCTCGGCAATGGCGCCAGCATGTGCGCGCTCGACCACGGCAGGAGCGTCGCCAGCACGATGGGATTCACGGCAGTGGATGGCCTGCCGATGGGCACCCGCTGCGGGGCCATCGACCCCGGCGTGATCCTCTATCTCATGAGCGAGCGGAAGATGACGGCAAGCGCCATCGAGAAGCTGGTCTACAAGCAGTCCGGCCTGCTCGGCGTATCGGGCATCTCGAGCGACATGCGCACCCTGCTCGCCAGCGACGATCCGCGCGCCGCGCTCGCAGTCGATCTGTACGTCTATCGCATCGGCCGGGAGCTCGGCTCGCTCGCCGCCGCCCTCGGCGGCCTCGATGCCATCGTGTTCACCGCGGGCATCGGCGAGAATTCGGCTGCGATCCGCGAACGCGTCTGCCGAAATGCGGCGTGGCTCGGTGTCGAGCTGGATGCCGCGGCCAACAACGCCCGCGGCCCGCGCATCGGCACCCCGGGCAGCCGGGTCTCGGCGTGGGTAATCCCGACCAACGAGGAGCTGATGATCGCGCGGCACACGCGCCGGCTGCTCGGAAACGCCGTAACGAACCAGGAGGTGCGTCTGAATGCTAAAGGGTAAGGCGGCACTGGTAACGGGATCGACGAGCGGCATCGGGCTGGGCATCGCCCGGGCGCTCGCCGCGCAGGGCGCGGACATGGTCCTGAACGGATTCGGCGATGCGCAGCAGATCGAGCACCTGCGCAAGGAGCTGGCCGCGGCGCACGGCGTGCGGGTGCTGTACAGCGCGGCGGACATGTCCAAGCCTGCGGAGGTCACGGACATGATCGAGCGCGCGACCGCAGGCCTCGGACGCCTCGACATCCTGGTCAACAACGCCGGCATCCAGTACACCGCCGCGGTCGAGGACTTTCCGCCGGAACGCTGGGATCAGATCATCGCCATCAATCTCTCGGCTGCGTTTCACGCCATACGCGCCGCCCTTCCGCAGATGCGCAAGCGCAACTGGGGCCGCATCATCAACGTTGCCTCGACGCACGGACTGGTGGCCTCCGCCCACAAGGTCGCCTACGTCGCCGCCAAGCACGGCATCCTCGGGATGACCAAGGTGGTCGCGCTGGAGACCGCCACCACCGGCGTGACCTGCAACGCGATCTGCCCGGGCTGGGTGCTCACCCCGCTGGTGCAGAAGCAGATCGACGACCTCGCCGCAAGCAGGAAGATCTCGGCAGAGGCCGCGAAGATCGAACTGCTGGGCGAGAAACAGCCTTCGCACGAGTTTGCCACCCCCGAGCAGATCGGCGCCCTCGCGGTCTTCCTCTGCTCCGAGGGAGCAGCCCAGATACGCGGAGCGGCATTGCCCGTGGACGGCGCGTGGACCGCACAGTGACTTCCTCCGGGGCGACGACGCAAGGCGTTCCCGAGCATCAGTGACCATGACACACATACAGGTTTGCAGGGCATGAAGGCGATCCCCCTCCACGATGCGGTGGCCATGATCCCCGACGGCGCGAGCCTGATGATCGGCGGCTTCATGGGCGTGGGCACGCCGCACCGGGTCATCGATGAACTCCTCCGGCAGGGCAAGCGCGGTCTCACCGTGTATGGCAACGACACGGCCAGGCCGGGCGTCGGGATCGGCAAGCTGATCTCGGCTCGGGCGGTGCGCAGGGCGGTCGTGACCCACATCGGACTGAACCCCGAGACCCAGCAGCAGATGCTGGCCGGCGAGACCGAGGTCGACCTCGTGCCCCAGGGCACGCTCATCGAACGCATCCGCGCCGGCGGCTACGGACTCGGCGGCATACTCACGCCGACGGGCGTGGGCACGGTGGTCGAGGAAGGCAAGCAACGGCTGACCGTCGACGGCAGGGACTATCTGGTCGAAACGGCGCTGCGCGCCGATTTCGCGCTCGTGAACTGCTCCATGGCCGATTACATGGGCAACCTTGCCTACGCCCTCACCGCCCGCAACTTCAACCCGGTGATCGCGATGGCGGCCGACACCGTCATTGTCGAGGCCAACCACATCGTACCGGTGGGCGTCATCCCCCCCGATCAGGTGGTGACGCCAGCGCCGGTGGTCGACTACCTGATCACCAACGACTGACACCCATGGACGCACAGACCATCATCGCCAGGCGCATCGCGCAGGAGCTGCAGGCCGGGATGCTCGTGAACCTCGGCGTGGGGATCCCCACACAGGTGGCGAATTACGTCCCGCCCGGCATGCCGATCTTCTTCCAGTCCGAGAACGGTCTCATAGGGACCGGTCCCATCCCCGAGCAGGGCATGGCGCACGCGACGCTCACCGATGCCGCGGGGCAGCCGGTCACCGCCCTTCCCGGCGCGAGCACCTTCGACAGCGCGATGTCCTTCGGCCTCATCCGCGGCGGCCATCTCGACATGACGGTGCTCGGCGGCCTTCAGGTCGACGAGCACGGACTGCTCGCCAACTGGATGATCCCGGGCAAGATGGTGCCGGGGATGGGCGGCGCGATGGACCTCGTCGTCGGCGCGAGGCGCGTCGTCGTCGCCATGCAGCACACCGCCAAGGGCAAACCGAAGATCATCAGGAAGTGCTCCCTGCCGCTCACCTCGACGCGCCCTGTCGATCTCGTGGTCACGGAATTGGCCGTCATCTCGTTCGCCGGCGGGCGTGCGACTCTGCTCGAGACCGCCCCGGGCGTGAGCGTAAGCGACGTGCTGGCGAGCACCGAGGCCAGCCTCGTGGTTCCGGACCTCGTTCCATCCATGCAGCTCTGAGGGGAAACAATTCATGACCGTGGATGTTCAGCGCCCCGTACTGGCCGGCAGGAAGGCACTGGTCGTCGGCATCGCCAACGAGCACTCCATCGCCTATGGCTGCGCCAGCGCATTCCGCGAGCTCGGCGCCGAGCTGGCGATCACCTATCTCAATGACAAGGCAAGAGGCTACGTCGAGCCGCTCGCGAGCGCGCTGCAGGCGCCGTTGTTCCTGCCGCTGGACGTGTCGAAGCCGGGCGAACTCGAGGTGGTCGTCGATCGCATCGCGAAGGACTGGCGAACGCTCGACATCCTGGTGCATTCGATCGCCTGGGCGCCGAAGGATGACCTGCAGGGCGGCCTGCTCAACTGCACTGCCGAGGGCTTCGCCCGGGCGATGGACATCTCCTGCCACTCGTTCATACGCATGGCAAGGCTCCTCGCCCCGCTCATGAAGGAAGGCGGGACGATGTTCGCGATGAGTTATCACGGCGCCAACAAGGTCGTCGCCAACTACAACGTGATGGGACCGGTGAAGGCCGCACTCGAAGCCTCCTGCCGGTACCTGGCCTACGAGCTGGGCAAGAGCGGGATCCGCGTGCACGCGATCTCCCCGGGACCGCTGAAGACGCGCGCGGCGTCGGGATTGAGGGATTTCGACCTGATGCTGAACGAGGCGGTCGCGAAGTCGCCGGTGGGCGAGCTCGTCGACATCATGGACGTCGGCTTCGCCTGCGCCTACCTGGCCACCCCGTACGCGCGCCGCATCACCGGCGGCACGGTGTACGTGGACGGCGGCGTCAACATCATGGCCTGATGGCCACGGGCGCGTGTCGAGCGAAGCCGCCAGCAGTCAGACGTCGATCGCGGATCCCGGCCCGAAAGAGATCACGCTGCGCGACGGCCGCCGTGTTACCCTGCGGGCAATCCGTCCCGACGATGCCGAGGCATTGCGGCAGGCCTTCGAGCGGCTTTCCGGCGAGGCGCGGATCACGCGCTTCATGGCGCCCATGAAACAGTTGCCGGGCAAGATGCTGGAGCGCGCGGTCAATCCGCCGCCCGGCGAGGAAGTCGCGCTGGTGGCTGTCCCGGCGGATGAGGGCGGCGCGAATACCATCGTCGCCGGTGCGCGCTACATCGCCGATGCGCACAACGAGACCGCGGAGTTCGCGGTCACCGTCGACGATGACTGGCAGGGGCTGGGACTCGCCACGGCGCTGCTGAGGGAGCTCATCCGCCGCGGCGGCGCGCAGGGACTCCGGTTCATCGAGGGCTACGTCCTCGCCCGCAACCGGCCCATGCTCGAATGCGCACGGCGGCTCGGCTTCGAATCCTTCACCGACAAGGGGGATCCGGGCACCGTGGTCGTGCGCCTGCGTCTGCGCCCGGATTGATCGGGCACACGCCTGCGACCGTAGGTTATGAGATTGGGAGAAAGACATGAAACTGTGGATGGGCAACGTCGACCCGGCGGCCACCGACGAGGAGTTGCAGGAGTTCGTGACCAAATACGGCGCGCCGAAGATAGCCACCATCGAGCACGTTGCGGGCGACGGCTCGCGGCCGGCCGTGACGCTCACCTTCGAGGGCCCGGGCGTGGAGATGCTCTACAAGATGGCGCAGCGCCTGAACGGCATGCACTGGAAGGGCCGCGAGCTCGTCGTCCAGGTGCTGCGGTTCTGACCGATGCGAAGCTGGCGTAGCCTCGGGATCCTCCTTGTCGCCATGCTACTTGGTGTCAGTCCGGCTGGCCGGACGGAGGAACCGGCCGTCGGAACCGATCCGCCATGGATACCCGGATGGATCGATTCGGTCTATTTCCAGGCGGGCGTCAGTACCCACTGGGACGACGATGAAGATTACGAGGGCACCCCTTACCTCGGCGGCCTGGAGGCGGTGCACGACGACCGGCACATCTTCGGGATCTCGCTGTTCAACAATTCCTACAGCCAGTTCTGCCAGTATTACTACTACGGCTACAGTTTCCCGCTGACCTACATCTCGGAGTCGCTGCACCTGAAGGTGACGGGTGGGCTGATCCATGGCTACGTCGACGAGTCCGAGGACAAGCTCGCCCTGAGCGCCGGCGGTTGGGCGCCGGTGATCATTCCCTCGTTGGGCTGGAAGCGCGACCGCCTCGGTCTCGACATTGCGGTGCTCGGTGATGCCGGCGTCATGTTCCTGGTCGGCTATGACCTCTGGCGACGCTAGCGTCGCCGATCTCCTGAGGATTCCGGGCCGCCCGGGAGCCGTCACGGGACACCAGGCAGGAAGGCCGGCAAGCGGCGCCTGACCCCTACTGCTATGTTGGGGTCGTTCCGGTCAGTACGCGCCCCGCCTCCTCGCACGTATATGCAGGCTCGGAGAGATTCGCCAGCAGGCTGCGCGCCTGCCTGGCGCCGTCTTCCATGAGTCCGTGGATGTGCTCGGGCGCGCGGGAGAGCTTGCTGGCATAGTCGAGGCTGTCCAGCAGCGCCTTGGACATCTGGACGAGGCGGAATTTGACCCAGCTTTCCGTCGGGTACCCGAACTCTTTCCATACGTCCATGTTGAATCCCCCCACGTTGAATACTCTTTCAAACAGGCTGAGGGTGCGGAAATCCTGGAGCAGGGATACATTGCCAACCATTTCATTCCGTCGATCCACGATTTCGTGCGGCTTCGTCGGAATGTGTTCACACGTGATGGCATTGATGAAGATGATCCAGATCTCCTCCGGGATATTGTCCTTGCCGACGAGCCGGTACTGCATGAGCGGGCTCACCGGAGGATTGGCGGAAAACAGACCATCCCAATAGAATTCATCCCCGATCTGCACCGCCGGGAAGATCGTGGGGATGCAGGCGGAGGCGAGGATCGCCTCGACGTTGATCTCGCCGGCGAGCGAGGAGAATATCTTCAGCCTCCCGCGCTTGACATTGGCGGCGCCGACGAGCAGTACCGGGCTCGTGGGTTCGATCAGGCTTTCGATCTCGTCGAACCTGATGTGGTCCTCGAGCAATCCCCGGAAGTCCGTGTATTTTTTCCGGGGAAGGGAAGCGGTCAACATCTGCATCCAGGCCTGCATGAAGGGATTGGACGGGCTGATCTCGTAATTCGGCAACACCCCGTCGGCGATGCCGCGCAGACCGGCCATCGTAATCTCGTCCAGCATGATCTCGGCCGGTTCCCTCGCCATCAAGTCCTCCCAGAAATCCGCGATGCGTTTGCCTATCGGCGTCTTGTCGCCCTTGGCGGCCTTCAGCAGGCCATACCACGCCAGGGCCGCGTTCAGGGCCCCGCCCGAGGTTCCCGACAGGCCGACGATATGCCTCTTGTGGTGGATGTCGTTGTCGAATAGGGTCTTCAGAACGCCGGCCGTAAAGGCCGTCTGGCTGCCTCCCCCCTGGCAGGCAATGGAAATCCTCGGCATGGTCACAGCAGGTCTCCTCACGTCTTCGTTCGCCGCGTCTTCCCCAGGACGTCCCCGCGGCGCCGCCGGGTGCCGTGCGGCCCACAGGCGCGATCGCACCACCGCTAGCGCGACAATGTAGCATGCGCCGTCGGCCTGCAGGCGCGATGGCTGCCTGTCGGTTGAGCTTTCCGCTCCGCACCAGGTGCTGGTAACCATCGGGTGCAATCTTGAAGAGAAGCTTGACGCCCCCATGCATGGCTGTACTGATGCGGATCAGTCGAACTCGTCGACGACAGGCTGGCAGGGGCATCGATTGCACTGACGCGTTACCAGGTCGGCCGCAATTGCAGATCTCGACCGGGAGATCGAGTCGGAACCGGGCATTTTGGCGTGCCGCGCGTTGCCCCCAGCCCGCGCGTCGCAGGGATCGCCGCCCCAGCGGTTCACGCCGCAGCCGAGGGAAATGCAGCGATCAGTACGATTGGCTGCCAGTGGCCGGAAACGCCTGGCCGCCACCCTGACTGCGGGGCCGACGCGGCAAGATTGGACTTTGGTCCTATCCAGCCCGGGCCAGTTCGCTGATATAGTGCGCGGCAATTGGTTGACGACGGAGCCGCTGCCTTTACATTTCATTCGAGGGCGCGTGCACCGTCGTCTCGACGGCCGCCGTCAGCGCGATTGACGGCAATCAGGAGGGGTGCACGATGAAATTGAACGGCAAGGTGGTGATGGTGCTGTGCTGCCTGGGCGCCGCCGCTGTTGCGGAGGCCCAGTCCGCGTCGTATTGCGCCGACTACGCGCGGCGCGAGGCGGAATATGCGGCGCCGGCAGGGCGCGGCATGATTCGTGGCGGCGCCCGCGGCGCGGCTGGCGGCGCGTTGTTCGGCGCCATTGCGGGCGACGCCGGTACGGGCGCGGCGGTGGGCGCCATCGTCGGCGGTGTCGCCAGCGGCGCCCGCAATGTCTCCACGCGGGATCAGGTCTACAACGACGCGTACAACGCCTGCATGCGGGGTAATGCGCCTTAGCCCATGGTTTTTACCCCATGTTTTCTGGCGTAGATTCCCGGCCGGCGTCGGGCATCCATCGGACGCCGGTACCGGCAGGTGACAGGAACACCTTCAAACAGCTCAAGCACAGATCGGAGAATGACCATGCGTCACTACTGGCTCGGTATTGCACTCGCCACCGCCGCCTCGGCAGCCATTGCGGAGGAACCCATCAAGTCGATCACCGACATTACCGCCGTCACCTGCAAGGACGTCATGTCCAGCGACGATCGCGGCCGCGAGCTCTCCATGGCCTACATGCACGGATATCTGCACGGCAAGGCCAACGACACCTCGCTGGAACTGGACAAGAACGCGGCGATCACCGATAAGGTGCGTGACTCCTGCCTCGACAACCCGTCCGCCAAGTTCGTCGAGACCTTCGAGACCGTCAGCAAGCAGTAGTTCGCATCAAGGGCCGTGCCGTCGGCGCGGCCCTTGACCCTTGGAGGCTGTCCGCCTAGTCGAACAGGCGCGTCTCGGGGGCAGCCTTTTCCGTTGCGCCGCCGGCCGCGCCAATCGACGCGGCACCCGCCTCGCCGCTCATCTTCCCTTGCTCGGTCGCAAATGCCCAGCGCTGCAGCACGTTGTGACAGACAGCGAGCAGGGTCGGACCCAGGAACACTCCCAGCAGTCCCCACGCCAGTGCGCCGCCGATGACGCCCATCATGATCAACAGGAACGGCAGGCTGGTCTCCTTGCCGATCAGCAGCGGCTTGACGATGTTGTCCAGGGAACTGACGACCCCGACTATCCAGATACCCAGGAAGATGGCCCAGCCGGTCTCGCCCTGCTGGTACAGCCAGAACGCAACGGGGATGCCCAGCAGTCCCGCACCGCCGGGGACTATCGAGAGCAGGCAGGTGATTAGTCCGAAGCTCAGTGCATTGGGCACGCCCGCGAGCCAGTAGCCGAAGTATGCCGCCGCGCCCTGCGCGAGCGCGGTGCCGATGAAACCGTAGACCACACCCCGCACCGTGGCGCCGGCGATGCGGAAGAGCTCGTCGCCCCGCGGCCCCGCGATCCGCCCGGAAAGTCCACTCATCCAGCGCACCAGTTGCTCGCCGTTGACATAGATGAACAAGGCGAAGATCAGGCTGAGCATCATCAGGAGAAAACCGCCGCCCAGGGCCGAACCCGTCTTCAGCAACACCCCGATCACGGGCTTGGCCCATTCGCGCAGCCTGGCCAGCATCTCCGGGTCGCCGGCGCCCAGACTGACCCAGGCACTGTCGATCCTGGCACCCACCCAGGGCAGGCGGGCGATCCAGCCCGGAACCTCCGGCCACCCGGCCGCGACCTTGGCCTGGTACCAGGCCTCGATGGCGCCGACCCGTGCGGACAGCTCCAGCCCGGCGAAAACCAGCGGCACCACGATGATCAGTGCGAACACCAGGATCATCAGTGTCGCGGCCAGGCCGCGGCTGCGCACCGTTCGCGACAGCCATGCGAACGGCGTCCAGGTCGCATAGACCAGTATCGAGGCCCACACCAGGGCGAGCAGAAATGGTGCGATGACCTGAAAGGCGAAGGCCAGCAGTGCGCCGACGGCAATGACTGGTGCGACGGTCTCCAACAGGTCCTGGCGCTTGGACGTCATGGCGTGTTCGGGTGGGAGGTTCTCAAGGGGTTTTCGCATCGATCATATACCGTGCTCGTGGCGAACGCGGATGATCCGCCTCACTTCACCAGCCAGCCGTTGACCTCGTGACTGATACGCGGGCACGTGGAGAACGATCCCCCGCTCAGGCGCCGCAGCCCACCGCTACGCCAGTCCCGGGAGTAGCTTGATCAACCCCTCCGCCATGGTCTGGATGGCGAGCGCGGCGAGCAGCAGCCCCAGCAGACGCGTCGCGATGTTCAGCCCGGAAACGCCCATCATCGCTCCGATTGGCCCGGCGAGTTTCAGCGTGATCCACGTCAGCCCGCAGACCGTGCCGATGCAGCCGATCACCGCTGCCACATGCGCCGCACCGCCGGCCTGTGCCGCGATGATGGAACTGCTTATTGCACCCGGGCCGGCGAGCAGGGGCACGGCGAGCGGCACCGCCCCGGTCGGATCGCCGCGCTGCAGTGCCTGCGCCTCGTCTTCCGACTGCCTCACTCCGCCCGCCTGCGCATTCAGCATCGCCAGCGCCATCAGCAGCAGAACCAGACCGCCGCCGACCTGGAATGCCGGCAGCCCGGCGCCTATCAGCACCAACAGCCGCTCACCGAACAGTGCCGCGCCCGCGAGCACGGCCAATACCGTGAGGGTGACGGTATGCACCAGCCTCCCGCGCTCCTCGGCACTGCGATCGGCCGTGAGGGCAAGAAAGATCGGGACGACAAGGAACGGATCGATGACCGCCGCCAGTGTGGCGATGAAACGCACATAAAAGGAAGCTGGCAGCAATCCGTCGAGCGTGTCCATGGGTGCGGGCGCCGGTTCAGAGGCGGCGGCGTTGCCACGTGTACACGGGTATGCCCAGAAGGATCAGCATCAGGCCGTAGAGGACCGGCTCGGGCCCGCAGCCGTACACGGTGAAGATCGAGAAGGCGAAGGCGATGACCTCGACCGCCGTGACCCTGGGTACCGGCCCGCCGCCGGCGACGCGCGCGGCGACGAAGCCGCCCGCCAGCGCGCAGAACGCGTAGGGAATGACGGCAGTCATCGTGCTCAGGCTCACGATCATGTTGTAGAACGCGCGCACCCCGGGAGATCCGGCCGCCTGCACCAGCACCAGGACCGTCGCAAAGCCGGCCGAGATGATGATGCCGACGGCCGGGACCCCGCGCCTCGACAACCTGCCGAACGCAGGAGGAAACAGCCGGTCCTCCGCCGCGGCCATCGGGACCTGTCCCATCAGCAGCGTCCAGCCGTTGAGGGCACCAATTGACGAGATGATCACGGCGATCGCGATGGCGCCGGCACCGACGGAACCCCACATGATCCGGGCCGCATCGGTAAACGGCGCCACGGACTTGACCAACTGATCCTGGGGCACGACGCCCATCACGACCAGGGTGCCGAGCACGTAGAGCAATGCGGCGATGGTGATGCCGAGGATGGTCGAGCGGGGAATGGTGTGCTTTGGATCGCGCACGTCGCCGGCCGGCACCGTCGCCGACTCCAGGCCAAGGAAGGCGAACATGGTCAGCGGCGCGAGCGCGGCAGCGGCCGTCCACAGCGGCTCGCCGCTGGGATTGATCCGGGAAAAATTCAGATTCTCCGGGCGTATATAGAACAGCCCCACTACCGCGATCGCCGCGAACGGCACCATCTTCGAATAGGTGGTGAGCTCCGCGAAGACGCCGGCGGTCTTGACGCCGCGCAGGTTGACCAGCACCACGAACCAGATCGCCCCGAGGGTGAGGCCGATCGCCACGACCCTGTTCTGGTATTCCGGCATCAGGTTCATGATGGCGCCGGCGAAGGCGAAGGCGATGACGGGCAGGGATGCCCAGATCGAGATCCAGTAGCCCCAGGCGATGAGGAATCCGATGAAATCGCCATACGCCATGCGGGTGTAGGCGTACGGTCCGCCCGTCGCCGGCGCCAGCCGCGCCAGGCGTGCGAACGTGAGCCCCAGGCAGATGGCGCCGACGGCCATGACGATCCAGGCGACGATGGCGAGGAATCCATACGGGGCCACGGCCGACGGCGAGAGGTAGAAGCCAGAGCCCACCATGTTGCCCACGACGATCGCGGTACAGGCGGCGACGCCGAGGCTCTTGGCATTGTTGCTCGCTTTTTCCATGTCACTCCTTTACGCGCCGGGCCGTCGGAAATTGCATCCTGTCACTGAAAGCGCATCGGTGCCGAAAACGGGCACGGCGCCGGTCAGGCGCCGTACGTCGTGCCCCCCTTCGGGCCGACGGTCGTGCCCGCCTCCCCGGCGATGATCCTGCCCAGGTCCTTCAGCGCACCGATCGCCGCGAGGTTCCCCGTGGCCGCCGCGAACCGGCACGCCGCCTCGACCTTCGGCCCCATCGAGCCGGCCGCGAACTCAATCCCGGCCAGCGCCCGCGGCGAGGTGCGACGGATCGGTCTCTGGGTGGGCTTGCCCCAGTCGATATAGACCGCGTCGGCGTCGGTGAGCATCACGAACAGATCCGCGTCCAGATCGCGCGCGAGCAGCTCCGAGCACAGGTCCTTGTCGATGACCGCCTCCACACCGACGAGCTTGCGGTCGGCGCCGGGCTCGTACATCGTCGGAATGCCACCGCCGCCGGCGCAGATCACGATCGTGCCGTGATCGAGCAGCCACTTGATGGGCCTTATCTCGAAGATCCGCTTCGGCACCGGCGATGCCACGACCCGGCGCCACTTGGCGCCATCCTGCTTGAAGACCCAGCCCTTCTCGGCGGCGATGCGATCCGCGTCGGGCTTCTCGTACACGGGGCCGACGAATTTGGTCGGATTGCTGAAGCCGGGATCGCCCGCGTCGACCTCCACCATGGTGAGCAGCGTGGCGAACGGCACCTCGAACGGCAGCAGATTGCCGAGCTCCTGCTCGATCATGTAGCCGATCATGCCCTCGGTCTCGGCGCCCAGTACGTCGAGCGGGTAGGCCTCATCGGGCTTGTAGGCGGCCCCCTGCAGGGCGAGCAGGCCGACCTGCGGCCCGTTGCCGTGGCTGATCACCAGCTGATGCTCGCTGGCGATGGGCGCCAGGGCCTCGGCCGCGATCCTGACGTTGGCGCGCTGGACCTCCGCGGTCATCGGCTCGCCGCGCTTGAGCAGGGCGTTGCCGCCCAGGGCGACGACGATGCGCATCGCCTCAGTCTCCCAGGGTCGCCACGAGCAGGGCCTTGATCGTGTGCATGCGGTTCTCGGCCTGGTCGAAGGCGACGTTCGCCTCGGATTCGAACACGTCGTCGGTGACCTCCAGGCCATTGGTCAGACCATAGGTCTCGGCGATCTGCTTGCCGAGCGTGGTCTCGGTATCGTGGAAGGCGGGCAGACAGTGCATGAACTTCACCTGTGCATTGCCGCTCGCCTTCATGAGCGCGGCGTTCACCTGGTAGGGCGTGAGCAGGTCGATGCGCTGCTTCCATACCTCCTTGGGTTCGCCCATCGATACCCAGACGTCCGTGTGGATGAAATCCACGCCCTTCACGGCCGCCCCGGGATCGTCGGTGATGGTGAGCCTGGCGCCGTGTCTGGTTTCGAGGTCGCGGGCAATCTTCTGGAACTCCTCCGCTGGCCACAGCGACTTCGGCCCGCAGATCCGCACGTCCATGCCCATGAGACAGCCGACGATCATCAGCGAGTGTCCCATGTTCGAGCGCGTGTCGCCGACATAGGCATACTTGATGTCCGCGATCGGCCTGTCGCTGTGCTCGCGCATGGTCATCACGTCCGCCAGCATCTGGGTGGGGTGGTATTCGTCGGTGAGTCCGTTGTAGACCGGAACGCCGGCGTACCTTGCGAGCTGCTCGACGCCAGCCTGCGAGGCACCGCGATACTCGATGGCATCGAACATGCGCCCGAGGACGCGCGCGGTGTCCTTGAAGGACTCCTTGTGGCCGATCTGCGATCCCGCAGGGTCGAGATAGGTGACGTTGGCGCCCTGGTCGTAGCAGGCGATCTCGAAGGCACACCGCGTGCGGGTCGAGGTCTTCTCGAAGATGAGGCAGATCTCCTTCCCGTCGAGGTGCTTCTGCTCGGTGCGGGCGTATTTCGCGCGCTTAAGATCGCGCGCGAGATCGAGCAGGTAACGGAACTCCCGCTGCGTATAGTCCTGGACCGTCAGCAGGGATCGGTTGCGTAGATTGAAGCTCATGTCATGCTCTCCGGACAGGTTGGTTGGCGGCGCTCCAGGTCAGTATGCCGGGTCGCGCGAGATCGGACAGGTCATGCAGTGGCCGCCGCCGCGCCCACGGCCGAGTTCCGCCCCGCGGATCGTGATCACCTCGATGCCGGCCTTCCTGAGCAGGGTGTTGGTGTGCGTGTTGCGGTCATAGGCGACCACGACGCCGGGCTCGACCGCCACGACGTTGTTGCCGTCGTCCCACTGCTCGCGCTGGGCCTGGAACGCGTTGCCGCCGGTCTCCACCACCCGCAACTCCTTCAGCCCGAGGGCGTCCCTGACCACTTCGAACAGATGCCCCTCGTCCAGCCGGACGTCCACACCGCCGTCATCAGCCGGTCGCGCACTGTAGCATCGGATCTGGTCGGCGACCTCGCGGAAGGCGGTGCACACGTCCCGATCGCAGAAGCTGAACACCGTATCGAGATGCATGGCGGCACGGCTCTTCGGCATCAGGCAACCGATCACGCGTGTGGCCGCCTTGTGTCTGAAGAGCTCGTTGGCCACCTGGAAGACGGCCTGGCGGGTGGTGCGCTCGCCCATGCCGATCAGCACCACGCCCTTGCCGATCGGCATGACGTCGCCACCCTCGACGGATGAGGCGCCGAAGGACTCGTCCGAGTCGCCCCACCAGATCCTGAAATCACCGCCCCTGAAGCGCGGATGGAACTTGTAGATGGCGCGCTGCAGGAGCGTCTCCGGTTTGCGCGCCGGCCAGTACATGGGATTGCAGGTGACGCCGTTGTAGATCCAGCACGACGGATCGCGCTGGAACAGCGTGTTGGGCACCGGCGGTATGAGGAAGTCGGTGCCGCCGTAGGCGTCGGCCAGCATCCTCGCCCACTCGCTCTTCGGGACATCGGCGATCGCGATGCCGCCGATCAGATGCTCGGCGAGCTTCTCCGCCGGCATCTCGTCCAGCCAGGGACGAAGATGGCGAATCGCGCCCAGGCCGACGTCGTTGATGGTGACACGGCGGTCGAGCACCCACGCACGCGCCTCCTTGTCCCGGAGCGCCTCGGCCAGCAGCTCGTGCAGCTCGAGCACCTCGGTACCGCGCTCGCGCATCTTCAGCACGAAGTCGTAGTGGTCCTTCTGCGCCTCCTGCACCCAGAGCACGTCGTCGAACAGGAGATCGCTCGCGTTGCCCGGCGTCAGTCGTTGATGGGCAAGCCCCGGACGGCAGACCAGCACCGTTCTCAGCTTGCCGACCTCGCTGTGGACTCCGAATTTCTGCATCGTCTGCTCCATCGTTGTTCGTTGCTTGCGCCGCCCAGCCTACTCGGGCAACGCGACCATCTGAAAGAACTTCAGCGTATCCTCATCGGGCTTTCCGAACCACTGCGCATAGAGGCTGCCGAACTCCGCGGAACCATAGAGTTGGCTCAGGGTCCGGTCCACGAGCAGCCGGAGGTCCTCATCGCCGCGCTGCAGAGCAAGGGCCAGCGGCTCGTAGGTGAAACGGCGATCGAGGACATCCAGATCCTCCGCCGCGGAGCTGCGTTGGACGGCATCGAGCAGGATGTTGTGCTCCGCGAAGAAGACGTCGGCCCTGCGATCCAGCACCGCCGCCACGCCCGCCTCATAGCTCTCCACAGGCACGACCTTCGCGTCGATCTGGAACTTGTCGAGTCGGCCGTTCAGCCACTGCTCGCCCCTCGATCCGGCGACGACCGAGAAGGTCTGCTTCTCCAGGATCTCCGCGGGATTCGCACGCCAGATGAGCAAGACACGCTTGCGCCCCTCCAGGACATTCTTGAGGCCGCGGGGCGCATCCTCCCTCACCACGGCCCCCATACCGGCCAGGTAGATCGGGATCGAGAAACCGACCTCCTTTCGTCTCGCCAGCGTCGCGTCGTCGGTGCCGCACAGCAGGTCGACCCTGCCCTCCTGCACGCTGCGGAATCCTTCCTCGGTCGTGACCGGGACCCATTCCACGGCCAGCTCGGAAAGCCCCAGCTCGGTCTTGACCTGCTCGGCAACCTTCCGGCACAGCTCGACGGTGTAGCCGGCCGCGTTGCCCGACTCATCCTTGTACGAGAACGGCTGCGCGTCGGTCCGGTAGCCGAGCGTGATCTTCGCGGATTCGCGAACCTTCTCCAGGGTGCCGGCCACCGCATGCGTCAGTGGCAGGACTGCCAGCGCGAGGATGGCGACCGCGACGTTTGCGACGCGATGTCCGCGACGGCTGGTCGATCGTGTCTTTTGCATGTTCATTCTCCTCTCAAGCCTGTCGGCCGGCGGCCGCTGGCGTGACGAATCGCGGCGCCATGAATGCCCAGACGAGCCAGCCCAGCCCCATCACGAGCATGCCGCCCATCACCGCCTCGTTGCCGGCGGCGTACAGTGCGTAGATGGCGTAGGCAAGGCCGAGGACGGCGATCGCGATCGTTCGGGTGTAGCCGCCTCCGGTGACCCCGGCGCCCCGCAGGATCACGGTCAATGCCGAGAGCGCGATGATGTAGGGCACTACGTTCGTGACCACGGCGAGATTGACCAGCGCGCCGAACTGCGATGACAGATCCGGGGAGATCGTCATCAGCGCGAGCCCCGTCTGCACGACGCCCATGATGACCATGCCGGTGATGGGTGCGCCCGAACCGGTCACCTTGCCGAAGACGCCGGGAAACATGCGCGTGTCGGCCGCGTCCTTCGCGACCGATGCAAGCGTGAACTGCCAGCCGAGCAGCGAGCCGACGCACGCCATCACCGCGAGCGCCATCACGATCGAGCCGATGGTCGGGTTGAACATCTGCGCGAACGCAGTGCCGAACGAACCGGTCGACGCGGCGAGGTTCGCGTTCGGCACGATACCCTGGATCGCCGTCGTCGACAGCACGTAGATCACCGCAGCCCCGAGCGTGCCGAGCAGGCACGCGATCGGCACGTCCCGCTTCGGATTCTCGACCGCCGAGCAGTTCTGCGACGCGGATTCGAAACCCAGGAACGCCCACAGGGTCAGCGCAATGCTCGAGCCCATGCCTTCGAACACGCTCAGGCCGTTCGGGTTCCACGCGGCGGCGAACGTCTCGCGGCTGAACCAGAACCAGCCGAAGAACGACATGAAGCCGACCGGCAGGATGACGCCCCAGACGGTGATCGCACCGATGCGGCCCGTGATCTTCGGTCCGCCGAAGTTCGCTATCGTCGTCAGCCACAGCAGTGCAATCACGCCCGCGCAGGTGGCTACCGGCGTGGCCGTCAGCGCCGGGAAGAACCCCGCCAGATAGCCGAGCGCGGAAATCGCGACGGCGACGTTCGCGATCGCGAGCGACAGGAAATACAGGAAAAAGGTCTGAAAGTAGCCCGCCTTGCCGTAGCCGTCCTCGGCATAGGCCGCCATGCCTCCGGGCCGCTGGTTGTAGATGCCGGCCTGGGCGAAGCCCCACGCCATCGCCATCGAGCCCACCGCGGTCACGAGCCACGACAGCAGCGAGATCGCGCCGACCTTCGCCATGTTGGTCGGCAGCATGATGATGCCGGAGCCCATCATGTTCACCGTCACGATGAACGTCAACTGCCACACGTTCATCTTCTTCTGTTGTTCTGCCATTGCGATGCCTCCTCAACGCCGCGTCGCGACGTTCACTCGCGGACCACGTATGTGTGGAACCTGATGCGGCCGTCGATCCGCTCCTGGTACACACCCTGCACCTCGTAGTTGAATCCCGGGAAGCGGTTGAACGACTCCTCGAACGCCAGGAAGTAGTCGAGCATGGGCTGCGCCCGCTCGTCCCAGCGTTCGCCGGGGACCACGACCCCGATGCCGGGCGGATAGATCAGCGCGAGGGTCGCCGAGATACGGTCCTTCACCCTGTCGAGGGGCACGTAATCCACTTCGTTCGCCACCAGCGCCTGGTAGGCGTCCTGCGGCGACAGGGCGAGCTCGGGGAAGCTCTCGGCGCGGAAGCAAAGGCGCTGCAGATTCTTGACGTTCGCCGTGCGATAGAAATCGTGCATTTCCCTGCACACCTGACGCAGGGTGTAGCCTTCGTAGCGCTCGGCCTGCGCCTTCGCGATGCTCGGCAGCGCTTCGGCGAGCGGCGCGTCGCGGTCCCACAGGTTCTTGAACTTGACCAGCTTGGCGATCAGCGTGTTGAGCTTGCTTTCGTCCTCCGCTGGGGTCATGAGGAACAGGATGCTGTTGAGATCGCATTTCTCGGGGACCACCTTCTGCTCGCGCAGATAGTTCGCGAGCACCGTGGCGGGCACGCCGAAGTCGAGGTACTCGCCGGTCCTGCGATCGATGCCCGGGGTGAGCAGCATCAGCTTGTTCGGGTCGACCATGGCGTAGCCCTCCGCCATCCCCGCGTAGCCGTGCCACGTGGCCTTCGGGTGGAAATTCCAGCAGCGCTGCTCGCGCTTCAGCGCTTCCGTCGGCAGGTCTTCCCAGGCCCGCCCTTCCACGACATCGGGCACGAACGGGTCGAAGAACCATTGCTCCTCTTTGTCTTTTCCCGTCCTGGCGTAGTGGCGGCCGAACTCGCGCAGCTTCTTGCGCGCCTCGATGCCGAGTTCGATGCAGCGATCCCACAGCATCTCGCCGGCTTTGCCTTCGTGGACCTTCGCATTCACGTCGAGCGAGGCGAACAGCGGGTAGAAGGGCGAGGTCGAAGCGCTCTGCAGGAACGATTCGTTGAAGCGCTTGTGTTCGACGTAGCGCTTCTGGCCGCGCAGGTGGTCGTCGCGCTTGTGGATCTGCGAGGCCTGCGAGAAGCCGGCGCCCTGCTTGTGTACCGATTGTGTCGAAAACAGGCCCGGCGCTTCCGGCGCCAGCTTCTCCAGCCGCATCGGGCTGTGGTCGGTGAACAGCGGGTGGAACGCGTTGTAGCCGATCCAGGCCTCGTCCCAGAGCACGTAGTCGCAAAGGTGGCCGATCTTCTCCATCACCTTGCGCACGTTGTACACGGTGCCGTCGTAGGTGGCGAGCTGGATGCAGGCGAGGCGGAACGGCCGCTCGGCGTCGGCGCGCTTCTTGTCCCTGACGAGCGGATGGGCGCGGATCCGCTCGCGCAGGGCTTTCTCGTCCCAGGCTTCCCAGTCGACCGGGCCGATCATGCCGAAACCGTTGCGCGCGGTCGGCAGGAAGATCGGGACCGCGCCGGCCTGAACCAGCGCCCCCTGGTGCAGCGACTTGTGATTGTTGCGATCGAACAGCACCAGATCGCCCCGGCACAGCACCGCGTTCGCCACGATCTTGTTGGAGGAACTCGTGCCGTTCAGGACGAAATAGGTCTTGTCGGCACCGAAAATGCGCGCCGCGTTCTGCTGCGCGCGCGCCGCGGCGCCTTCGTGGATCAGCAGATCGCCGAGGTCAACGTCGGCGTTGCACAGATCGTTGCGGAAGATGCTTTCGCCGAAGTGCTTGAAGAAGAGCTGCCCCGCGGGCGACTTGCGGTAGAACTGGCCGCCCTGATGGCCGGGGCAATCGAACGCGATGTTCGCCTCGGCGTCGTAGGCAACCAGGCCCCCGAAGAAAGGCGGCAGCAGGCTCATGCCGTATTTGACCAGGCTGGCCACCACCTGCTTCGCGTAGAAGGCCGGGGTCTGCTGGCCGAGGTAGATATAACCCTCGACCTCGCCGAGGCCGCCGGCCACCGCGAGATCGGAGAGCCGATGCGAATCCGCGAGCGCCCACAGCGGCGTGCGAAAGCCCATCGCACGCACCGAGGCGGCAAGCTTGCGCGCCTGCTCGCGGCGCTCGCCGTCGACCAGCGCGATGTACGCGCCGACGCCCGTGTCCCCGGAGACGTCGCGCTCGTAACTCTCGCTGACCTCGATCTGGAAATTTTCCGCGGCGATGTGATCGAGCAGCTCTCTGGTCTGCGGGTCTTTGGCATCGACGATTGCCACCACCTTCAGCAGCTTGTGGAAGGGAATGGGAATCGTCGGCGGGGGGACGGAATGGGGAATCATGTCGGCAGCTCCTGTCTCATTTCACGCAATCCACGAGATACCGCCGCCCCTTCGCGCTCGGCTCGAAGCGCAGGCCGTGGATGTCGGTCTCGAAGCCGGGGAATTTCTTGTCGAACTCGTGCGCGTACAGCAGGTAGTCCTGGATCGACTTGGTCGCCGGCGTGATGCGCTCGCCCGGCATGATCAACGGGATGCCCGGCGGATACGGCACCAGCATCACCGCCAGCGTGCGGCCCATGAGGTTGTCGATCTCGACGCTCTCGACGTTGCCGCGCACCAGCTTGTCGTAGGTCTCGGCCGGCCGCAGCGCCATTTCCGGGAGCACCGTGTACATGTCCTTCTGCGCCTTGGGCAGGTTGTCCGCGCGGTACACGTGGTGGACCTGCTCGCACAGATCCTTGAGTCCCATCTTCTCGTAGACTTCCGGATGCGCCGCCGCCAGCGACGGCAGCACGCGCTCGAGCGGCACGTTGGCGTCGTACAAATCCTTGAAGTTGATCAGCTCGGTGACCAGCGTGCTCCACTTGCCCTTGGTGATGCCCATCGAGAACAGCACCAGGAAGGAGTACAGGCCGGTCTTCTCGATCTCGATGCGGCGCGAGGACAGGAACTTCACCACCACCGCGGCGGGGATGCCGTGCTCCTGCATGGCGCCGTCCGCCGACAGGCCGGGCGTGAGTATGGTCACCTTGATCGGATCGACCAGCACGTGATTCTCGGCGAGGCCCTCGAAGCCGTGCCACTTGTCGTCCGGCTTCAGCACCCAGGCCGACTTCTCGTCGGTGGGCTTCTTCGCCATGGCGTCGGGCTGCCACACGTCGAACCACCACGTGCCCTCGAGCTGCTGCCTCACCGCGGTCATTGCGCGGCGGAAGCTGAGCGCCTCGTCGATCGTCTCCTGCACGATCGCGCGGCCGCCGGGCTGCTCCATCATCGCCGCGGCGACGTCGCACGAGGCGATGATGCCGTACTGCGGCGAAGTCGATGTGTGCATCATGAACGCGTCGTTGAAGCGCATCATGTCGAGCTTGCGCTGCTCGCCGTGCTGCACGTGAATCATCGACGCCTGCGACAGCGCCGAGAGCAGCTTGTGGGTCGAATGCGTGGCGAACGTGACCGCGTGCTTCGACCGCGCCGGATTGTTGGAAGCGATGCCGTGAAAGCCGTCGTAGAACTCGTGGAAGTTGGCGTAGGCGTACCACGCCTCGTCGAAATGCAGCACCTCGACCGCGTCGCCGACGGTCTGCTTGATGGCGTCGATGTTGTAGCACAGCCCGTCGTAGGTGGAATTGGTCATCACCATCAGGCGGACCTTGCCGCTGGTTTCCCTGGCGAACGGGCTCGCCGCGATCTTCTTCCTGATCGATTCGGACGTGAACTGGTCGCGCGAGATCGGGCCGATGATCCCCAGGCCGTTGCGCGAGGGCACGAGATAGATCGGCGTGGCGCCGGTCATGATCAGGGAGTGCAGGATCGACTTGTGGCAGTTGCGATCGCACAGCACCAGGTCGCCGCGGCCGACCATGCCGTGCCAGACGATCTTGTTGGCGGTGGAGGTGCCGCCCACCACGAACAGCGTCTCGTCGGTGCCGAAGATGCGCGACGCATTGCGCTCGCCCTCGGCGATCGGTCCGGTGTGGTCGAGCAGGGAGCCGAGTGCGCCCACCGACACCGAGACGTCGGAGCGCAGCGTGTTCTCGCCGAAGAAGTGATAGAAGAGATGGCCGACCGCGCTCTTGCGGAATCCCACGCCGCCGCCGTGGCCTGGCGTGTGCCAGGAGTAGGCGCCCTGCAGCGTGTAGGCCATCAGCGCCTTGAACATCGGCGGCGGCAGGCGCTGGAGATAGTTCCGCGCGGACTGCGCGATCGCACGGGCCAGAAACTCGGGCGAGTCCTCGAACAGGCGCATGAAGGCATTGGCGTGCTTGAGCACATTCGCCGGCACCATCTCGGCGGTGCGCTCATCGCCGAACAGGAAGATCGGCAAGCGATCGTTGCGGCGGCGTTTTCTGGCGAGCACGTCCTCCAGGAGATCCCATTGGGCCGAGCCCGGCTCCGCGCCGTCGATGGATACCAGCCAGCACGATTCGTTATTGGCGACTTCCACCAGCCGCCGTGCATCGGCGTAGCTGATGCCGGCGACGATGCGGAAGCCTTCCTTCTCGATTGCCGCGGCGAGCTGGCGCATGCCGCGCCCGGCCGCGTGCCTGCCCTCGTAATCCTCGTCGATGATGGCGATCGGAAATGCCTGGAGAAATTCCATCTGCCCCTCCTTGCTCCGCAGTGTTGATCAGCAATTCACCATGAATACGCGGCGTAGAACATGGTGTAGAGCCAGTCATCGTCGCCGCCCACGAACTGCTCTGCCGCGTCGCCGGGAAACAGCGCGCCGAAGACGCCGATCAGGTAGAGCTTGTCGGTGGCCGCCCAGTCCGCGGTGAGATTGATCTCGTCGCCCCAGTCGTCCGAGGTCACCGCCGGGTCCAGGCTCGCGGGTTCATCCAGCGAGAAGTTGTAGTAGAGGACGTTGAGGGTCAGGTCCTCGCGTGGCTGCGCCTTCACTCGCAGCAGGTGGCTGATGAGATTGTTGTTGCCGAGCGGATAGTTGCCGGTGATCTCGCCCTGGAACCAGTAACCGTAATCGGTGTAGCCGTACGCGACCTCGCGGAACCGCTCGCTTTTCGCGGAATTCGGGTCGTCGCCGTCGAAGTGCGCATAGCGGTAGGTGAATACCGGAGCCCACGGGATCTGCTCCGCCGTGTAGCTGATCTGCCCATACCACCCGTCAGCCTCGATCTGGCCGTTGTTCTCGTGGACGTACTCGCCGCTGACCGCGACGTTCTTGATCACCGTCCAGTCGGCGCGGCCGGAGAAGACGTTCAGCACGTCGATGTCGGGCAGATTGGCATCGACGGCGATATAGGTGAACCCGAGCGTCGCCGCATCGGCGACGCTGTATTCGAAGTTCCCGCCGTAGGCCTCGCCCTCGGTGCCCCCGCGGCGGGGGTTGTTCTCGAGGCGAAAGCCCTCGACGAGCAGCGTCTTGCTCTTGAGGCGCGCGACCACCGATTCCTGGAAGGCCTTGCGCATGCCGATGTACCAGCCGCCGCGCTCGCCGCCGTCGCCGCCGCCGTCGGCGATCAGCAGGCCGGTGCCGATCTTGTAGTCCTGGCGACCGCCGATGATGCTGAAGGTGTCCTCTTCCAGGCCGGAGAACAGGTCGTCGACCTTCCAGCCGATGTGCGCCTGCTCCAGCGTGATGTCGTCGGTGCTGTCGAGACCGATGGTCAGACCCGAGGCATCGTCACCGAAGGTGTTGGTGTAGACGCCGCTCAACTGCCCGAACACCGTGCCCCTGCCGACCGGCAGCTCGAACGACATTCGCGGCTCGACGCCCAGCTCGAACCAGCTGTCGGTGTCGCCGCCGAGGAAGGCATCGGATTGCCCGAACCAGGAATTGGAGTTCACGAACCCGGCGCCGACCAAGTCGACGTTGAACACGAGCTTCCGGCCGTCCTTGTTGTAGAGCTCGAACTCCGCGGCCGCCGTGCCGGCGTAGAGACCGGCACAGGTCACGACGGCAGCGCGCACCCAGCCAGGTGTCTTCATCTTCCCTCCCCCCACTGCTTCCTGCCGGCCCGGTCATCGCCCCGCGGCAGACAATGACTGTCCCATTGCATGGCAGGGTCATGGTGCGCGAACGCGCCGCGGCAATACTATTGGACGAAGGTCCAATGGCGCCGCATCGAGGCGCCATCTAACGACGGTCAGCGGCGCCGCGCCGCGAGTCGATCCCTGGCGCGTGCTGCCAGGGCCAGCGCCCGCTCACCTCCAGCTCCAGGGTGAAGCTCAGGAAAGTCCGGATCGCGACGATCACCGCGAGCACCCCCAGGTTCGGCAGCGTGGGCTCTATGGCCACCGTGCCGATGATGTCGGCGATCACCAGCAGCTCGAGCCCGAGCAGGATCGCGCGACCGAGATCGGCGCGCAGGGTATGGTAGGCATCATGGAGGCTCTCGTGGCGGACCAGACGAAGGGCGAAGGCGGCGGCCGCAAGGAGCGCGCCGAGGATCAGCACGCCAACACCGGCCAGCTCGAACAGGCGCGCGGCGACAGGGACGAAGTGTTCGTAGTTCATGGGTTCTGAGTCCGTCACGGACGAGGCGGCGGGGAATATCGCCCGGCAATTCGACCAGATGCCGCGCCGCCGGACGCGCATATGCCCGACCCGCCAACGAGAACGGCCCCGAAGGGCCGTCCTCGCAAATCGCTCAGGGGGCGCGCGTGCGGACCTCGACGCGCGCCTGGCCGGCGCCTGGGCAATCCGGCGCGCCGGCCGCCGGCAGGCTGAAGCAGGACCGGAGGCCGACATGCACGGACACGCCAGCCGTTCGCGTCACTCTCCCGTGGAAGCATCGTCGGTCTTGATGTCCCGGGCCTCCTCGCGGCTGTCCTGCTTCATCTCCCGCTTCTCCTGCCTGCAATCACTGCGGTTGCCCTCCGCGTCCTTGCATTCCTCCTTGGCCTCGCGCGCCTCGTCGCGGCCTTCCTGCCGGGTGTCGCGGGCTTCGCCCCTGTCATCCCGGCGATCGTCCCGCCGCTCCATGCCTTCGGTTTCGGCGTAACCGACGGCCGGCCACAGCAACGGTCCGGCCGTGATCAGCGCCAGAAACGCAGTGCCCACCCGAAAACGAATCTTTTGATTCATGATATTCGCTCCTGTTTTTCAGCCGACTCCTGCGGCAACGTTGATCGCGGGGCTGCGCCCGGCGATACCCGCCTCGCGCTCGACCCCCGTGCGCCGTCAAACGCGCTGTCCCACTCGACGGCATGCCCAAGCTGCCCGAGTGCGCTGCACAAACACCATTGGACGTTGGTCCAATAGCCGCTGGTACAGGTGTTCCGGGCCGGGAGAAAGGGGCTCAGAAACTGCTGGAACCCGCGGTCGCGTGCAGAGCGCGCTGAACCGGCATCGCGCGCCAATGCAGCACGCAGGAGGTGTTCTATGGGAAAGACGCGTCAGCCGTCTGCTGGCCATGGGAAACGCGAATGGACCTTGGGCCGTTTGTCAGGGATTCGCCGGGGCGCTCCGTGCCTCGGGGATCGGCGCCGCGGTCGGCGGCCGCTCCGAACCACCCAGTCCCTGCGCGTCCGGCACGCGGGCGAGCGCGAGGTCCTCGGGGAAGTCGAAGCGCTTCTCGATCGTGCGGTCCAGGAGATCGAGCTCCGAGCGCAATGCGGGGTCGCGGTGTTCCGGCAGCGTCTGTATGAGATTCTCCGCCATCGCGCGCAAACGCCGGGCGACCTGCACGCTGTCGCCGCCACAATGTCGTATCTCCCTGAAGGTGAGGTGCACGAAGTCCTCCCAGTTCGGCGTCCGCAGGATTACCCGCAACTCGCCCTCGGCATCCGTGATAGCCTCGTCCCGCAGGTGCCGCAGGCCCACCATTCGCAACAGGCGGTGCAGTTGGTCGATGGAGAGCACGGCCGTGGTCGGGTCGTTGATCGCCGCCGACAGCGCCTTGAGCGCGATGTCCACGAGGATGCGAAACGCGAACGTGGGGTCCTGATCGATGGTGCGCTCGCTGCCGAACGCGACGGAGCTGCGCAGCAGGTCGTCGTCGATCGCGCCCGCGCCTCCGAACAGCAGGAACAACGGTTCGTCCACCGCGACGAAATCCCCCACCTGGGGGATGATCTCGATGGCGCCATCGGCCTGCCGGGCTGCGGCAACGAGCCCCGCCAGGTCCGTCGCCAGCAGGATCCCGGAGGTGCCCTTGTGCACGACCATTCTCGCCACGGTCCTGTCCTTGAGGGTCACGCGGACAGCTTCCGGGCGCCGGGTCGGTTGCGGATAGACGCTGTCGACGACAGCGAAACCCCGTTCGGCCACGCTCGCCACGAGACTGACCGGACGCAGCATGCGCGCGGCGTAGTCAATCAGGTAAAGAAACAGCACGATAGACACCAGACCGAGGATCCCGGCCAGCAAAATGCTGAACTGATCCGCGCTGTCGTGCATCTGGTTCTGGGTGCGCACTGCGAACAACATCGTGAAGGTGAAGACGGCGACGATGAGGCGTATGCGGTTGTCGCGCAGCAGGGTGGTCGCGATGATGCGGGGCGTGTACTGACCGCTCGCCACCTGGATGGCAACGAGCAGGGAGCTGAACGCGAAGACGAGGAACGATGCATTGAGCGTGTACACGGCGCCGAGCATGGTCTGCGCTCCGGCCGGAGTTGCACCGAGCAGCGAGGACTCCGGATCGAGGCGGCCCGTCGTGACCAGCCATGCGCCTGTCGCCTCCGAAACCCGCACCAGCAGCCAGTACAGCGGCATGGCGGCAAACGGTACGAGCCACAGCGATGCCTGGACGTAACTGGTGATCAGGTATTTGCGATTCCAGGGTATTCTCATTGTGTCAGTTCCATCGGCGTGCCGGCCGATGCCGGCCCCGCCCCGGTGCAAGTGTGCGCGAGGGACACAATAAGGAATTGCGGGACACACTGCCAGCAGCGACGTGCTGCGGGCGAGGAATGGGCGCCTTCCCTGGCGCGACCTTCAAGGCGGTGCCCGGCCTTCGGAATCAGACGACCTTGTAGGCCAGTTCGCCGCCGTCGTACACGGGCTGGTAGAGCGTATTGTTGTACTTGTACAAGGTCGTTCCCGAAGGCGACACCTCGGTGGCATAACCCGTCGGCAGGTAAGGCACGACCGCGCCCGCCGGCGCGGCGACGACGCTGTAGTTGCCGCTGTCGTCGTAGAGGTAGAACGCCCCCTGGTAGTAGCAGTAGGGCATCGCATCGACCGCGACCACGTGACACTCCGGCGGCGGCGCCTCCACTATTGCGCCGACCGGAGCGTCCACGACCACGTAGCCGGTGGCCGCCGGCGCGTAGTACACGCCGCCGTAGTAGTAATAGGGGTGCGCCCCCACGTACACCGGGTAGTAGTAGTTCGGGATCGAGGCGATGGCGGCACCGATCGCGAGACCGGCAAACCAGCCACAACCGTCGCAATCGTCATCCCACCAGCCGTCGTCGTCGTAGATGTCTTCGATGTCGTCCCAGTTGTCCTCCATCCAGTCCTGGCGATCCTCCCGGCTCTGCGATCGGAACTCCTGCCAGTCCTCGCGCCGCTCGGTGCGCTGTTGCTGGCGTTCCTCCGAGCGTTCGGTGCGCTCGCCCTGGCGTTCCTGGCGCGTGTCCTGCCGCTCACCCTGGCGGTCGGTGCGCTCGCCCTGACGTTCGCCCTGGCGATCGGTGCGTTCGCCCTGGCGCTCCCCCTGGCGATCGGTGCGCTCTCCCTGCCGCTCCTCGCGCGTTCCCTGACGGTCGCCCTGACGATCCTCGCGCGCGGCAAGACCCTCGCCGCGGCCGCCCTCCGCCAGCGCGCCGCCCACGGCGCCACCGGCAACGCCGGCGGCGGCCCCCGCCGCCAGATCGCGCCGGCTCGCCGCTCCCTCCCCCGCCCTGTCACGGGCCGGCTGCTGTGCGGCACGATCGCGCTGGCTCACCTGTCCACCGGTCGCCTGACGGTCGCGCTGGCTCACCTGTCCACCGGTCGCCTGACGGTCACGCTGACTCACCTGTCCACCGGTCGCCTGACGGTCACGCTGTGTCGGCCTGTTGCTGGAAGTACGCTGGCCGCTGCTGTTGAAGCTGCGCTGCGAGGCGCCGCTGGAGCTGCGCTGCGCGCCGCCACCGGAGCTGCGCATGCTGCCGGAGCTGCGGCTGACGCTGCCGCCCGACGGCCGGGCGCCGCCCGAGCGCCCTCCGCCGCCGCGGGCGCCACCGCCACCGCCGCGCCGCGCGGCCGCGGCATCGCTGATCCCGAGCAACGCGGTCAATGACGCCCCCCCCTGCGACGGCTGCGGCGTGCCATTCACGACCAGTCCGAGGGCAACGGAAGCGAGGAACGCCAGCATCGCACGTGCGGCCGTACGCCTGAGCGCCGCGAGCGGGCGGCAAACACGGGGAATGAGAGTGACGGTTGCGAACATGTCGGTTACTCCTGCGCTGGCGCCGGATCCGCGGCCGCCTCGGCAGCCGGCGTCTGGGCGGCGGCGACGAACTCGATCTGATGCGCATCGGCGGGCGGCGTGAACGTGAATGTCGCCTCCTCGATCGCCGGGGCAAAGTCCCATTCGGACAGTGCTACCCCATATTGCGGTTCGCCGGGCTCGTTCTTGTACCTGAGCACGAGCTTGCGGAACAGCGGCTTCTCCTCGTCCGACACCCATACCTGCAGATCCACGTCGGGTGAGGAAAAAAGCAGGTGGTGATAATAGCCGCCGGCAAAGTAGTGCCTGCCGAGATACCAGCCGCTCTCGACCGCCTTCTCCAAGGCGCCGCAGGGCTCGGCCGAGACGAGATCCTCCAGCGGGATCTGCACGCCGAAACGCGTCATCGCGTCATCCAGCATCGCCTCGACGGTGGACGGCGCATCGAAGCGTCCATAGACCTTGGCGTCGACGTCGGTGATCGTCACCGACTTGCCGTCGTAAAAGAACTCGCGCCGCCCCTTGTCGAACAGGATATCCGCTCGCAGGCGGTCGGGACGCCTGACGGTGACCGTGATGCCGCGTGAGTGCTGCACACGGCGGCCGCTGCGGAAGATCTCCTCCAGCGTGCTCTCGGCGTGGACGCTGAAGGCCTTCTGATCCTTCAGGTGAGCGCAGGCCGCGCGCATGTACTTGGCGGCGGTCTCGTCGATGCGGCGCTCGACCGGTGGCGATTCGGCCGCCGGTTCCTCCGCCGCGCCCGCGGTCGCGGCGGAGCCGGTCTCCTGCGCGAGCGCGGCCCATGCCGCGAGCACCGCGGCGAACGCGGTCAGGCACGTCACGTTTCGGAAAAGCCTTCGAGACAGCATGGACGCCACCTTTCGATTCCGGTCGGCCCTTCCCGGATGATCCGATTCTGCTTGTCACCGCGCTCGCATCCCATGCGAGGCATGCGGCTTCGTACTCCTCCGGACGCGGTCCGCGACCGTCCGTCGCGCCCGCCGTCCTCGTCACTGCCACAGCCTTGCGTCACGCTCCTCCCCGGCCGGGGCCAGGAAGCCGAAGGAGGAGCGCAACGAAGACCTTTGCCTCACTACCGGGCGACAGGCGGAACCGGCGCTAGTTGCCGGCTGCGGCGTCGACCTCCTTCATGCGCGCCAGCGTCGACTCGGAGACCTCGACGTTGAAGCTCCCTGCCGACAGGTTGATGGCTGCGCCGGCGGATTCACCCTTGAGGTCGATCATCACGCCCTTGTCGTTCTTGTACCAGGAGCCGCCGCCGCCCACGACAGCCGTCAAGCCGGCCGCGGTGCCCTCGTACTTGCCCGGGAAGTCTTCGAGGCGCTTCAGGTTGTAGACGTCGCCCGAGAGCTTCGCCTTGCTGATACCGCCGGCGATGCCGAAGGAGGCGCCGCCCATCTGGAACGCGTACTGATCGCCCTTGTAGACCAGGCGCCCGCCGCCGCTGCCAGCGGTCAGAATCAGCCCGAAGGACTTGCCGCTCATGTAGATCTGCGCATCGGGTACCGCGCCCTCCATCTCGTCGTCCTGCGCGAAGGCGCCGGTGGCGAACACGAACGGAAGGACCAGTGCCATAGCTGCCATTTTTCGGAACATTGTCGCCATTTCCATTTACCTCTCTTCTCTGATGTGAAAGACATGAACCGCCCCCACGGCGCGAACGCGCCCCGGGACGGACACGATGATACCGCGCATCGATTTCGAAGGTGAAATCAAGCGCTTCCCCATGGCCGGGGTCTTCCCGCCCTTGCGCGCGTCACTGTGCCTCCGTGACCTCGAGACCGACGTCCTCGATCGCCTGCTGGCAGCGGGCGCTGACCTGCTGCTCGTTGTTCTTCAGGCACATCGCCAGCCGCCCCTCGCCGGGCTGGATGTTGGCGCAGTGCTGCTGCATGTCGGCCTTGCACTCGTTGGCGACGTAGGTCAGGGCGCCGATCGCGTGCTCGAGCTGCGCGGCGGCATCGTAAAGCGCGTATTCGCACCGCCCCGAGAGCTTGTCCTCGTTGGCATAGAGACAGGCGAGCACGCGGCCCTCGCCCGGCGTCACCGCCTTGCAATAGCTCTCCAGTTCGACCTTGCAGCCTTCGGCCACCACGTCGACGAGGGTCTCGGCGGCGATGGCACCCTGCGCCGCAAGGAGGAGGGCGCCCGCGCTCAGACCGTCGACCAGGATTCTCCGGATTCTCTTCTTCATGCTTGGTTTCCTGTGTTGGGTGAAAGTGGAACTCCGATCCCGGCGGCGATCATTTCCGCGTGGTGGGGCCCATTTCACATTCACGGGTCACCCAGTCGACCGCGTCCAGCAGGGCCTGGGCGTCCACGGGCTTGCGCAGGAAGAACCGCGCCCCCAGTTCGTGCGCCCGGTGCCGGGTTTCCTCGTCGTCACGGGCGGACACCGCGATGACCGGGAGGCCGACATGCCTCGCCGTCAACCGCTCCTGCACCTCGTGACCGCTCACGCGCGGCATGGTGATGTCGAGCAGCACGCACCCCCTGTCGTCGGCGCCCACCTCGGTCAGGAAAAGCTCGGAAGACGAGTATGCCCGCGGCTCGAAGCCGGCTGACCGGATGAGTCGGGAGAGCCCCTTTCGAACCGATTCGTCATCGTCGACGATGTAGACCATGAATGCAGCGGCCGCGGATGACACGCGGAGCACTCCTCTTGAATACGGAGTAAAGATTATTCCGGATGGGACCGGCACGATATTGGACGTTGGTCCAATCCCCTCCGGGGGCGGTCCGCGCACCCTGCCGCCAGGCCGTCGAGGCCAACGGGCGGCGGGCGCGTGTCGGGCGCCGCTTGCGGGGCGGATGCGTCAGCCCGCGGGATCGCCGCGGCGCGGAGGGGATGGCGGCGCCAGGCAGGCATGTTGCCCGGCGCGCGCAAGCCGGGGGGGCGCAGAACCCGTGCACGAATCCGGGTTATGAGGTTGAATGGCAGCGGGCGTGCGGCACCGTTCGTCGGGACGCGCCGCCAGGGCGATACAATCCGAGGCGACTTCCGAGCCGTCACCAATTCCCGGAGGACTCCATGACACGCGACCGCATACTGACCCTGCATTTCACGGACGGCACCAGCATGTCGTTCGACTTTCCCGAGCAGACCACGCACGCCGTGGCCCGGCGGCTGAAGATCGAGGATTTTCTCAACAGCAGCAACGTCATCGTCGAGGCCGACGGCAGTGTCATGATCTTCCCGATGGCCAACATCAAGTACATCCAGGTGATGCCGCCCGGCGGCATACCGGAGGAGATCCTGCGGGGCGTGCAGCGCATCATCGTCGGCGCCACCGTGGTCTGAGCGCGGCCGCGCTGCACCACATGGGGAATGACAAGGCAGGTGACAGATGAACATGCGCTTGCAGATCTCCGCTGGATCGGGGTTCCTTCAGGTCAATGCGAAGGGACGTTTTTCATTGCCCGATGCGAAGCGGACATTTCTGGAGATGCTCGAGGCGGTTGCACGGCACGAGCTCGACAAGGTGCTGTTCGATGGCCGATCGCTCGCCGGAAGTCCGACTGTCATGGAACGGTTTTACTACGGGGAGTTCGCCGCTCGGGCCGTCGCCGACTACACGGCGCGCGGCGTACCCCGCGCCACGCGATTTGCGTACGTACTCGTGGTCCCGGTGCTGGACCCCGCGCGGTTCGGCGAAACCGTGGCGGTGAACCGGGGGATGCTCGTCAGGACCTTCGAGCATCCCGAGGATGCTCTCGGGTGGCTCGAAATCGCGCCGGCCGGCGATATCTCACCAGAGGCCGGGGAACGCTGAGGGCAGCCGATTCATCGGCAACCGGCGGGCTCCGGCGCCTTCAGGACACCCGGCGCACGGATGCGCCCTCCTCCGCCGCGGGCGATGCGGGCGTGATGCCGACGAGGTCGCAGAGATGCACGAGTTGGGCGACGGAGCCCACTCCCAGCTTCTCCATGACGCGGCCGCGATGGACCTTGACGGTCTTTTCGGTGATCCCGAGCGCGGTCCCTATCTGCTTGTTGAGCCTGCCCTTGATGACCTCCAGCATCACGTCGCGCTCGCGCGCGGAGAGCGTCGCCAGGCGGTCCTCGATCCGGCGGCGATCCTTTTCGTGCGCCTGCGTGCAGGCGTGCCGCGCGATCGCACGGCGCACCACCTCCAGCAGGACCTCGTCGTCCACGGGCTTTTCCAGGAAATCCAGGGCGCCCTTCTTCATGGCGGCCACGCCGGTGGAGACGTCGCCGTGGGCGGTGAGAAACACGACCGGCAGCGAGATGCCCGTTCCGGCGATCTGATTGTGCAGCTCCGGTCCGGTGGTACCGGGCATCTGCACGTCCAGGATCACGCAACCGGTTCCGCCGAACGGCGCGCGGGCCAGGAACTCGCGGCCCGACGCGAAAAGCTCGACGTCAAACCCTGCCGAGCGCAGCAGGCGATCGAGCCCCCGGCGGACTGAAGGGTCATCGTCGACGACGAACACCGTTGCCGGGTCGTTGCTCACCGGAGTGCTTCCCCTCTCTCATCGCCATCGGCGGCGCTTGCATCCGCAATGGCGGGTAGTTCGAAGACGAACGTGGAACCGGCGCTGCCATCGCCCGGTTCGTTCCAGATCCTGCCACCGTGCGATTCGATGATCGATCGGCAGATGACGAGCCCGATACCCATCCCCTGGCGTTTCGTGGTCGCGAATGCCTCGAAGACCGACTCCCGCCGCTCCGGCGCAATACCCGGGCCGGTATCCTGCACTCGCACCTGCACGGCTGCATCGGCGCCGCGGCTGGAGATCGATATGCGCCGCTCCTCTGCATTCGAGTCGCGCATGGCCTCGACCGCGTTCATCACCAGGTTGAGGACGACCTGCTGCAGTTGCACCCGGTCGGCCAGCACCCGGCAACCCGGTTCGAATCGGGTCGTCAGTTCGATACCGGCGCCGACGAGCTCGCTCTGCAGCAGGTTCAGGATCTCCGTCACGACGGCCGCCATCTCCACGCTCTCGCGTTCGCTTGCGCGGTTCCGCACCATGGCGCGCAGACCATTGATGACCGCTGCCGCGCGCTTGTCGTCGCGCACGATGTCTTCGAGTATCTCGCGCAGCTCGGCGATGTCCGGGTCGCCGTGCGCCAGGTACCGAAGCGCCGCCTGCGCATTGCTCAATATGGCCGTCAGCGGCTGGTTGAGCTCGTGCGCCAGCGAGGCGGTGAGCATGCCGCTGCGCGCGATGCGATCGCTACGCCAGAGCTGCGTCCGCAGCTCGCGCGCCTCCGTCTCCGCCCGTCGCGCCTCGCTGACGTCCTGTATCGTCCCGACCGCGCGCAGGGGAGAGCCGTCCTGCCCGGAAAAGACGTGTCCGCGGACACAAACGATGCGCTCCCCGCCGTCCGGAGGCACGATGCGGAACTCCAGATCTATCGACTCCGCGCGTTCGCGCCTGAGCCGCGCCATCGCGTGCGCAAGGTCGGAGCGGTCCTGCGGGCGTGCGAGCGCGATGAGGTCGCCGAACTTCCCGGTCCCGACGCCGATGATTCGTTGCGCTTCCTCGGAGAACCGGACATTCTCCGCCGCCACGTCCCACTCCCAGCTCCCGAGCCTCGCGATCCGCTGGGCCTCGGCAAGGCTGCGCGCGCTGGCGCGCAGCGACTCCTCGGCCTGCTTGCGCTCGGTGACGTCGACGACCGTCGCCAGTACGAACCGACCTTCACTCGTCCTGATCGGATTCAGGTCGATCTCGATCGGGATCTCGGTCCCATTCTTGCGCAACCCAAACAGTTCCCGCCCGCTTCCCATTATTCGATTCGCGGATTCCGCCATGTACTCGCGGCGATATACATGATGCCGTTCGCGATCGCGCAGCGGCAGCAGCGACTCGACGTGGGCCCCCGGCAGCTCTCCCTCGCGGTAACCGAACATCTCCCCTAACCGGGGGTTCGCCAAGACGATGCGACCGTCCGCATCCACCATCATCACTCCGTTCGGCGCCGACTCCACGACACAGCGGAACCGTTCCTCGCTGATGCGCAGGGCCTCCTCCGAGCGGGTTCGCATCAACGCATTGACGAGTGCGCCGCCAAGGACGCGCAGCCGCGGAATGTATTGCTCGGGCCAGACGATGTTCTCACGACTGGACAGTACTGCGAGGCTATAGCGCATCCCCGTTCCTGCCGCAATCGGCAAGGCCAATATCGAACGAATCCCGAGGACCTCGACCATCTCCCGGTCCATGGAATCCTGCGCCGGGCGATCGCCCATGCGTTTGCGCACCAGGGTTTCACCGTTACGGAACAGTCTGTCGTACATCGACGGACACTTCGACGCAAGATCGATATCGGTGGCCAGGGGTGCGATGCCGGCATCGCACGCGAGATAGCGGAAATGCGCGTGGTTCGCGACGAGGTCGGCCTCCGCGAGGCTGCAATGGTCCGCGCCGAAGAATTGCAGGAACTCCCCCAGCGCCCGCGTGATCTCCTCGTCCGCGCGATCGGGCGCGAGCGCGGCCATTCGCGCGGAAACGCCTGCAATCAGTTGCTCGAACCGCAGCGTTTCCCGCTGCGTGTCCTCCATCTCCTGGCGGCCCAGGGCGCCCGCGATCACGCCGCCCAGCAGCAGCAGGCGCTGTACGAGCGCCTCGGGCCATCGCACCTCCTCCCGTATTGCCGAGAAGAGCGCGGCGCCCAGCATCGCATCGCCCAGGAACAGCGGAACCGCCACCGCCGAGCGCACGCCCATGCGTTCGAAATATTCACGCTCCATGGCCGCCTCCGCCGGCAGATCGGCGACGCGGGAGACGACCACCGCCTCGGCCCTGTGCAGCTTGCCGAACGTCCATGCGTAGTCGGTGCCCAACGACGCCGGCATCGGATCGATGCCTGGCACCGTGTGCCAAAGGGTGCGAATCAGGACGGAGCGGTCCGCGGACGTGGTCAGGATGGTGCCGCGGTCGGCCCCCAGGAACTCGACGACGTCTTGAATCGCGGTCCTCAGCGCGCATTCGATGCCGCCCGACGGCACCTTCACGAAGGTCGCCGAGATCGTTGATATCAGCTCCTCGAAGCGCCGCACGCGCTCGAGCTGAAAATCATCGCGCTTGCGCCGCAGCGCGCTCGCAAAGACGTTGGTGACGAGTTGCAGGCGGCTCACGTTGTCGGGCCGCCACGCGCGCTCCTCGCCCATCGTGGTGAACGAGATCCACCCGATGAGGTCCCCGCCGATGACGATCGGAATGGTTACGTTGGACTTCAGGCCCTCCGCGAGCATGAACTGGCGCTCGCGCACCGCCTCCGCCGGCAGGTCGCCGACCGTCGGTATGAGCACAACGCGCCTGCGCCGCATCTGCACCGCGAGCCACGGCACGTCGCCCTCGTGCCTGATACTCTGACTCAGCGGCTGGTATCCCGGAACGGTGTATGAGTGCGTGCGAACCATGGCCGAGGCGTCGTGCGTGAGCTGCACCAGCGTCATGCGTTCTATACCGAGCACCCGCACGATGCGACCCAGCCACCGATCGATGCCGTCATCGATGGCAATGGCGGGCCTGGCGACGAAGTCCGCGGCAAGTTCCGAAATGAGGATCTCGAACTCGTCCACCCGCTCCTCAGCGTTCGGTTCAGGAGCGCACGCGATCGACGTGATTGCACTGGGGTCCGGCATCTGTTCAGTTTTCCGGAATCTCTGCGCCGGCGGCAAATTCCCGTGTTCCGCCTTCGGCCCGCGGGGCCAGCGCGCGGGCCGCGAGCAGGTAATGATAAGCGCCCCAGAGGCCCATGGGCACCACCAGAAGCATCGCGTGGCGCAGGGCATCCGCCCCGAGGCGCGCGCCCAGGGCATCGCTCAGCAGGCCGATGAGCTGGGACCCGAGGCCGAGGCCGACCAGGTTGCCGACGAGCAGCAGGAGCGCCGCCGCGAGCGCGCGCATGCGGGAATCCACCAGGTCCTGCACGAGGGCGAAGGTGGGCGGGAAAAACCAGACAATACCGACGCTGGCCATGCCGAGAAAGAAAAGCATCGCCGCGCGATCGTGGGTGAGCACACCGGCTGTGGTGAAACACAGCACGGGGAACGCTCCCAGCGCCGGGGCCCACGCCTTCCAGCGTGCATCGTGAAGCGCCAGACGATTGGTGAGCCTCGCCCCGAACACCGTGCCGGCACCCCCAAGTACACCCATCATGATCGCCGCCGCGGTTCCCGCCTGTCCGGTGCTGAACCCATGCGAGCGGACCAGGAACGACGGCAGCCAGGTGATGACGCCGTTGGTGACGAACGCGAGCAGCGACCCGCCGATGAAAAGATTCCGCAACGCCCCGTGCGTCCAGATGAACCGGCAGGCCTCGCGCACACCGGCAGCGTGTACACCACCGGTTCCGACCGGCCGGCCCGACCGTGGTTCCCTGAGGATCGCCCGGACGAGCAGCGCCAGAACCAGCCCCAACGCCCCCGCCGTCCACAGTGCGACGCGCCAGCCATACCACTGGCCCAGCCATGCACCCATGAACAGGCCGAGCAGGAGGCCGAAGTGCGGGCCGAGCGCGAACCAGCCCATGGCGGAGGTGCGCTCGGCGGGGGGGTAGAGATCGGCAATGAGCGAATGCGACGGCGGATTCGTCCCCGCCTCGCCGACGGCCACGCCGATCCGTGCAAGCAGCAGGTGCGGGAAGCTGGCCGCCATTCCGCAGAGCACCGTCATGAAGCTGAACACCACCAGCGACAGGCCGATGATGCGCGCCCGGTTGCCACGATCGGACAGCAGCGCGAGCGGTATGCCGAGCGTCGTATAGAACAGCACGAAGGCCGGGCCGCTGAGCAGCCCCAGTTGCCCGTCGGAGAGCGCGAATTCATGCCTGAGCGGCTCGAAGAGTACGGAGAGGATCTGGCGGTCCACGATGCTTACGGTGAAGATCGCCGTCAGGACAGCCAGCGTACGATCGCGCGTCGTCATCGGTTCATCCCGGAAACATTGCTCATCGCGGCCGCTCGGAGCCCCGAATCCGGCCCGTTCGCGCGCCGAATCGCCGGTTTCGCGCCGGTTCGCCCCGCATTCTATAGCACGACGCACGAATCCCGCATCGCGGCCTCGGGAGCCGTGTACCGATACAGTGCCCCCGTCGTTCGTCCGGCTTGCGCCGGACCGTGTGCCCGGGACAGCGCATGGGTGCTAGACTCCTGCCGCGTCGTCGCCGGACGAGCGCAATCGGTTTTTTCTGCCTCCTGACGAGCCATGAGCAGCCCATCGCGCACGCAGATCAGCCGCCGCCTCAGCGTCGCGCCCATGATGGAGTGGACCGACCGGCACTGCCGGTACTTCCTGCGCCTCATCTCGCCGCACGCGCTGCTGTACACCGAGATGGTGACGACCGGGGCATTGCTGCACGGCGATCGCGAACGCTTCCTGAAGTTCGACCCGCGCGAGCACCCGATCGCCCTGCAGCTCGGCGGCAGCGATCCAGCCGCGTTGGCCCGGTGTGCACGGTTCGGATACGAGCAGGGCTACGACGAGATCAACTTAAACTGCGGTTGTCCCAGCGACCGCGTCCAGGATGGCCGCTTCGGCGCCTGCCTGATGGCCGAGCCGCAACTGGTGGCCGAATGCGTTGCCACCATGCGCGCGGCCGTGCCCATCCCGGTCACGGTCAAGACGCGGCTCGGCATCGACGCGCTCGACCACGACGAGCACCTGCGGCACTTCATCGGCACCGTCGCCGCGGCCGGCTGCGAGGTGTTCATCCTGCACGCCCGCAAGGCCTGGCTGTCGGGTCTGAGCCCGAAGGAGAACCGCGAGGCGCCGCCCCTGCAGTACGAGCGCGTCTATGCGGTCAAACGCGCGTTCCCGGCCCTGAGCGTCGTCATCAATGGCGGCGTCACCTCCGCCGCCGCGGTGCGCGGCCATCTTGCGTACGTCGACGGCGTGATGATCGGGCGGGAGGCCTACCACAACCCCTACATGCTCGCGGAGCTGGAGGACGCCGTGTTCGACTGCGTGTCGCCGCCGCGCGCGGCCGTGGTGGAGGGTTTCGCCCGTTACATGGAGCGGGAGCTCGATGCCGGCGTGCCCCTGCGCGCGATGACGCGCCACGTGCTCGGGCTGTTCAACGGACTGCCGGGGGCGCGTCGCTGGCGTCGCGAGCTGAGCGAGCTGGCGGGCGCCGAGGGGCCGGGCAGCGGCATTCTTCTTCGGGCCATGGCGCAGGTCTCGGCCGCGGTCGCGGAGCACCGTCACCGGCGCGCGGCCGATGCCCCGCGCGCCGTCAACGAGTGCGGAGATTGCCGTTAGTCGGCCGGTGGCGCGAAGACCCCCGGGCCGCTTCGCCGCGTTTGCCCGCCCGGTTCAGAACTGCATCTCGAGCGTGCCCATCCCGCCGAGATAGATGAGGGTGTCGTCACCGGCGGTGATCTGGCCGTTGCCGTCGACACGGTTGCCGGGCGTGTCCCACCAGACCGAGGCCATCGCGCCCATGCCGAAGGCGACACCTTCGGAAAGCTCATAGAGGTACTTCACGCCCAGTTCCGAGACCGACACATTCACGTCCCGCCGCTCGATGTGGCTCTCCACCCCGCTGCGCAATTCCTCCGCGCCGGCCGCCGCTGGGCCGAGACTGCGGGTCAGCTCCGCCTGACCGTAGAGCATGCTCTGCTGGAAGACGCCGCTGAAGCGGTGCCGATCCATCTGCCGATCACCGGCGATGCCCAGCGTGGGTCCCACCAGCGTGCCGCTGCCCGTCGTGGGCAGGACGGCGGTGTTGGCCAGATTCGATTCGAATCCATGGGCGGTAAGGGGTGCCGCCCCGGCGCCGTCTTCGTAACCGCCGAGTTTCAGGCCCGCCACCACCTGCAGTCGCCCACGTGCGTCCCGCAGCAGCGTGCGGCCCGCGGTCAGGTCGCTGGACCACGCGCGGGTCAGTGCGTCGCGTGATACCGCAACGGATCCGCCGGCCGGGGTGGAGACGACGTAGCGCGGCTGGAAATGCCAGTCCTCGCTGGCGATGGGTGCCGATCCGGCAGCCAGGTCGCCGGCATACTGCTGCATGGCGTTGGCCCGCAGGGTCCACGTGCGCGTACCGACCGCCGATAGCTCGCGGGCGGATGCCTCGAGGCCCCCGGGAGCCACGGGGCGCGCGGTGTCCCGGGGCGTCGCGGCTCCGAAGACTTCGAGAAAGAGCGGGTCGTAGCCGGGCGTGAGCTCGGCAGCGTGGACCGGAGTCAGGGGGCACAGCACGACCAGCAGGGTGGCCACGCGAGCACCCCAACGGTCGGAAGACATGCCGGCAGGCTCAGCAGGCTCCACAGCCTCTCCCTTCGGTGCCTGGTCGGTGCCGACAGCCATGGGACCCGACTGCCGGCAGGCACTCTTAAAGTGTTTTATTTCGAGAAAAGCATTACTTCCATGAATTACTAATCTAAATTCATTCGATTTTCAAGGTGAGAGCCAATGTGACACCTCAACTGTGATCCTGCGGGCCCCGCAATTTCGAGGCCCAAGGACATACTCAATTCCGCGTTCCACGGTGCTGGAACGGGTTCCTGCGGCGGGTGTCGTTGAGCGCGAAATCCTCCGGATCGTAGGCACCGGCTTCGTTCGCGACCGGAAGTCCGGCGGGCAGGGCGTGATGAACGTCGATGACTGCCACCCGTTTCTCCGGGCTGTAGACGGCCATGTACATGGGGTCGGCCGAGATCGCGGCCCGTGCCGCCTCGTTCGCCGGGGTGCCGTGGGCAGCCGCGAGAAGTAGCGGGAGGGCGAGTATCACGCGCGGATGATATTGGGCCATGTCCGAAAATCCGGTCGAGTTGACTGACTACAAAGATAGGTTATTTTTTATCACGTTACAACGATTTTCTGTTTTTTCATCTTAGATTCGTTCTCCATCTCGTTGGAGATGGAGAATATCCTGAATCACCATCAGGAGACCCGGCCGCCTCCACGCCTCGCGCGCCGCCCCGAGGCGTGAGAATTCATCTGCTGCCGAGCAGGGCCTGCACCTCGGCGAAGGACCGCACCCACGGCCTGGTCTTCTGCAGTTCCGCCGGCAGGGCGCTCAGCGCCTGCTGTGCCTCCGCGCGGGAACGGTAGACGCCGAGGATGGCGGTGTATCCCGTGCGCTCGGCCAGCGCTCGGCGGAAGTAGGCCCGGTCGGGGCCGAATTCCGGGCGGTCGATGAGGCTCGCCACCGATGCCTCGTTCGAGGCCGTGACCAGTTGCAGCGTGTAGTGATCGGGCGCCTGTTCCCGGATCCACGCCTCCCGGTGGGGGCTCGAGGATGCGCCATCGGCCGCCGGGACCGAGATCGCGGTAACCGGGTCGCCGGAGCTCCCCGCCGATGACGCGGTCTGGGGTATGGTCGCCTCTCGCCGGGCCGCCGCCGCCAGCCGGCGCGCGGCCTTCTCGTTGCCCTGGTCGGCGGCGAGCCGGTACCAGCGTCGCGCGGCATCGGCATCGGGCGGGGTGCCGATCCCGTCCTCGGTGAAGCGGCCGACCTGGTACTGCGCCTGCGGCATGCCCTGCTCGGCGGCCATCCGCAACCACCGGTAGGCGCTGCCGTGATCGAGTGGCACGCCGCGACCGGCGGCGTACATGACGCCCAGGCGATATTGGGCGAGCGTGTGGCCCTGCTCCGCCGCGGCGAGGTACCAGCGCGCCGCCGCCGCTTCGTCCTTCGCCGGACCGAGGCCCCAGGCGTACATCTCCCCCAGGCTGTACTGCGATTCGGCGAACCCGAGATCGGCGGCCATTCGCCACCAGCGCGCCGCCTCGGCGTAGTCCTTTTCGATACCGATACCTTCGAAGTATTTCACCCCGAGGTTGTGTTGCACGGTCGGGATGCCGTGCAGCGCCGCCTTGCGATACCACTCCGTGGCGATGGCGTCGTCCTTCGCTACGCCCTGTCCATAGTCGTACATGATGCCGAGCGTGATCTGCGCGTCGGCGTCGCCCTGCTCGGCCAGCGGCTTCAGGATCTCGTAGGCGCGGGCATAGTCGTTGGCGAGGTAGGCAGCCTTGCCGTCCTCCAGTGGATCGGCGCGGACCGTGGCAGCCGCGAGCAGGACGAGAGCCAGCGCCACGCACACCCGCTGAAGGAGCGGCGCGGGTGGGAACGGGGCACGCCCCGTCAGCCGTAGCACGCCCGCCCGACGCGGTGGCCGCCAGTGTGTGGAAGCATCGCCCATATGCTGGCCGCCCCCTCAGCCGCGCCTGACAAAAATCGAATACTCAATCAGTTGTAAATACTATTTAAATAATATTCACACTGTTGCGCCGCGCCGGTCAAGGAGCAGTGAGCGTCGCCCGATGCGGGACGGTGGAAGTTGCGGCCGGGGCGTGGAGTCGTTCACGGCCGGAAGCGGCGAATCGCGGCTATTCGCTGCGATAGAGCTCGCCGCCGGACTCGACGAACTCGCGCGCCTTCGCGGCCATGCCCGTGCGCAAGGCCGCCTCGTCGTCGATGCCGTGCGCCGCGGCGTAGTCGCGCACGTCCTGGGTGATCTTCATCGAACAGAAGTGCGGGCCGCACATGGAGCAGAAGTGCGCCAGCTTGTGGCCCTCCTTCGGCAGGGTCTCGTCGTGGAATTCGCGCGCCGTGTCCGGGTCCAGGCCGAGGTTGAACTGGTCCTCCCAGCGGAACTCGAAGCGCGCCTTGGAGAGCACGTTGTCGCGCAACTGCGCGCCGGGATGACCCTTGGCGAGGTCGGCGGCGTGGGCGGCGATCTTGTAGGCGATGATGCCGTCCTTCACGTCCTTCTTGTTCGGCAGCCCCAAGTGCTCTTTCGGCGTCACGTAGCAGAGCATGGCGGTGCCGTACCAGCCGATCATCGCCGCGCCGATGGCGCTGGTGATGTGATCGTAGCCGGGGGCGATGTCGGTGGTCAGCGGGCCGAGCGTGTAGAACGGCGCCTCGTGACAGTGCTCGAGCTGCAGATCCACGTTCTCCCTGATGAGGTGCATGGGCACATGCCCCGGTCCCTCGATCATCACCTGCACGTCGTGCCTCCACGCCACCTGCGTGAGCTCGCCCAGGGTCTTCAGCTCCGCGAACTGCGCCTCGTCGTTGGCATCGTGGATGGAGCCCGGGCGCAGCCCGTCGCCCAGCGAGAAGGCGACGTCGTAGTCGCGCATGATCGCGCAGATCTCCTCGAAGCGGGTGTACAGGAAGCTCTCGCGGTGATGCGCCAGGCACCACTTGGCCATGATCGAGCCGCCGCGCGAGACGATCCCGGTCATGCGCCGGGCGGTCAGCGGGATGAACGGCAGCCGCACGCCGGCGTGGATGGTGAAGTAATCCACGCCCTGCTCCGCCTGCTCGATCAGCGTGTCACGGAAGATCTCCCAGGTCAGCTCCTCGGCCTTGCCATCGACCTTCTCCAGCGCCTGGTAGATCGGCACCGTGCCGATCGGCACCGGCGAATTGCGGATGATCCACTCGCGCGTCTCGTGTATGTGCCTGCCGGTGGAGAGGTCCATCACCGTATCGGCGCCCCACCGGATCGCCCAGGTCATCTTCTCGACCTCCTCGGCGATCGAGGAACTGACGGCGGAGTTGCCGATGTTGGCGTTGACCTTCACCAGAAAATTGCGGCCGATGATCATCGGCTCGGTCTCCGGGTGGTTGATGTTGGCGGGGATGATGGCGCGGCCGCGCGCGACCTCCTCGCGCACGAATTCCGGCGTGATCTCCCGCGGCCGGCGCGCGCCGAAACCCTCTCCGGGGTGCTGGCGCCGCAACGCCTCGGCGAACCGCTCCATGCGCTGGTTCTCGCGGATGGCGATGAACTCCATCTCGGGGGTGAGGAGGCCGCGCCGCGCGTAGTGCATCTGCGTGACGTTGTGGCCAGCCCGCGCCCGCCGCGGCGGCCGGTGCAGGGCAAAGCGCAGCGCCGTCAAGCGGCTATCCTCCGCCCGCTCGCGGCCATAGGCGGAGCTCGGCGCGTCGAGCTGCCCGGTGTCCTCGCGTTCGGCGATCCAGGCGGCGCGCAGCGGCGGCAGGCCGCTCCGGATGTCTATCCGTGCGGCCGGATCGGTGTAGGGTCCGGAGGTGTCGTAGACCGACAGCGGCGGATTGGCCTCGTCCCCGGTGCGCGCCTGCGCGATCTCCCGCATCGGCACCCGGATGTCGGCCCGGCTGCCGACGACGTAGACCTTGCGCGAACCGGGCAGTGCCTTCACGGCCTGCGGATCGACGTGCGGATCCGTGGCCGGCGCATCGCGCGAGGGTTGTTCAGGAAAGGTCTTCATCTCGTCGCATCCTCCCTGCCGGTGAGGCTGCCGGGGCGGGAGGACGGGAACACGCGCGTTCGCGGTGAGGTGTTCCAGCTTCCCTACGCCGGCACTATCCGGATCAGGTTCGAAGGGTCAGTCTCAGCGGCGTGGCCGTCGGTTCACGGGCGCGCCGCACCCCTAGCTGTCGCAAGTCGCGGCCTGGCTGTAAAATCACCGGCTCGCCAGTTTCGAATGTCCCCCGCCGGGCGACATTGCGGTGCTGGAAATCCGGTCATGGCCGCGCACTTTCATTGTATAGTGTCGCGCTCGATCGAGGTAGGGCGCAGGCAGGCTGCGGGGGGGATGTTTCGATGTCGGTTGAGCTGAATTTCGAGCAGGCGCGTTACAACATGATCGAGCAGCAGATCCGCACCTGGGAGGTGCTCGATCAGCGCGTGCTCGACGCGGTGGCCGCAACGCGCCGCGAGGATTTCGTGCCGGCCGAGTTCCGCCGTCTCGCCTTCGCGGACACGCCGGTCCCGATCGGGCACGGAGAAGTGATGATGGCCCCGAAGGTCGAGGCGCGCATGCTGCAGTCGCTGCAGATGCAGCCCGGCGACACGGCGCTGGAGATCGGTACCGGCAGCGGTTACGTGACCGCGCTGCTCGCCCGGCTGACCAGTTGGGTGACGAGTGTGGAGGTCTACGCGGATCTGAGCGCCGCGGCGCACGCTCGCCTGAACGCCGCGGGCATCGCCAGCGTCACGCTCGCGGTCGGGGACGCCCTGCATGGCTGGCGGGCGCCGGCGCATTTCGACGTGGTGGCAGTCACCGGTTCCGTACCGGTCATGACCGCCGCGTTCAACGATTATGTCAAGATCGGCGGGCGGCTGTTCATCGTCGTCGGCGAGGCGCCGGTGATGGAGGCCCTGCTGCTCACCCGCACGGGGCCGGAGTCGTGGGCCAACGAGTCGCTTTTCGAAACCGTGCTGCCGCCGCTGGTCGGCGCCGTGAAGCCGCGCAAGTTTGCCTTCTGAATGCAACAGGTAAATGCTGCTGACTTGAGCCGTCTGCTCGCGAGCCCCGAATCCGAAACAGTCCAGCTCCTGGACGTGCGCGAGGAATGGGAGTTCTCGATCTGCCAGATCGAGGGATCGCGCAACGTTCCGATGGCGCAGATACCGGCGGCGGTGCAGGATCTCGATCCGGGCTCGCCCACGGTCGTCATCTGTCATCACGGCATGCGCAGCGCGCAGGTCGCGGATTTTCTGGAACGGTGCGGATTCGACAAGGTCATCAACCTGGAAGGCGGCATCGATGCGTGGGCGCGCGAGATCGATCCCAACATGCCTACCTACTAGTGCGATCGGAGCGTTGAACAGTCATGAACAAGAAACTGCTATGCGCACTCGTTGCGGCGCTGTTCAGCGGCCAGGTCGTGGCCGCCGAGGACCTGGTGCAGATCTTCCAGCTGGCCGAGCAGCAGGACCCGGTGCTGAAGGGCAGCGAGGCGAGCTACGCGGCGGTCCAGGAGTTGCGGCCGCAGGCGCGTGCGCGGCTGGCGCTGCCGGTGATCGGGGCCACGGGCAACACGTTCTACAACAACGAGGACGTCTCGGTGGACAACGGCTCGGTGTTCGGGCTGGGCGGGGACTCGGAGTACAACACCCGCGGGTATTCCATCAACCTGACGCAGCCGGTCTATCACTACGATCGCTACATGCAGCTGAAGCAGGCCGATGCGCGCATCCGGCAGGCGGAGCTGGAGCTGGACGCCACGCGCCAGGACCTGATCGTGCGCTCGGCGGAGCGTTACTTCACGGTGCTGGCGGCGATCGACAACCTGACGTTCTCCAAGGCGGAGAAGGAGGCGCTGGGGCGGCAGCTGGATCAGACCCAGCAGCGCTTTGACGTCGGTCTGATCGCGATCACCGACGTGCAGGAGGCCAAGGCGGGGTATGACCGGGCGGTGGCCGATGAGATTGCGGCGGTGAAGCTGCTGGACGACGCGCGCGAGGCGCTGCGGGAGCTGACCAGCGAGTTGCCCGGGGAGATCGCCGCGCTGGGCGAGCAGATGCCGCTGGTGGCCCCGCAGCCGGCGGAGGCGCAGCAGTGGATGGACACGGCGGTGAAGCAGAACCTGCGGATTGCCGCGGCGGATGCGGCGACACAGGTGGCCGCCGAAGAGATCAAGGTGCAGTACGCCGGGCACCTGCCCACGCTGGACATCGTGGGCTCCCACGGCACCGACGTCAGCGGCGGCGGGCGCTTCGGGGGGACCAGCACGGATCTCTCGGCGATCGGGCTGGCGCTGAACGTGCCGATCTACGAGGGCGGGCAGGTGCAGTCGCGCACGCGCGAGGCGACCTACCGGCACGAGGAGTCCCTGCAGGTGCTGGAGGAGCAGCGCCGGGCGGTGGTGCGCAGTGCCAAGGACTCCTACGAGGGGGTGATCTCCGGGATCGCGCAGGTGCAGGCGCTGCAGCAGGCGGTGGTGTCCTCGCAGACGGCGCTGGAGGCCACGCAGGCGGGCTACGAGGTGGGCACGCGCACGGCGGTGGACGTGGTGACGCAGGAGCGCAACCTGTACGCGGCCAAGCGCGATCATGCCGCGGCCCGCTACAACTACATCCTGGACACGCTGCGGCTGAAGCAGGCCGCCGGCACGCTGGCACCCGCCGACCTCGACGAGGTCAACGGCTGGCTGGTGAAGTGAACGCCGGCATGGCCGGGGATCGCGGCGTCGAAACTCCCGCGCTGACCTGCAATCAGGCTACCAGCCAGCTCGTCGTCATCGACATCCAGGAGAAGCTCGGCGCGGCCATGCCGGAGAAGGTGCTGGCGCGCGTCATGCGCAACGTGAACCTGCTGATGACGGCGGCGGATCGGCTCGGCATCCCCGTCACGGTCTCCGAGCAATATCCGAAAGGTCTCGGCCCGACCGATGCGCGCATCGCCGCGGCGATCCCGCCCTCGGCGCACCGTTTCGAGAAGACCTGTTTCTCGTGCGCGGGCGCGGATGGATTCTCTGCCGTGATCGGCGACCCCCGGCGACGACAGGTGATCCTCACCGGCATGGAGGCGCACGTCTGCGTGCTGCAGACCGCCATGGACCTGCTGGCCGCCGGCATTCAGCCCTTCGTGGTCGAGGATGCCGTGTGCTCCCGCAAGCTCGAGAACTACCAGAACGCGCTGCAGCGGCTGAATCGGGCGGGCGCGGTGATCGCGACGGCCGAATCGGTCGTCTTCGAGTGGCTGCGCGATGCCCGCCACACGCACTTCAGGGCGCTATCGGCGGTGGTGCGCTGATTCGCCCGCCAGGATCTCTTCCAGCCACCTCAGCAGTCTGTCCGCCGCGCCCGTACACTGATCGACGACGGACCGCGCCGCCTCGCCCCGTCGGCGGCAGGCCGCGGGATCCCGCAGCAGCGCGACGATCTCGGCGGCCAGCATCGAGGAATCCCCGACGACGGACAACGCACCGGCCGCACGCAGGCGCTCGCCGATCCCGGCGAAGTTGAAATGATGCGGGCCGCTCACGATCGGCCGCGACACCGCGGCCGGCTCGAGCAGGTTGTGTCCGCCCACCGCGACCAGGCTGCCGCCGACGAATGCCGCGTCGGCAGCGCCGTAGAACGGGATCAGCTCACCCAGCGTATCGATCAGATAGACCTGCGTGCCCGGCTCGCAGACCTCGCCGGCGGAGCGCCGCCTGCAGGAAAAACCACGCCCCTCGGTGAGCTCGGCGACCTGCCCGGCGCGTACCGGGTGCCGCGGCGCGAGCAGCAGCAGCGTCGCCGGCAGCTCCGCGCGCACGCGCGCATGCGCGGCCAGCACCTGCTCCTCCTCGCCCTCGTGCGTGCTGGCGGCGATCCAGGCGGGACGGCCGGGCCCGCAGGCGCGGCGGCAGGCGTCGATCCGCGCCGGCAGGTCGTCCGGGAGTCCCACGTCGAACTTCAGACTGCCGGTCACGCACGTGCGCCCAGCCGGCACGCCCAGCGTCCGGAATCTCTCCGCGTCCGCCTCGCTCTGCGCCGCCACACCGGCCAGATCGCGCAGCATGGCCGCCACCGGCGGACGCAGTCGTACGTATCGGCGCAGAGAGCGTTCGGAAAGCCGGGCGTTGACCAGGACGGATGGAATTCGGCGGCGCCTGCATGCGCGCAGCAGATTCGGCCAGAGCTCCGTCTCCATGAGCATCAGCAGCGCCGGCCGGGTGCGCCGCAGGAACCGGGCGACGGCATCGGGAGTGTCATAGGGGAACCAGGCGTGCGAGACCTCCTCGCCGAACAGCCGGCGTGCGTGCTCCGCGCCGGTGGCGGTCGTCGTCGTCACCAGCAACCGGTGGCCGGGCATGCGTCTGCGCAGGCCCGTGACCAGGGGCAGGCTCGCCTGCACCTCGCCCACCGACACGGCGTGCAGCCAGATGAGCGGCGCGGCGCCCGCACGCGCCGGCGCCAGCCCGAAGCGCTCGCCGATGCGCAGACGGTAGCCCGGCTGGCTGCGCCCCAGCCACCAGAGCCGGAGCAGGAGAAACGGAAGGGCGAGGTACAGTGCGATCGTGTAGACGCAGCGGAGCGCGGCCGCGAGCACGGGCAGCCGTTTCCTAACGCGCCGACGGCGGTTGCCGCTGCAACCAGTCGAGATAGCCCGGCACGCCCTCCTCCACGCTGCGGAACTGGCCCTGGTAGCCGGCCGCGCGGAGCTGGGTGAGGTCGGCCTGGGTGTAGCTCTGGTAGCGGCCGACCAGATGCGGCGGGAACGGCAGGTACTGGACATGGCCCTTGTTGTGCCAGCTGACGACCGCTCGCGCGACGTCGTTGAAGGTCTGGCTGCGGCCGGTGCCGACGTTGAAGATGCCCGAGTACGGCGAGTGCAGGCCGAACCACAGCGTCACGTCCACCGCGTCCTCGACATGGATGAAGTCGCGGCGCTGCTCGCCGTCGCCGTAGCCGTCGCTGCCCTCGAAAAGCCTGACCGTGCGATCCGCAAGCACCTGCTTGTGGAAGTGCCAGGCCACGCTCGCCATCGATTCCTTGTGCGACTCGCGCGGTCCGTAGACGTTGAAGTAGCGCATCCCCGCGACCAGGCTGCCGGCGGAAGGCAGGTGGCGACGCACGTACTGATCGAAGAGGAACTTGGAATAGCCATAGGCGTTCAACGGCGACTCGTTGCGCCGATCCTCGACGAAGGTCCGGCCGGCGCCGTAGACGGCGGCGCTGGATGCGTATACGAAGCGGATGCCGCGATCCAGGCAGTAGTGCAGCAGCGCCTTGGAATAGGCATAGTTGTTCTGCATCAGGTAGCGGCCGTCCCACTCCGTCGTCGCCGAGCAGGCCCCGAGGTGGAAGATCACGTCGATGGCGCGGGCCTGCCCGGTGGCCTGCTCCAGCATGCGCAGGAATTCGTCCTTGTCGAAGTAATCCAGGTACTCGCAGTCCACGAGATTTCTGAACTTCACCCCGTTCCTGAGATTGTCGACGACCAGGATGTCGGCACGCCCGTGCTCGTTGAGCGCGCGCACGAGGTTCGATCCGATGAAGCCGGCGCCGCCGGTGACGATGATCATCCCTCGAGCGCCTTCGCCGCGCGCGCGGCCTCGATGATGCGGGTGGTCGAATGTCCCGGAATGAAATCGACGATGACCACCTCGCCGCCGTGCGCCCGCACGCAGTCGCCGCCCGCGATCTGCTCGGGACGATAGTCGCCGCCCTTCACGAGCACGTCGGGGCGGACCTCGCAGATGAGCCGTTCGGGCGTGTCCTCGGTGAACGGCACCACCCAGTCCACGGCGGACAGCGCTGCCAGCACCTCCATGCGATGCGCGAGCGCGTTGACGGGACGGCCCGGTCCCTTCAGCCGCCGCACCGAGTCGTCGTCGTTGACCGCCACGATCAGGCGATCCCCCTGCCGGCGCGCCTCGTCCAGATAGCGGACGTGACCTGCGTGCAGGATGTCGAAGCAGCCGTTGGTCATCGCGATGCGCGCGCCGCGGGAACGTGCCGCTGCGACACCGCGCAGGAGCTGCGCCTCGCCGACCACGCCGAATCCCGCCATCGGCAGGGATTCGTCGGCCGCGTGCTCGAGCTCCTCCGGCGTCACCGAGGCCGCGCCCAGCTTGCCGACGACGATGCCGGCCGCCGTGTTCGCCAGCCGCGTGGCATGCACGAGGTCGTAACCGGCGGACATGGCTGCGGCCAGGACACCGCACACCGTGTCGCCCGCGCCGGTGACGTCGAAGACATCGCGGGCGCGTGCCGGCATCGCCACGGCCGCGCCGTCGCGGGGGACGAGCAGCACGCCGTGCTCGCCACGGGTCACCAGCACCGCCCCGAGGTCGTGGCGCCGGCACAGTTCGCGGCCGCGCTGCTCGATGGCGCGCTCGTCCTCGCACGGCCCCGCCACGGCCTCGAACTCCTTCATGTTCGGGGTGATCACGGTCGCGCCGGCGTAGCGGGAGAAATCGGCGGACTTGGGATCGACCACGACGCGCCTGCCCGCTTCTCGCGCCAGCCCGATGAGGCTGCGCGCATCCTGCAGCACGCCCTTGGCGTAATCGGAGAGCACCACCACGTCGGCCTCCGCCAGCGCCGCTGCGTAGGCGCGCGACACGGCGTCGAGGTCCAGCCTCGGCCGCGCATCCTCGAAGTCCAGCCGTATGAGCTGCTGGTGCTGGCTCAGGACCCGCAGCTTGACAATCGTCTGCAGGCCCGGCTGCGCGAGCAGGCGGCAGAGGATGCCGCGATCGGCCAGGCGCGCGCGCAGTGTCTCGCCGTCCCGGTCCAGCCCTACCGCCCCCACGACGGCGACGGTGGCACCGAGGCTGCGTATGTTCAGGGCGACGTTGGCCGCGCCGCCCGGGCGTTCGTCGTTATCGGTGACGTGCACCACGGGCACTGGCGCCTCCGGCGAGATGCGCTGCGTACTGCCCTGCCAGTATCGGTCTAGAATCACATCCCCGGCGACGAGAACGCGCGCGGAGGCCAGTGCCTGCTTGAGTGATTTCATGAACCGCGTGTGCGCCTGCCGAGTTCCGGAAACTTCTGTTCTGATTGGAAATCTTAACACATCACGACCATGAGCCCGTTGACGAGAAGGCTGTTGTCCCTGAGCGTGGCCGCCGGCGCCGTGCTCGCCGCGCCCGCCGGCGGCACGGCCGCATTCCCGGCGCAGTTCTCGGCCAGTTACACGGTATCGCTGAACGGTCAGGAGATGGGCGTCATGGCGCGCACGGTCAGCAGGCAGGGTCCGCAGGACTACCTGTTCCGCTCGGAACTGAAGGCCACGCACGGACTGTATGCGCTGCTGCGCGTCAAGATCGTGGAGAGCAGCCGCTGGCGACTCGCCGGCGAGGAGGTTCGGGCCATCGAATACCGCTCTACGCAGACCGGGCCCAAACGGCGCGAGTCGACCGCGCGCTTCGACTGGGGAAACATGCTCGTGCACGTCACGCACAAGAGGCAGAACGCGGAGCTGAAGGCCACCCCCGGGATGCTGGACAGGCTCCTCTACCAGCTCGTCCTGATGCGCGATCTGCAGTCGGGCCGATCGCCCATCCGCTACACCGTCGTGGACGGCAACAAGATCCGCAACTACCCGGTCGAGGTCATGGGCGAGGAGGACATCGAAACGCCGCTCGGAGTCCTGAAGACCGTCAAGGTGCGCTACCAGAAACCCGGCAGCGCGCGCAGCACCACGCTATGGTGCGCAAAGAGCCTCGAGTACCTGCCGGTGCGGCTCGATCACTACGAGAAAGACGGCGAGCGCACCTCCGCCCTCATCCAATCGGTGAGCGGGCTTTAGCGCCGCCGATGCCTGCGTCCCGCGGTCCTGCCGCGCGCGACTGGCCTCAGGAGGCGCCGCCGCCCGATTCGAAGAACTTGATCAGCTGCTCGGCAGGGATGTAGCCCCCCAGCTCCTCTCCGGACTCGAGCAGCGTGGTCGGCGTGCCGGACACCTGCATGGAGTTGCCGAGCTCCCACTCCTCCTTGACCGGGTTCTCACAGCTCGCCGCGGCGAGTTGGCTGCCTTTCTTGGCCTCGGTCAGCGCCTGCTTGCGATCGGCGGCGCACCACACCGACACCATGGTGTTATAGGTCGCCGAGGGTACCCCGGCGCGTGGATAGGCGAGATAGCGAACGGCGATACCGGCCTGATTGAGCTTCGCGACCTCGCCATGCATCTTGCGGCAGTAGGCGCAATCGGTGTCGGTGAAGACATAGACGACGTGCCTGGTCTCGCCCGCGGGCGCGAACTCGATGAGCTTGTTGGCGTCGCTCAGCGATTTCAGCGCGGCGGCGCGGGCCTGCATCGCCGGTTTGGCCGTGAGGTTCTTCTGCTCCTTGATGTCCATGAGTGTCCCGTCGAACACGTAGCGCGCGTCGGCGCTCACGTAGATGAGCTTCGCCCCCATCAATACCTCGTACCACCCCGGGACCGGCGCGGGGCGGATCTCGTTGACCTTCAGCCCGGGCACGACCTTGGCGAGCCGCTCCGTGATGCTGGCCTTGACCTGGGCGTCGTCGTCGGCGACGGCAGCGACCGTCCATGCGGAGGCGGCCAGCAGAACGAGGGGGTACAGGTACTTGCGCATTGGATGAACTCCTGCCGCCTTCGACGGCAATGGTTTGAGATGGAAGCAGTGGGCGATCCTATCAGACCGCGCGTGGCGCAGCGCGTTCCCGCGAACGGCGCCCGGGTTCGCCGCCCGGGCTCTGGACAAGCCTTGCATCCGGCCCGCACACTTCCCCGGACTCAAAGGTGGAGGAGGACCTCATGGCGGCCACGACTCCCGCCCCGCAGCCGGAGGGCGCGCTCACTCTCGATGCCGTGCTGCGCCTGCTGCTGGCCGACCAGGTCATCGCGCCGACGCACGTCGAGCAACTGAGGGTCTCCGGGCGCGGCGGCCGCGAGGACCGGCATCCGTTCCTCCGCATCGCCGAGATGGGCTGGCAGAGCCAGACCAAGCCCGGTTATCCCATCACCGTGGAGCGCCTGTCGCGCTGGCTCGCGGGCAGGGTCGGGCTGCCCTACCTGCGGATCGATCCGCTGAAGATCGACGTGCGCGCGGTCACGCGCCTGGTCTCGCAGGCCTACGCCTCGCGCTTCCGGTTCCTGCCGATTGCGGTCGACGAGCAGTCCGTGACGGTCGCCACCGCCGAGCCCTTCCTGCGCGAGTGGGAGCGCGAGATGGCGCGCGTTCTGAAGCGCCGGGTCAAGAGGGTCATCACCAACCCGCAGGACGTGGAGCGTTATCTCGCCGAGTTCTACGGTGTGAGTCATTCGATGGCCGGCGCCGCGAAAGCCGCGGAAAGGCCGGCTTCCGGCGTCGGCAATTTCGAGCAGCTCACCGAGCTTGGCAAGATCGGCGAGCCCGACGCCAACGACAAGCACATCGTCCACCTGGTCGACTGGCTGCTGCAGTTCGCCTTCGAGCAGCGCGCCAGCGACATCCACGTGGAACCGCGCCGCGAGTTCACGCGCGTGCGCTTCCGCATCGACGGCGTGCTGCACCAGGTGCACGAGATCCCGGCCAACGTCGCCAGCGCGATCACCAGCCGCCTGAAATCCCTGGGCCGCATGGACGTCTCCGACCGTCGCCGCCCGCAGGATGGCCGCATCAAGACCAAGACGCCTGCCGGCAAGGAGATCGAACTGCGATTGTCCACCATGCCCACGGCCTTCGGCGAGAAGCTGGTGCTGCGCATCTTCGACCCGGCCGTGCTCAGTCGCAGCTTCGAGGAGCTCGGCTTCAGCAGCCACGATCTCGCGGCCTGGAAGTTCATGACCGGCCATCCCTACGGATTCATCCTGGTCACCGGACCGACCGGTTCGGGCAAGACCACGACCCTTTATTCCGCGCTGAAGCAGCTCGCCAGGCCCGAGATCAACGTCTGCACCATCGAGGATCCGATCGAGATGGTCGAGCCGGCATTCAATCAGATGCAGGTCCAGCCCGGCATCGATGTCGATTTCGCCAGCGGCGTACGCACGCTGCTGCGGCAGGACCCCGACATCATCATGATCGGAGAGATCCGGGATCGCGAGACCGCCACGACCGCCATCCAGGCCGCGCTGACCGGCCATCTCGTGCTCTCCACCCTGCACACCAACGACGCCCCGTCGGCCATCACCCGGCTGGTGGACATAGGTGTGCCGCCGTTCCTGATCGGCGCCACCCTGCTGGGCGTGGTCGCACAGCGGCTGGTCCGCACCCTGTGCCCGCACTGCAAGCAACCGGCACCGCTGGACGTGAAGGCGTGGCAGAGCCTGGTCGGCGCGAACGCCATCCCGCACCCCAAGATCGGTTACCGGGCGGTCGGCTGCGAGGAATGCCGGCAGACGGGCTATCTCGGCCGCACGGGTCTGTACGAGATGCTGACCATGCGCAAGGAGCTCGCCGCGATGCTGCATGAGGACAGCGTCAACGCCGGCCGCCTGCGCGAGGGGGCGCTGCAGCTCGGCATGCGCAGCCTGCGGGTGAGCGGCGCGGACAAGGTTTCCTCCGGCCTGACGACCATCGAGGAAGTATTGACCGTGCTCCCGGGGAACTGAGCGCGGCGGCCGCATTCGGCGAGGTGCACCCTGCGCCGCAGTCAACCTCGCGGATGATGGCGCGCGTGCAACTCCTTGAGCCGCGCGCGGGCGACGTGCGTGTAGATCTGCGTGGTCGAGATGTTGCTGTGACCGAGCAGCATCTGCACGACGCGCAGATCCGCGCCGTGATTCAGCAGGTGCGTGGCGAAGGCGTGCCGGAGCGTGTGCGGCGACAGGGTATCGTCGATCCCCGCCGTCCGGGCATAGCGCTTGATGAGATGCCAGAACATCTGCCGGGTCATCGGCTCGCCATGGCGGGTGAGAAACAGAAACGGCGAGGAGGCGTTGCCGAGCAGTTCGGGGCGCGCCGACCTGACGTAGCGCTGCAGCCATTGCATCGCCTCCTCGCCCATGGGCACCAGCCGCTCCTTCCCGCCCTTGCCCGTCACCCGCAACGCCCCCTGGCGCAGGTTGACCTGCACCCCCGGCAGGCGCACCAGTTCCGACACCCGCAGGCCGGTGGCGTACATGAGTTCGAGCATCGCGCGGTCGCGCAGACCGAGCGGCTGCCCGGTATCCGGAGCGTTCAGCAACTGCTCCACGCTCGCCTCGGAAATCGCCTTGGGCAGCGAGCGTCCGAGTCGCGGCGCCGGCACACCGGTGCTCGGGTCGTGCCCGAGCACGCGTTCCCGCACCAGGTACTGGTAGAAGCGCCGCAGCGTCGAGAGCCGTCGCGCGGTGCTGCGCGCCGAGGCACGGGGATGGCTCGCGAGGAACTCCAGGAGGTGCGCGGATTCCGCGCCGGTGATCGTGACAGCGCGGACCGCGAGCCAGCGGCAGAATGCGGCGAGATCGCCGCGATAGGCGGACAGCGTGAGATCGCTCAGACCGCGCTCCACCCAGATCGCATCCAGAAACCGCTCGACCAGGTTGTCGGGGTCCGCACTGGCGGTGGCGGATGGGGGAGCAGCGGCGGTCATGCGTTTGCAGGCGAGGCCTGGAAGCGAAAGCGGGAGATGCCGTGCCGGCATCCCCCGTTGCGGGTGCAACGCATTGCTGACACCGGCGGAGGTGTCGGCGCAACGCCGGTCGTGTTACTCGGTCTTGTCCCTGCTCGCGATGCGCTCCTTGATGCGCGCCGCCTTGCCGCGCAGGTCGCGCATGTAATACAGCTTGGCCTGACGCACGTGGCCGCGGCGCTTGACGGTGATCTCGCTGACGGTCGGGCTGTAGGTGCGGAACACGCGCTCCACGCCCTCGCCGTGCGAGATCTTGCGGACCGTGAACGAGGAGTTCAGCCCCCGGTTGCGCTTGCCGATGACCACACCCTCGAACGCCTGCAGGCGCTCGCGGTCGCCTTCCTTCACCTTCACCTGCACGACGACCACGTCGCCGGGGCGAAACTCCGGCACTTCGCGGTTCATCTGCTCTTTTTCGATCTGCTCGATCACCTTGCTCATGGCGTCTTCCTCGTCAACTCTGTCGTCACTGCCAAGTCTCTGCCCTGCCGCCCGCGCCGGCACTGCATCACTTCCCCGGCGTCGCGCACTCCGCACGCCTGCGCTCCGCTATGAACTCCTCCAGCAGCAGGCGGTCAGCCTTCGCCAGCGGCATACTCGCCAGCAGATCGGGGCGCCGCAGCCAGGTCACACCCAGCGCCTGCTTGCGCCGCCATCGCGCGATGACCGCATGATTGCCGGAGAGCAGGACCTCCGGCACCCGCCGCCCGTCGATCTCCTCCGGGCGCGTGTAGTGCTCGCAATCGAGCAGCCCCTCGACGAAGGAATCCTGGCGCGCGGAGTCCTCGTCACCCAACGCCCCCGGGATCAGCCGCACCAGGGCGTCGATCAAAACCATTGCTGGCAGCTCTCCCCCGCTCAACACGTAATCGCCGATGGACAGCTCCTCGTCGATCCCGGTGTCGAGTAGCCGCTGGTCGATGCCTTCGTAACGGCCGGCGACCAGCACCGAATTTCCACGCCCGGCGATACGCTCGACCCCCGCCTGATCCAGCCGCCGCCCCGCCGGCGAGAGATAGATGACCGTGCAGGGCTCGAGCGCCTCACGCGCTGCGCGTATCGCGCTGCGCAGCGGCTCCACCATCATCACCATCCCCGGGCCGCCGCCGTATGGCCGGTCGTCGACGCTGCGATGGCGATCCGTCGCGTAATCGCGCGGATTCCACGTCCGCAGCTCCACCAGCCCCCTGGCCACCGCCCGGCCCGAGACGCCGAATCCGGTCAGCGCCCGCAGCATCTCCGGGAACAGGGTCACCACCCCTATGCGCTGCATGCCGCCCCCTGCGCGTGCCCCGGCGCGGCTCAGTAATCCTCGCGCCAATCCACCTCGATCACTCCCGCGGATACGTCGACCCCGAGCACATGGACGCCGAACACCAGCGGGATCAGATGCTCGTGCGCACCGCGCACCACCAGCACGTCGTGCGCGCCGGTCTCGAAGATCCTCTGCACGGTGCCGAGCCTGACACCCTCGCGGCTCACCACGGCCAGGCCGAGGAGATCCGCATGGTAGTACTCCCCGGCGGCCGGTACCGGCAACTGCGAGCGCCTCACCGCGATGGCGGCTCCCACGAGCGAGCGCGCCAGTTCGCGATCGTCCACCCCTGCCAGTCGCGCGACCATCCCCTTGCCGTACTGCCTGCCCTCGGCAAGCGCATAAGGCTGCCACGAGCCGGCCTTCTGCAGATACCACGGCGTGTAATGCAATATGTTTTCGATGGGCCGCGTATGGGAATAGACCCGTACCCAGCCCTGCACACCGAACAGCCCACTGACCTTGCCCAGGATGACGTAGGGATCGTCTGCCGCCCCGGCCCGGACGCCGTCTGTCACCTGCGTCACCCACATCCCCCGGCTGACGCCGCCGGCGGGGAAACCTCAGGCGGCGTGACGGGCCAGGAGATCGGCCACCCGTTCGGAGGCCTTGGCGCCCTTGGAGACCCAGTAGTCCACGCGCGCCCTGTCAATCTGAAACTTCGGCTCGTTGCTCGCCGCCATGGGGTTGAAGAAGCCGATACGTTCGAGCTTCTGGCCGTCGCGCTTGCAGCGGCTGTCGGTCACCACGATGTAATAGTACGGGCGCTTCTTGGCGCCACCGCGCGACAAACGTATGGTTACCATGCGACTTAAGTTCCTGTCAGAATAGAATTTATCAGGCAACGGGCGGCGTTCGCCCACGCCGCGAAAGGCGCGTATTGTACGGATAAGCTCCGAAAATGAAAAGGATAAATGACGATCACCGGTCCTGATGCACTGGCCGCCGAGAAGGCCGCCCTGCGGGCCAGCCTGAAGGCCGATCGCGACGCGCTCCCCGAGGCCGACCGCCAGCGGTTCTCCGCAGCCATATCCCTGCGGCTGATGGCCCTGCAGGCCATGCGATCGGCCGCCCGGGTGTTCGTGTTCATCTCCAGCGGCAGCGAGGTCCACACCCACGACCTCATCAGGCAACTGCTCGCCGAGGGACGCGAGGTCGCGGTCCCGAAGATCCTCGGCAGGACAGAGATGATCGCCTGCCGGCTGCGTGAGTGGGCGGGGCTGCGCCCTGCGCAGCTCGGGATCCTGAGCCCCATCGCCATCGAGGCGGTGAACGGGGAATTCGACGTGGTGGTGACCCCGGGCCTGGGTTTCACCGAGGCCGGCCACCGCATCGGCTTTGGCGCGGGCTATTACGATCGCTGGTTTGCGGGCCATCACAGCCGGGTGAAGATCGCCGTGGCCTTCGAGGCGCAGATCGTGCCCTCGGTACCCACGGACGCGAACGACATTCCCGTCGACGCCATCGTCACCGAGCAGAGAATGATCGCGATCCGCACCGGGGTGTGCTGAAGCACGGGATGCGTCGCCCCGACGCCGTCGCGCCACCGCCGCCGGCCGCGGACAATAAGTGGCGAGGAGGTCACGTGCTGCGGGCTGTCTTGAAGGGACTGTTCAGGCTGCTGTTCGGCGTGCGTGTACTCGGCGACGCCTCGCCGATGAAGCATGGCAGGCTGCTGGTGATCGCCAATCACCTCTCCTTCCTCGACGGCGTCCTCCTCGGCCTGTTCCTGCCCATACGCCCCACCTTCGTGGTGCATACGACGGTGCTTAAGCAGCCATTCTTCCGGATGGTGCTCTCGCAGGTACCGCATCTCGCGGTGGATCCCACCAGCCCGATGGCCATGAAGAAGGTCATCGGGCTGCTCGAATCCGGCGAGCCCGTGGTCATATTCCCGGAGGGC
>WBZR01000554.1_pt1 | contig 58556 bp, 53 predicted proteins | sample 5204231 | NCBI WGS metagenome assembly WBZR01 (sample SAMN12412403, study PRJNA552823) | activated sludge metagenome | isolation source: activated sludge from anammox sidestream of wastewater treatment plant... | place: USA: Virginia | collected 2017-08 | reverse complement strand
GCGCGCGCTGGACAAAGGAGGGCGCTACCATGGTTGCCAAGGCTCGAGCCGCCTGGCTTAGCCGCCAATGGGATGCCTTGCCGTTGGCTGCTTGATTCTACAGAATTTGAATGCTCCCCGCCATTCGGATGTCCAATAAACGATGGCGCGACGTGTTATAATCTCGGCGCTTATTGACATACAATCCCCTGTCCGGAGGAGACCTTTATGGAAATCACCACCCAGGAATTCAAGCATTGCAATCTCTTCACCGTCAAAGGACGGGTTGACAGCGCCACAGCCCCCCAGTTCGCCAAAGCCCTGGACAAAGCGACCGCTGATGGGCGCTTCAAGATCGCCCTCGACATGAGCGAGTTGGAATACATGTCCAGCGCCGGCTTCCGCGCCCTGCTTGCCGCGCAGCGCAACTGCAAACGCTACAACCGCGGCGAAGTCGTCCTTGTTCGCGTGCCGGAGCGCATCCATGAAGCGCTCGAACTGGCGGGCTTCACCGAACTCTTCAAAACCTTCGACGATCCCGTGACCGCGGTGGGAAGTTTCTAACTGACAGGGGAAATCCTGAAATCAGGAATGCCGTCTCGTCCGTTTAGAGGCGGCATGTCGTTTCTTTTATGCCAGCGTACATATTCCCAGCCAGGTTCGAGTTTCTGGATGAAATCCGCGCCATGGTGGCCGCAGTCGCCCGCGAAGGCGGCTTTTCAGAAAAAGACATCTACTCCCTGCAACTCGCCGCCGACGAAGCCGCCTCCAACATCATCGAACACGCCTACGAAGGCGATTCCGACGCCTCACTCTTCATGACCTGCGACATGAAAGACGACGAGATTATCATCACCATGCGCGACACCGGAAAACCCTTCGACCCAAGTCGGGTCAGGGAACCCGACCTAAAGGCGGACTTATCCAAACGGCAGATCGGAGGATTGGGAGTTTACCTGATGCGCAAACTCATGGACGACGTCCGCTACGAATCCACAAGGGCAGGCAACCTGCTGACCATGACCAAACGAAGGGAGTGACTCGTGCCAGCCGCGACACAGCCCTCATGGGGTTGGTCCCAACTCGCAAGCCTGGGGGAGGAACTCAGGGGCGAAAACTCGCTCGCCGCACAGCGCGACCGCATCGTCTCGCTGTCGAACGGATTGCTCTCAGGCAAGGTCGAAGTCTGGCTGGACGAAGACATCTTTCGCCTGCCCGACTGGGAAGAAACGCGCGCCTTTCCAACCCTGCCGCAATCCGATGGAATGAAGCGCGCCATCAAGACCGGGAAACTCGTCCAAAAAAACGGGCGGATGAAAAACCCCGCTTCGCGCCCCGCCTTTGCCTCCATCCCGCTCGCCGATCAGGGGATCACGCTGGGAGCGCTCCAGATCTCCCGCCCAAAGGGACCTGAATTCACAGCCGACGAATTGAACCTGCTCCAGGGATTGGGACAAGTCGTGTCCGTCAACCTCTTCGTCGCCCACCGCGCCGAAGTGGAACAATTTCGCCTCAGACAGTTGAACCTTGTGCGCGAAGTCAGCGCCAAGATCGCCAACGTCCTCGATGTGGACGAACTCGCCTCGCAGGTTGTCAGCCTCATCCAAAAAACCTTCAATTTCTATTACGTCGCCATCTTTACCCTTAAACCCAACGAGTCAGCGTTGCGATTCCGCGCCAGCGCCGTCGCCCCGCGCAAAGGCAGAAAAAAAGCCTCGATTGCGCTCGAAGTCGAGGTCGGGCAGGGACTCATCGGCGAAGCCGCAGAGACGGGGACCGAGATCGTCTGCGACGATGTCCAGTCCGACAAACGTTTTCGATTTATAGACAGCCTGCCCGAGACAAAATCCGAGGTCGTCATCCCGCTCAAGATCGAAGATCGCGTCCTGGGCGCGCTCGACGTTCAAAGCAACCGGCTGAGCGCGTTTCACCCCATTGACCTGCTCATCCTGCGCGCCCTTGCGGATAATATCGCCCGCGCTGTGGACGGCGCAAAGTTATACGGCGACCTGCGCCGCCGCGCCAACCAACTTGCGTTGGTCTCCGAAGTCGGCAAGAAAGTCACCTCTACGCTCGACCTTTCGCAGTTGATGCGCGACGCGGCGCGCTTGATCCATGAAGAATTCGGCTACCCTTATGTGGCGCTGTTCACCGTCCACCCGAACCGCCGCCTGATCAAATACGAAGCCGGCAGCGGCAGACGCAGCAAACAACTCGTTGGGTATACGATTTCTCTCGACGATGAAAAGGGCATCATCGCCTGGGCGGCTCGCAACGGGCAAACCGCGCTCGCCAACGATGTCTCGCAGGACGCGCGTTTCGTCCACTCGCCCCTGCCGCCGAAGAACACCAGGTCCGAGTTGTGCGTCCCTTTGATCTTCAACGAGCGGGTGATCGGCTTGCTCGACATTCAATCGGACAAACTCAACGCTTTCACCGAGGACGACCGCGTCATGTTCGAAGCCGTCGCCGACACGGTTGCCGCCGCAATCCGCAACGCCGATTTATATCGCTCCGAACAGTGGCGACGCCAGGTGGCCGACAGCCTGCGCGACGTGGCGGGACTCGTCTCCGGCAACGCCGGGCTGGACGAAGTGCTCGAAATGATCCTCGTCGAATTGGATCGCAACCTGCCCGTGGATATCTCCTCCATCTGGCTGTTACAGGAGGGAGAACTATGCCTGTCCGCCGCGCACGGCGTGGATGGAAACCTGCTCGAAAGCATGTGCATAGCCGACCCCGCCTCGGCATACGCGATGGTGGAAGCCGTTCAATCAGACGCGCCGCTCATCCGCCGCCCCGAAGACCCGATGGGTTTGGTGGGTTTATCGGCGGGTTTCGACCCCGATTATTCATCCATTGTCGCGCCGCTCAAGGTAGGCGACCGCCCGCTCGGCGTATTGACCCTGGCGCATCGCTCGCCGGGACGTTACGGCCACGAAGCGCGCGCCATTGCCGGCACATTTGCAAATTACGCCGCGGTCGCCATCGAGAACACGCGCCTGTTCGATTCGGCGCAGGAACAGGCATACGCATCCGCGGCTTTGTTGCAGGTGGCGCAGGCGGTCGTCAGCGCCGGGGAATTGGACGATATCCTCGGCTCGATCATTCGCATCATGCCGATCCTCGTTGGAATTAAGCGCGCGGTGTTGTACCGCCTCGATATGGAATATCAAACCTTGCAGGCTTCACAGGAATACGGCTTTTCCGAGGAGGAGAAATCCCTGCTGACGGATAAAAGCCTTGCGCTGGCGGAGTTCCCCTTTGTGGTTTGGGCGTTGGAACAAAATGCGCTGGTGACGCATCCGCTCGGGGCTGGGACGGAGCCGAAGGATTGGCTGGAGATTCAACCCGGGGCGTCGTCCGAGCCGAATGGCGTCAACGCCGAGAGACTGCTGATCGCCGTCCCATTATGCATCAAGAACGATATCTTCGGCGTGATGTTGATCGAAGAGGACGAAAACGCGCGCAGATTCCGATCGCGCAGGCTGGAAATCATCAACGGCATTGCCCAGCAAGCCGCGCTTGCGATCCAGAATGATTTGTTGCAACAGGAGATGGTCGTGCGCGAGCGCCTTGAAACCGAGGTTCAACTGGCGCGCCAGATCCAGCAGACCTTCATCCCCAGCGTTTTGCCGACACATCCCAACTGGCAGATCGCGGCGAGATGGCGCACGGCGCGGCAGGTGGGCGGCGATTTTTACGATGTGATCGAACTGCCGAAGAACAGGCTGGGCCTCTTCATCGCCGATGTGGCGGACAAGGGCATGCCGGCCGCCCTCTTCATGGCGTTGACGCGCACTCTGGTGCGCGCTGCGGTCGTCGAGACCTCCTCGCCCGCCGAGGCGTTGCAGCGCGTGAACGATTCATTGTTGCCGGATACCACCCACCAGGGCATGTTTATCACAGCCGTGTACGGCGAGTTGGATTTGAATTCCGGGATGTTCACCTATGTTAATGCCGGTCATAACCCGCCGTTTTGGGTCAAAGCCGACGGCAGTTTGGAGAAATTAACGCGCACGTCCATTGCCCTGGGGGTGACGGAACAGCCGGTCATCGAAGAGAAGACTCTTTCCTTCGCGGCGGGCGATACTTTATTGTTATATACAGACGGACTTACCGAGGCTTTTTCGCCGACGGGCGATCTTTTTGGCGAGGCGCGCCTGCCGGATGTCATGACGTCGCTTTCCGCCGGGACGGCGGCGGAGGCGATCCAATCCATTGAAGAATGTCTCAACGATTTCGTGGACCCGTTGCCGCTGGAGGATGACCTGACAATGATGGCGATTCGGATGCTGGGGTAGGAACGCCCTCTACACTTTTTATCTTATCTCCCTGTGGCGAAAACCATTGGAACGACCTTTTAACTCACCTTACGCAAGGCGGCATTTGGTTAGGAAATGCGCTTGCAGATGAGTCGGCGACCGTCCACGAATGTTCACGAATAAACGAATAGGCGCGCCAGCATTCGCGAATTCGCGACTTTATTCGTGGACGGTTCGTGAGGATGGCAAAAGCGCGTAACATGAGCTTTTAACTCACCTTACGCAGTTCAAGCGCTTGGATATAAATTGCCTTTCGACGGCTGGCGCCCCGCGCGTAGTCGAAAGGCAGGCGCATAAGGAGAGCTTTTAACTTAAGAGAGTATTTCTTAAGTCCTTTTTGGACACGGATTACGCGGATTTCACGGATTCTCACGGGAAAAACCTCTTATTAAATCCGCGCCAGTCCGCGCAATCCGTCAAATCCGTGTACTTAAGAAACGGTCTCTAACGCGAAAAGCGCGAATACGGCGAATCTCGCGGAAAAAATTGCGCCATGGGCGCCCTCACTCTTCCTTCTTCGCTTCCATTTCCTTCTTGTGCGCCTCGATGATCGATCCGGCAATGTGCGCAGGGACGGTGTTGTAATGGTCGAATTCCATTGTGAAATATCCGCGCCCGCCGGTGATGGAGCGGACTTGCGTGGTGTATCTCAGCATTTCCGCCATCGGCACGTGCGCGATGATGGTCGTGCTTCCGCGTTCGGTTTCGGTGCCTTGCACGCGCCCGCGCCGGGTGTTGAGGTCGCTCATCACGTCGCCCATGTTTGCGTCCGGGCAGGTGACGCGCACGTTCATGATCGGCTCGAAGAGAACGGGTCCCGCGTCGTGAACGGCGAGTTTGAAGGCTTCGCGCCCGGCAATTTCAAAGGCGACGGGCTTCGAGTCCACTTCGTGTTCCTTGCCGTCGTAAACGATCACCTTGACATTGCTCATGGGATAGCCCGCAAATGCGCCGCGCTCCATCGTCGCCTTGATTCCTTTTTCGATCGGCGGCAGGTAGGATTTCGACAGGTTCATCCCCACCAATTCATCGCCGAACTCAAAGTCGGCATCGGGCAACGGTTCGATGCGCAGGTGAACCTCGCCAAATTGACCCGCGCCGCCCGACTGTTTCTTATGGCGATATTGAGCGGTAGCCTTGCGCGTAATTCCTTCACGATAGGGAACTCTCGGTTCATGAGTAACCAACCCGACTTGAAATTTCGTCTGCGCGCGATGGATCGCCACTTCGATATGCTGGTCGCCCATGCCTTGCAGAACGGTCTCATGAGTCACCGGGTCGTTTTGCCAGGCGAGGGTCATATCTTCCTCGCCGAGGCGCGAGAGAGCCGTTGATATCTTTGCCGCGTCCGCCTGGGTTTTTGGCGTGACCGCCACGCGGTACAACGCCGCCGGGTATTGCGGCTTGGGCAGCGTCAACGGGTGTCCCTTGTCGCAGAAGGTGTCGCCGGTGGCGGAGGCGGTTAATTTGGATACGACGGCAATATCGCCCGCGTGGACGACTTTCGTCGGGATCGCCTCTTTTCCGCGCTGGAAGTGCAAGCCGGACATGCGCTCGTCCGCGCCTTTGTTTTGATTCCACACATGCGCGTCGGCTTGAATGGAGCCGCTGAAAACGCGGAAGTAAGTCATCTTGCCGACGAAGGGGTCGGCGGTGGTCTTCCACACATAAGCCGCCAGCGGAGATTGATCCGAAGGCTTCAATTCTTCTTCGCCGTCCTTGCCCTGAGCGACGCGCTTCACGGCACGAGTCGGAGGAGGGATCAAATCAATGATGTCGTTGAGCAGGGCGATCGCGCCGATTTCATGCCCGCCCGCGGCGCAGAAGACCGGGACAAAGCTCCCGGCGTAGACTACGTCTTCGAGACCGCGCACCATCTCTTCGTCCGAGAGAGAGCCGTTTTCGAGATATTTTTCCATCAACTCGTCTTCGCCCTCGGCGGCATCCTCCACCATGGCAAAGTGCGCCTTATCCGCCGCCTCTTTCAACTCGGCGGGAATTTCCGCGGTGGTCTTGCCGTCGCCCAGGTATGCCTTCATGCCGATGACGTCCACCACGCCTTTGAAATCATGCTTCTCGCCAATGGGGATATGCACCTGCACCACGCGCTTGTCGTGCGCCTCGACAAATTCCTTGATGGCGTCGTATGTTTTTTGAAAATCTGCGTTTTCGCGATCCATTTTGTTGATGACGAAAAAGCGCGGCAGGTTGAACTGATCGCAGTAGCGCCAGGCGAGTTCGGTCCCGACTTCGATGCCCGCAACGGCGTCCACCAGGATGATCGCGCCGTCCGCCACGCTCAGGGCGGAGACCATCTCGCCCACGAAATCGGTGTAGCCCGGCGCGTCGAGGATGTTGATTTTGTGATCGCGGTGTTCGACCGGGATCACGCTGGTATAGAGCGATATTTTTTTTCTTTGTTCTTCGTCGTCGTAATCGGAGATTGTCGTGCCGTCTTCAACTTTTCCAAGCCGCGTGGTCGCCCCCGTCACATGCAAAAAGGCTTCCGCCAGCATGGTCTTGCCTGCTCCGCCGTGCGAAACCAGCGCAACGTTGCGGATAAACTCGGTGGTATACTCTTTCATCGTAAATCACCTTCCTGTTATGTAAATTTGTCCAGCAGGTGAAGCGATTGTAAAAGAACTCAAATGAATTGTCAAAGCGCGGGCGTCATGCCTTTTTTATGACATTCCGGCGCCGTCGGATAGTCAATGATCATCGTCTTTACGCAATATTCCTATATTTTTATCGCCGCGGGGTTTGCCTTGATCGCCGCCATGATCCTGCTGTCCAATAAGCCGAGGTGGAACGATTATCTTGCGTTCACGGTCATCGTCGGCGGCCTGGTCGTCGCATGGGTTGCCATGCATCCGCGTCAGACCGCGCTGATGGACGATGCGAAGGCAGTGCAGGCGATGATCGGCGCGGGCAAGCCGGTCCTGCTCGAATTTCAATCGCCCTACTGAATACGCTGCGTTTCGATTAAGCCCGTCGTGGACGAGCTCGAAGAGGAAGTGGCGCATGACCTTCATGTCATCCGCCTCAATATTCAGGAAGAAGTCGGCATGGAACTCGCGCCCGTCTACGGCTTTGAGTTTACGCCCACCTTCATCTACTTCGACGCGCAGGGCAACGAACTCTGGCGCATGGTCGGCGACTTCGACCCTCAGCGTGTGCGGGATACGTTGGCAGGCGGGGAGTGACGAGAGGGGAGTTACGAGTTATGAGTTGCAAGTTGCATGTTACAAGTTACAAGTTACAAGTTGCATGTTACAAGTTACAAGTTACAAGTTGCAAGTTGCAAGTTGCAAGTTGCAAGCGACAAGTGAAACCAACTTGTTCCGCCAGTACAATCCACTTTCTGCTTTCCTTAAACTACTCATTTCTCTCTTCATCCTTCATCCTTCATCCTTCCCCCAATGAACCTCCTCTTCCTCTTCCTCGACGGCATCGGGCTTGGCGAAGACGACCCGGAGATTAATCCCTTTGCGCGGGCGGAGATGCCTTATCTCGAATCTTTGCTTGGGGGTAAAAAGCTCACCAAATCCGCCGCGCCCTTTGAAAGCGACCTCCTGACCCTCAAGGCGATTGACCCCAACCTCGGCGTGAAGGGACTGCCGCAATCCGCGACGGGGCAGGCTGTTTTATTGACAGGGATCAACATCCCCGCCGAACTTGGCTATCACTACGGTCCCAAGCCAAACCCCGAAGTGGCGAAATATCTCGATGGTCAGACCATCTTTTCGAGCGCGGCAAGAGCCGGAAAGAAGACCGCCCTGCTCAACGCCTATCCCCCGCGCTACTTCGACGGAATCGATTCGGGCAAACGACTCTACTCCTCCATTCCCCTTGCGTTAACCAACGCGGGCATTCCGCTCTTTACCGAAAAGGATTATTACGCGGGCGCCGCCCTCTCCGCCGATTTTACCGGCGAAGGCTGGCGGACTTTCCTCGGCTTTCCAGACGCGCCTGTCTTCAACCCGGAAAGAGCGGGCGAGAAACTCGGCGAACTCGCGGGAAATTATGATCTCTCGTTCTTTGAATATTGGGCGAGCGACTACGCCGGTCATAAACAGGATATGGATTGGGCTGTTAAACAACTCGAAGTCTTCGACGGGGTGTTGAAAGGACTTGTCGGCAAGTCGGATTGGCAATCCGCCTTGCTTTTGATCGCCTCCGATCACGGCAACATGGAAGACCTCGGCACGCGCAAGCATACCTCCGCGCAGACGCCGTTGCTTCTCTTCGGGGATAAAACAAAACGAGACGCCTTCGCAGACGTTTCGGACCTGGCGGGGGTTGCGCCCGTCATCAATAATTTACTTTCCATTGCCATGTAAAATCGAAAAGAAAACGGATCATCCCCTGGCCGCGCGGTTTACGCAGGGGCGGACTCAGCCTTGAATTCCGGCAAGCGTCTCCTTCGCCAGCGCCGATACTTCCCTGTCGGCGCGGTTGGACGCAATTTCCTGCAGGGCGGGGATGGCGCGTTTGTCGCGCAGTTCGCCGAGCGAATGAATGGACTGCTTTTTTACAACCCTGTCCGGGTCGTGAAGCATTTCGATCAATAAGGGAACAACACGTTCGTCGCGGATCAAGCCCAACCCGTGAATTGCCCTCTCTCTCACCCCCGCTTCCGGATGAGTCAACGCCTCGCTTAACACGCCGATGGCGGATTCGCCGAATTGAGCCAATGCCTCCGCCGCGGCTTGACTGACGTCGTGATGCAGGTCATACAACGCCATGCCCAATTCTTCCAGGGCGCGGGCGTCGCGCAGTTTTCCCAGGGTCGTCGCCGCAAGTCTGCGGACAGTTCCCTCGCGGTCGGCAAGCGCTTCGATCAACGGTTCGACGACGGGTTCGCCCATGCTTTCGATGGCATTCAACAAATCGCGGACGGACTGCTCGCGCTCGAACCACCAGAACGGGTCGCGCAGGGCTTCCATCAAAAAGGGAATCGCTGCGGGGTGATGCGTATCGCCGAGCGCCTTCACCGCCGCCTGCCGCACTTCGATGATTGGGTCGTCGAGCGTCACATTGGCAAGTTCGTCGAAGGTGGAGGGGTCGCGGAACATTCCGACGGCAATACAGGCGGCAGTGCGGACTTCGTCCTCGCGGTCTTTCAGCAGTGGGAGCAGGTCGGGGATGACGCTCGGCTCGCCGATGTTTCCCAAGGCAATCGCGGCGCGCGCGCGGACGGTGAAGAATTCTCCGCGCAGGGCTTCGCGCAAAACGGAAATGGCGTTTTTATCCCTGCTGATCGCGAACACTTCCGCCGCCCGTCCACGAATAAGCGGGTGCGCGGAACGGAGCGCCTTTTGCAGTTCGGGAGAGGCGGAAGGGATTCGGGCAAGAATTTGCTGATAGATGGCAAGCAGGCCCAGGTCTTGCGTCTGAAGCGCGTCCATCAAAATCGGGGCGGCATCGGCGCCGAGTCGAATCAACTCCTGCGCGGCGCGCTCGCGTCGGGTCGCATCCGCCAAAAGGGGCAGCAGTTTCTTTGCCTCGCCGTGTTTGGAGCTTGAGAACCAATCCATTGGGCTATTTTACATTAAGTCGGCGTGAGTATAATCATTCCAAGTATCCAGCCTGTTTGAGGAGTTGTCACATGAAAGCAAAAAGAGAGCGCGTTTTGGGGTTTGCCCTGTTGATCCTCTTTGTTCTAGCCTGTAACATGCCAGGCGCCGTAAACAACGGAAGCACGGAGCCTCCGCCCAGCCCGGGCGTGACTTATGTGGTGGTGGTGGAGAATACGCCGACGCCGCTTCCTACTGATACGCCTGTCCCGCCCACCGCCACGGAGTCCATCCCGCCAAAAATTACGCTTGTGAAGAATTCAAATTGCCGCCTGGGCCCCAGCATTTTTTATAATTCCATAGATCAGATCGCTTCGGGAACCGAACTGCCGGTCATTGGGCGAAGCGAAAATAGCGAATGGTGGCAGGTGGTAAATAATACCGGGCGCGAATGCTGGATATTTTACGAACTTGCGACGCCCAACCAGGATTTCAGTTCGCTGTCCATCGGCGAAGCCCCGCCGCTGCCGGGCATCCCGTTGAATTTTTTTGTGGTAGACCAGCAATGCCTTTCGGCTCAGAAGAAATTCTCGGTGACGTTGAGCTGGTCGAGCGGCGGCGGCGAAACGGCTTTTCGCATCTACCGCGATGGGAACCGCATGGCTGATCTCAAGCCGACGAAGTTTACATTCAAGGATACGGCGGCTCCTTATAACAAAACCGTCACCTACGAGATCGAGGCGGTGAACGAGAATGGCGCGTCCGAACGGGCGGCGCAGTTTGTCCCAGCCTGTAAATGAAACGAAGTTGCGAAATAAAAAACTTCCCGCAGCGCTGCGGGAAGTTTTGATGTCCGCCGATTGCCCGGTCTTAGAGACCCTTTACCAAAAGGCTCAGAGCAAGCAAGACCAGCCCGATAAAAGCAAGCCAAAATGCGTAGGGCGCAAGGAAGGCGAGCGCGCCAACCTGACCGAGCAAGCCAGCCAAGCCAAGCGCCACGGAAATCCAAAAGGTGATCGATTTTGGGGGGGGTAAGTTTCATTTCATTCTCCTTATAAAGAAAAGAACAATCCTTCGGCGGACGTTTAATTTATAGCACAAGCAGACAATATGTCAATTGAAAAATTCAAGGATTTTTGGAGGCGATTCGCTTTCAAAGCCTCTCAGAAGCGGGATTTCTTATTTTTTCCTCTGATATAATCCCGAACTCGCGTCCTGAGAATCATAACGCCGGCGGGGGGTTGGTGTTTTTTTAGTGGATTTTTTCAACTCAATATTGCGCCTCAGGGCGCGCTACCCAACTTTATCGGAGCTCCTAATGAAGAAAGAACAAATGCTAGACCTGTATTACCAGATGGTCCTCATCCGCCGCGTGGAAGAGCGCGGCGCGGAGTTGTACCAGGCTGGCAAGATCGGCGGTTTTATGCACCTGTACATCGGGCAGGAAGCCGTTTCCACGGGGTTGATCGCGGCCCGCGAGCCGCGCGACCGCGTGATCACCGCGTACCGCGATCATGGCGTGGCGTTGAATTGCGGGATTTCCGCCAATGAAGTCATGGCGGAACTGCTCGGCAAGTCAACCGGCATGTCGAAGGGCAAGGGCGGTTCGATGCACATGGCAAGCGTGGAGAAAAACATGTGGGGCGGGCACGCCATCGTCGGCGGGCATCTGCCGGTTGCGGCGGGGCTTGCCCTCGGCGACCAGTACGCGAAGAACGACAACATCACCATTTGCATGTTCGGCGACGGCGCGACAAACATCGGCTACTTTCATGAAGCGTTAAATTTATCAAAGACATGGGGATTGCGCGTGCTGTGGGTGTGCGAAAATAATCAATACGGCATGGGCACTTCCGTCGAACGCGCCTCGGCTGTGACCGATATCCGCCAAAAGGCGGAAGGCTACGGCATGAAGAACGGGCAGGTGGACGGCATGGACGTAATGAAGGTATACGAGGCTGCAACAGAGGCGATGGATTACATCCGCAGAGAAGGCCAGCCCTACTTCCTCGAAGCGGACACCTATCGCTTCCGCGGACATTCCATGGGCGACCCGGAACGCTACCGCAAATCCGAAGAAGTGAAAAAGTGGCAGGAAGAAGACCCGATCGGCATTTTCAACAAGTACCTGCTCGATCACAAAGCCGCCACCCGCAAGGGACTCGATGAAATCGAAGCCCGCGTGGAAGAAGAGACGCAAAAGGCGGTCGAATTTGCCGAGAGTTCACCGGAGCCTGCGTTGGAAGAATTGTTCGCGGATATTTATGCGGATTAGAGAGTAGAGAGTAGAGAGTAGAGAATGGAGAGTAGAGAGTAGAGAATGGAGTGTAGAGAGTAGAGAATGGAGTGTAGAGAGTAGTTTCCTTGAAGGATTACTAACCTCTATTTATCTAATCTCTATTCATCTAATCTCTATTCATCTAATCTCTATTCATCTAATCTCTATTCTCTCTCACAGAGGAACTATGACCAAAATCACAATGCGCGAGGCAATCTCGCAAGCCTTAATGGAAGAAATGGACCGCGACCCCGCCGTCTTCATCATGGGCGAGGAAGTGGGCGTTTGGGGCGGCACCTACGCCGTCACCAAAGGATTTTATGACAAGTACGGCGCAGACCGCGTGAAGGACACTCCCATTGCGGAGAACGCCATCCTCGGCGCGGCGATCGGCGCGGCGATGGTCGGACAACGCCCCATCGCGGAACTTATGACCATCAACTTCGCCTTCTCCGCGATGGATTACATCGTCAACCAAGCCGCAAAACTGCGCTACATGTTCGGCGGACAATTCATGCTCCCGCTGGTCATTCGCGCCGTCGGCGGCGGCGGACGTCAACTCGGCGCCACCCACTCGCAGACTCCCGACGCCATCTTCGCGCACTTCCCCGGTCTGAAAGTCGTCAGCCCCGGAACGCCGGAGGACGCCAAAGGATTGCTGAAATCCGCCGTTCGGTCGAACGATCCGATTCTTTTCATCGAACACGCCACCATGTATCAAGTAAGAGGCGAAGTCCCCGAAGGCGAATACCTCATCCCGATTGGAAAATCCAAAGTACAGCGCGAAGGCAAAGACCTCACCATCGTCACTTATTGCAAAGGTCTCGAACTTTCCATGAAAGCCGCCGACGAACTTACAAAAGAAGGCATCTCTGCCGAGATCGTTGATTTGCGCACACTGCGCCCGCTCGATATGGAACCCGTGTTGGAATCGTTCAAGAAAACCAACCGCGCCATCGTCGTCGAAGAAGGCTGGAAGTCCTACGGCGTCGGCAGTGAAATCGTCAGCCGCCTCTACGAAGAAGCCTTCGATTACGTGGACGCGCCCATCATCCGCGTCGCGCAAAAGGAAGTCCCGCTTCCGTACAACCGCGCGCTCGAACAAGCGGCGCTCCCGCAAGTGGCCGACATCGTCGCCGCGGCAAAGGAGGTCTTGAAATAATGGCTGAAACCATCAACATGCCCAAACTTGGCTTCGACATGGCGGAAGGTCTGCTCGTCCGCTGGGTTAAACAAGTAGGCGAAAATATAAACAAAGGCGACGTCCTCGCCGAAATCGAAACCGACAAGGCGACGGTCGAAGTCGAATCGTCCGCGAGCGGCGTTGTGCTTCAACATATCGTGGATCAGGGCAGCGTGGTCCCGGTCAACGCGCCGATTGCGGTGGTGGGAGCGGCGGGCGAAGTCATCCGTAATCAGTCGCCAGTCGTCAGCGAAAAGAAGGCGGATGAAAAACCTGCGGTTCAGACTCAGGAGAAGCCTGCTCCTGTTGCCCCAACATCCTCTTCCTCTGACGCGGGTCGCATAAAAGCCAGCCCGCTTGCAAAGAAAATTGCCCGAGAGAAAAATATAAATCTCGCTTCCGTTCAAGGCACAGGGCCCAACGGACGCATCTCCCGCAAAGATGTAGAAGCCGCGCTCGCAGGTGATGGACAGTTGACAGTTGGTAGTGGACAGCGCCTTCAACCGTCAACCACCAACTACCAAACGACCGTCGAAGACAAGACCATCCCGACAACAAAATTACGCCAGGCCATTGGGCGCCGCCTGGTCGAATCGAAAACCACCATCCCGCATTTCTACGTCACCCACGAATATAAAATGGAAGCCGTGATGGACATGCGCAAGCAGATCAACGCCTACCTGCCGGATAATGAGAAAGTCTCGGTCAACGACTTCATCGTCAAAGCCGTGTCGCTCACCCTGCGCCAGTTCCCCAACCTCAATGCCGCGCTCAAAGGCAACGAGATCGTCCAGTTCGGGCATGTCAACGTCGGCGTGGCAGTCACCGTCCCCGGCGGGCTGATGACCGTCGTCGTAAAAGATGCAGATCAAAAATCACTGCGCCAAATCTCCGCCGAAGTCAAAGCCATGGCGGGGCGCGCGCGCGAAGGCAAAGTCAAGCCAGAAGACGTGGACGGCTCGACATTCTCAACTTCAAACTTAGGCATGTATGACGTGGAAGACTTCATCGCCATCATCAACCCGCCCGAAGCGGCAATTTTGGCGATTTCATCCGCTCGTGAAGTTCCGGTGGCGGAGGGCGGTCAGATCAAAGCGGGCTGGAGAATGAAAGCCACCATCTCCGTTGATCATAGAATCAGCGATGGAGCCGAAGCCGCGCAGTTCATGCAGGCGCTGGCGGAGTTTATCGAAAATCCGGTGAGGATGCTGGTGTAAACTTCGTAGGTCGGATTGACAATCCGACCTACTTTTTGCGTACAATAAGTAAGTCGGAATGTCATTCCGACTTACCAAACTGTCATGAAAGAATTCTATCGCCGCCATCTCCCCCACTGGCAGCCGCATAGCGCGGTATTTTTCGTCACCTTTCGGCTGAAGAACAGCCTGCCATATGAGGTAATCCAGTCTCTGAAGGAGGAAAGAGAACGCGCAAGAATTGCGCTGGAAAAATTTTCCGAATCAGAACGATCCCTGCAAAATTACCTTGAAGAACGCCGTTACTTTGGCAGGTGGGACGAGTATCTCGATAAAGCGGAATTCGGTCCCCGCTGGCTTTCACAGCCCGACATAGCCGACGTCGTAAAAGAGGCAATGCGCTATCGGGACGGAGAAGTTTTCGACCTGCACGCTTTTTGTATCATGTCCAATCATGTTCATGTGGTGTTTGAAACGCCGCGTAAGTCGGATTACCAATCCGACCTGCTGCCGCTTAGCAAAATCATGCAATCGCTGAAACGACACACCGCCCGACAGGCAAACATAATCCTCGGCCGGGAGGGCGCTTTCTGGCAGGATGAAAGTTATGACCATGTGATTCGAGACAACGATGAATATTTGCGCGTCATCCATTATGTCCTGGACAATCCCGTAAAGGCGGGGCTGGCTTCTCACTGGGACGAATGGCAATGGACGTATTGCAAACCAGACATAACCCAGTAGGTCGGATTGGCAATCCGACCTACTGGTCCCTACGGCGCGTAATAATCAATCCACAACCGCGGGCGGTCGCCCTGCCCGGCGGCGTCGCCGCTGAAGAAGGAGAGGTAATCCGCGTCGAGGTCGTCGTTATCGTCCAATTGGAAGGCGAGGCGCAGTTGGGTATTGCCGGTCCTGTTGATGTAGGCGAACGAGTCGGGGGTCAACACCGCCCAATACCAGCCGCCCACCGGGTTATTTTGGAGGATCGCCGCCGAAGTCATGCTCGCCGGAGCCTGAAAGTCGGACACTTGCAGGGCATGGATGCCGAAAGGTCCCCACGAGCCATACGGTCCGTAACAAATATCCGCGACGATGTTGCCGTGCGTCGTGAACGGATCCGTCCCGGATACGCCCTGCAATTTCAACATCAGAATCGCTTGCGTGATCACCGCGTTATCGGGGAGATAGTGAGTCGGGAAATGCAAAATGGAGCGGTATTGTCTGTTCTGTCCGTCATCGCCCAACCGGAAGGTGTCGGCGTTCGAGTTCTTCGCGCCGCCCGCATTGCTGTTTTCATTCGATTCCACAACCCAGCCGTCGTTGCGCCCGTTCGAGCGCAGTTTTTCGGTCTTTACCTCGGGGGCTTGTTTGCTGATGGAATAAAACGGCCCGGCGTAATTGCCGTTGCCGATCCCCGCCCCGCCCACCGGGTTGCCAACCGCGTTCACAAGCGTATCGTCGTCCACGAAATTAAGTTGAATCGTTCCGTTGCCCGTCCCTGTGCCGACGGTCAATATCACCGTGCTGGCATTGATCGAAAGTTCCGTAATCGCAGCGCCCGTCGGCCCGTTCGCGACAAGGGCAAACTGGCTGACATCCACAAAACTCACAGGCTCGGAAAAGATCACGCTGAAATGAACCGCCTCCGCCGCGGTCGGATCCGGGTCCAACTTCAGGATGGAGATCACGGCAGGCGGAGTCCGTTGCAGGGCGTAAACGTCGCCGCTTGTGAAGTTCCCATTCCCCGCGCCCAAGCCGCCGAGCGGAATCGAATAAGCGTCCACGATGCTGTCGTTATCGCTCAAGTCCAAACGCAGGTCGCCGTCGCCCGTCCCCGTGTTGACCGTGACAACATACGCCGTCCCCGCGCCGCTCACATCGGCAACCGCAACATTCGCAAGCGAACCGGTCAGCGTGAAAGTAAAATCTGTCGCATCCACGCCCGTCACCGGCTCGGAAAAATTAACCGCATACCGAACCGAGGCGCTCATCGTCGGGCTTGCGTCCAGTTTTTGAATGCCCGTCGCCGCAACGATGTTTTTATCCACGATATACATTTCGCCGGTTGTAAAATTTCCATTGCCCGCGCCCGCTCCGCCAAGCGGATTCAACGCAGAGTCTTTAATGCTGTCGTCGTCAAGGATATCCAACCGGAGAGAGCCGTCGCCCGCGCCCGTATCCACATGGACGACGTAATCGCTTCCGACTCCGCTCACGCTGGATACTGTCGCCCCGGCAATTCCCCCGCCGACGGCGAGCGCGAAGTCCGTCGCATCCACGCCGGTAACAGGTTCGGAGAATGTGACGAGAAAATCAACGAACTGATCCGCCGCGCCGCCGCACCCGTTCGGGCAACCGTGCGCGGATGAGATCACGCCCGGGTTGGAATCGGGCGGCGTCTGGAGGTCTTTCAGGAAGATGTCGCGCGCGTTGTTTGTATCGTCCGCCGCAAGATTCGGCGAACTGGATGCAAAGACAATATAGCGCCCGTCGCCCGAGATCGAAGGAAGGAGCGGATTCCACTCGGAATTGGACGCCCCCGTCGAGACGACCATTGTATTCGTCCCGGCGAGGCGGTCATGCACATACAGCCAGCGCGTCGGCATCCCGTCGCCTTTGTCGTCGAAACTATAAACGATGTATCGTCCGTCGGCGGAGATTTCCGAAGCGTCCGATTCGCCCACCATTGCATAGCCGTCCCTAAAGGTTGCCAGCGTGGTCGCGCCAGCCTGCATGTCGCGGACGTAGAGCTGGATGTAGCCGTAGGTATCCACCGCCGCGAAATTATTCATGGTGGAAAAAGTTACATACCGCCCATCGCCGGAGATCGAAGGCTCGCTCGAATTCCAGTCGCCCTGCGCGCCGCTCGAACTGACCGAAGCGCGAACGATCCCGCCGGTTTGCATCGCGTAGACGAAAACATCCGCCCTGCCGTTGGTATCGTCCGGGACGAAATTGGTGGAGCCTGAGTTGAACACAACGTAGTTGCCGTCCAGCGAAATGCTCGCGTCGAAGCCGCCCGAGTTCCCGCTCACCGAAACGCCGATCGTCGTGTTTGTCTGCATGTCGCGGACGAAAATGTCGCCGCGCCCGTTCGTGTCGTTCGGGACGAGGTTGTCCGCGTCCGAGTCGAAGACCACATACCGCCCATCGCCGGAGATGGAAAGAACCTGCGACTCATTATTCGGCTCCGCGCCGGTTGAGGAGAGCGACGCGCGAGTCACAATTCCGGTCTGCATATCCTTGACATAAACGTCGCCGAAGCCGTTGGTGTCCGCTGTCGCTGTCAGGTCGGTTGCGCCGGATTCAAACGCCACATAACGCCCGTCCGCCGAAACGACGGGAGCGCCCGCCATCGGGGCGACAAGAATTGTTGCGCCAAGTTGCAGGTCGCGCAGAAAGACATCGCCGACTCCGTTCACATCCCCGGCGACGAGATTATCCGCCTCCGAATCGAAAGCGACAAAGCGCCCATCCACCGAAATATCGCCGCGATAGGACATGGCGTTTGCGCCAACGCCGCTCGAATTGACCGAAACGCGCGCGTATGCCCCCGCCGCGCGCGAGGATGAAACGCTTGCAGGCGAAAGCAACAGCCCAAGCAGGACTATCGCCGCCGCGCCTGTGCGCGATAACTTTGGAAAAAATCTGGTCATGCCTTGCTCCTTTACTCGCGCGGAAACGCCCCCCGATACCCCGCATCTTTATCTTATCCCCGTAAAGGAGCGGCGGAATGTAACAGAATCGTTCCAAATATCCGCCCTAATCGAACCCAAATCGTCGCCCCCGGCGGCTTTGAGCGCAAAAGTACGCCCGTTAAAATTTTGAGCGACCGAATAAAAACGGCGCTCGCGGGTCTGCCCATGTTTTTACTGCTGAGATCATGGAGTTTGCAGGGAAGACCGAAATAAAAAGCGCGATCTCAGCGCGTCTGTAGTAGATTGCTTTTCCCCCCTTGTCCCAATAGACTTTATCGGAAATTATTTTGGACGCGAACAAGCGCGGAAAACGCGGATTTTTTGTAACTGCTTAGCCATCGTGGTTTCACGGGAATAAATCCCCTGCTCAGTACATGAAAGCCCTTCGGGCTAGTCCGCTTCAGCGGACTTTCATGTACTGAGGCAGAACTTTAGTCCGCCGAATTGGAGCGCAAGGCAAATACCTGAACAGCTACGATTTTTTACTCTTTTACCAGCGTACATCCGCGTTCATCTGCGTCCGATAAGAGAACATTGACTTATTTCCGACAACGTCTAATAAACAAAGCAGTACCGCAAACTAAAGTTTGCGGTACTGCTTTGTTCGATTTCCCTCACGGCACGGGCAGGGAGGGGCACAACAGCCTGTATTCCTCGTCTTCGAAGAACGACTCCCATTCGGCGGCGCTGAAGTTTTGGGTGACACGGCTACATGCGGCGGCGAGGATCTCTCCGGCGGGAATTTCGTTCATGGACGGGATGTCGAAAAGGCGCAGTGTGCGCATCGAGGCGGCGTACAGGATGTTCCCATCGGGTGAGAAGGCAAGGTCGGCGGTTTCGCCTTTTTCGCGGATGCGGTTCACTTCGAGCCATTCGACCGGGTCGTAGACGAGAATTTTATCCACCGCGCCGAGAAATAGACGGCTTCCATCCGGGGTAAATGCCATTGAAGTAATGGGTTCGCCGATCAGGGTAGCGTCCAAGACAAAGTTTCCGTCTTCTGCGCGCCAGAAGGTTGTTCTGTCGGGCAGGGAGTTGATCGCCAGCGCGCCGCCGGTTGGGTCTGCGGCAATTAAATGGTTTTTGCCCGGGGACTCCAGTTCGCCCGTTGTTTGTTTTGCGTTCATGTCGAACAGGATCACCCGGTCGTCCATGCCGATGGCGAGGGTGTCCGCCGATAGGGTTTGGATGGAGTAAACCGGTTCGTCCGCCTGCAGGAGGATTCCGTCCTCGCCGGAGCCGAGACTGCGGGTTTGGACGAGTCCGTCTTCGCTGGCCAGGATCAGCGAACTTCCGTCTGCGGATAGAGCCAGGCTTTGGGTCGGTCCGTTTTGGATGAGGGTCTTGGTCTTCCGGCTGGGCAGTTCGAGGGCGACAACTTTTCCTTCTGCCGTTGAGACCGCCAGCAGAGTCCCTGCGGGGTTCATGACTATGTCGAGGATTTCGTCGTCGAAGAGGTCGAGGAGCGGGGCGCCCAGGGGAGTTGTCGGCGCAGGGAAACGCCCGGGGTCGAGCAACCAGACCCGGGCGAAGGCGGAGGCGGCGAAGCGCTTTCCATCCGCGCTCATTTCGACCGCTCCGATAAATTCGTCGAATCGGATGTATGACGTGTTCGCTTTGAGCGCGGAAATATCCCATAGTTTGACGTGTCCATCCCCGTCTCCGACGACAAGGTATCGGCCGTCTCCGCTGAATGCCAGGGCGTTGCCGGCGCTGTCGAGCGGGATTTGGAACATCTCCGAGCCGTCTGCCGCGTTCCAGACGCGCACGGTGTTGTCCGAGCCGGTGGAGGCGATCCACAATCCGTCGGGGCTGACTTTGACTTCGCTGATGACGCTGTCTTGCAACAGGCGCAGGCGTTCTTTGCCGGTTTTCACGTCCCAGACGCGGATGCGAAAATCGTTGGAGGCGGTGACGAACCAGGCGCCGTCGGGGCTGAAGTCCACGTCTTCGACCCATTCTTCGGTGAGCGCCACCAGTATTTGTTCTCCGTAATATGTGTCGGAAAGCGTCGCGCAGTTGTCGGTTCCGCCGGAGAGCAGCATTTGACTGTTGGGGCTGAAGATGATGTCGCGCACTTCGCCGCAAGGGGTTCCGCCGGAGATGATGTAGCCGGATTGCAGGTCCCAAATTGTGATGGAGCCCGCATCCGATCCGGCGGCGAACATTGAGCCGTCGGGGCTGAAGGCGGTCACGTTTAAGTTGCCAAAGACTGAGAGTTCGCCCGCGAATTGATATGTGGATAACTTGATGAGGTTGATGCGTCCGTCGTCGCGGGCAAGCGCGAGCAGGCGGCCGTCGGGGCTGATGTTGACGCTCAATACGGGAACGCCGAGTTCGATTTTTTTCTTTTCGTTACCCGATTCCGCGTCCAAAATTCTGACTTCGCCCGAGGAGGCGCCGGTGACGATGGTTTTTCCGTCGGGGCTGAATGCCGCATCCAAAACGGACCCGGCGCTGGTCGAGCAAAAAATGTTTTCTCCACTCTCGAAGCGGACCAGGCAGGCGGTTCCGCCTCCGCTGGCGGCGATGAATGAAGAGCCGTCGGGGCTGACCTTGATGACGAGGATGGCGCCGGTATGCCGCAGCGCGCCGGCGGGTACGGGGAGCAGGCTGATGTTTTCGCGGAGGATTTCTTCCGCTTCGGCCGATGGGTTGCGTTGGTACGAATCGAGCGCGAGCAGGGCGCTGGTGAACAACCCGCCCGCTTTGGATTGGTAGATTTGGGCGCGGGCGGCGCTGCGCTGGGCTTCGGCAATTGTGGCGTTTTTATCTGCGGCGGCTTTTGCGGCCAGGGCGGCGCGCGCGTTTTGTTCGGCGGCCTGCCGGTTCTCTTCGGCAATATCGCGCTGAGACTGGGCTTCGGCGGCGTTGATCAGCGCTTCCTGGCGCTGGTCGAGCGCAAATGCGGAGAGCGCCAGCATGACCAGGAGCGCCAGCGCGGCGGAGACCCATGAAAGAACGCGCACCCGTTCGCTGGTCTTGCTGAACCTGATGTAGTGCCGTTGTAATTCCGATGGAACGGGGTCGCTATGCTCGTGCTTCAGAATCATCTGCGAGGCTTTGCGAAGGTCGCCGCCGCGCAGGAGCAGGCTGGCGTCTTTTTGACGATCCCATTCCAGCGCGCGAACCTGCAAACGCCTGTGTTCTTGAAGCCACATCAAGTCGAGGCTGATGGCGACTTTGATTTTTTCCAGTCCGATTGCGAAGTCGTCCGTCGGGCGTATAAATATCCAGTTCAGGCTGCGGATGACGTCGCGGGTTGCTTTGGGGTCTGTATCCCGCACTACAATCGGGATGATGCGCTTGGCGTTCTTATGGGCGTGTTCCAACTCCACGTTGCAGACTTCCGAGGCGATTGAATCCGGGCTGATGAGAAAGAGGAAGGCGTCCGCGGCTTCGATGCCTTGCAACACCTGATCCAGCCAGCCGGCTGCGGGGGGGATGTCTTCCCAATCCACCCATACATCCAGTCCATTGGACTTGAATGCGGCAATTAATTGATGCGCCACGTCCGCATCTTTTCGCGAGTAGGAGACGAAAATGCCAGTCATCTGGAGCCTGCTTTCCGCAATTTGGAGTGCGTGAGGTGGAAATTATACCTGTGGATGCGGCGTTCAAAATGAAAACGCTCGATCCGCCCTTTATCAACCTCAGCGCAAGCGCCGGCGCGACGGACATTGTCGCCTTCGAGAATTGGAATCTTCCTCTCGCAGATCAGGCGCAAAACCTGGGCGAAGTCTGCCGCCAAAGCGGGCCCGTCGCTGACGGAAGAACCTTTCTTTTTTCAACCCAAAATCAGGTACAACTAAAATATGGAAACCATGACCGTTCAAGCTGTCTACAAGAAAGGCGTTTTGAAACCCGTCAAGAAACTGAACCTGCCAGAGAATTCGCTGGTGGTGGTCAGGGTCACCCCGGCGCGGAAGGCAAAGAAAGATTTGCCTTTCGCCTCCCTGATAGGCGTCTGGGAATACCTGCCGGAAGTAGAAAAAACAGCATTGGGTAAATCCGTTCGGGCGGCGCGAAAACGGTCCGCAAGTAAAGTGAAGAGAATCGCGAAACGACTGAAATAACTCACGTTAAGCGCTTTTGCCATCCTCACGAACCGTCCACGAATAAAGTCACGAATTCGCGAATGTTGGCGCGCCTATTCGTTTATTCGTGAACATTCGTGGACGGTCACAGACTCATCGGCAAGCGCATTTCCTAACCAAATGCCATCTTGCGTAAGGTGAGTGAAATAAACCGGGGAGATGTCATGACCGTCTACATGGCGGATACGCACAGCCTGCTCTGGGTATTCCATAAACCGACAAAACTTGGGACGCTTCGATTACGAAACAGCCCTCAAACTCCGCGGCCTGACCGCCATCCCCGAAATGCATGACCGGATCATCGTCGCCGCGGCAATCGAATATCGCGCGAAGTTGATTACTTTCGACAAAGCTATAACTGCATCTGGTCTGGTGGACATAATTTGGTAGCCGCGGATTGCTCCCGGCTCGACCAGCGATGTGACTTTTGAAAACGGCAACCTCCTCTCGTCGCTGACCAACATGCTATAATGCAACAAAGAGTCAGATATTGAAGCGACGAGAAACGAGCGAAATATGCAAATCTCTTTTTCCCTCCCCGACGGTCAATTTGTGACGGAAACGCCCGAAGAAGCCACTCGAAAGATCCGCGTCTTTGCCGCCTTGGGAATGTACCAGGCTGGCGAACTCTCCATTGGCGCGGCAAGCGAACTGGCTGGCATGGACCGCTACGGGTTCCTTGAGCTATGCAAACGCGAGGGAGTCGCGGTGATCACCCAGTATCCGAACGAACTGGAAACCGATTTCAGGAAATTCTCACAGGGGAATTAGCCCATGCTCATCGTTGCGGATAGTTCCGCCCTGATCGCGCTTCGCCGCCTGCGACGGATTGGGGTTGTTGTTGGATGTTTTCGACGATCTCAAGGTTCCGGAAGCGGTTTATATGGAAACCGTCGCTCCCGAAAAGCCTTTTTCAGAAATCCTCGGCAAATTTCTCTCTGATAAAGTCGTAAAAGCGGATACTACCCGTTGGATTCTCGCCGCTGGCGGACTTGGACGCGGGGAGATCGAAGCGATGGCGCTTTACAAACAGATTGACGCCGATGCGTTATTGATTGACGACCGTCGCGCCCGAATCATCGCTGAACACAACCGGGTCAATTGCATTGGCGCATTGGGCTTCCTTCTACTTGCCAAACAGAAAGGCAAGGTCGGGGAATTGAAGCCGTATATTAAAAAACTCTGCCAATCCTCGATCCATTACAGCGCTGAATTGCTGGATAAAGTGATACAACTTGCGAGGGAATAATTGAATTTCATCCTCATCTCCCGCCCAGTGACCATCTAAGTTCGACCGGCATTGCGATTTTTGAAAACGGCAACCTCCTCTCGCAGACGAAATATAGCGAAGCATCCCTGTGGGTACGACCCCTCGCCCAAGCGGGCAACATCGTCCCGCCGGGGGTGCAGGGGTGGGAATTATACCTGCGGATGCAGGCTGGCATGACGCAAATTAATAGCGTAGCGGACGTTCTCCAACGTCCGCTACGCATATATCGAGAAACTTGAACGAACTTTGAAATTATCCTACGGCGTGGTCAAAACGAACGTGCCGGGGAAGTTGACGGTGACGGTGATCATGTTGTCCACCTGTTGAACGCCGGAGGCGACGATGCGCGGGTCGTCCGGGTTCTCGGGGTGGAGCGGGAAACTGGTTCCCTGTTCGAAGACCGGGAGTTTCATCCAGCCGCCCTGCCCGTCGTTGAGGGTCGGGTCCCAATAAAGGATGGAGTGGGTTCTGCCACGCCCGCCTTCGGGAAGGAGGAAGTTGATTGTGATAAAACCCTGTTCGTTGAGGATCGAGTTGCCGTCCGCGTCGGTCAGGCTGACGATGAGTCCGTTTACGAACGCGGTTCCAGCGCCGAGCGGACCCGGTAGATTCGCCTGATCCAAACTCTCGAGGTTGCTGAAGCCTTCATACGGGCAGCCGACATTGACCCAGGAGCCATCCGGCATTTCAAAGATTGTGCTGGTGAAGTTGTCGCAGTCCTGTTCCACGGGCAGGTTGCCGGGGGTGGGAACCGGGACGATATTGGGTTTGTCCTCTTCGGGTTCTTCGACGGGTTCGGGCGGACATTCTTCCGCCACGGTCAAGTCGAGCAGGTAATCTCCAAGTCCGTTGCCGCCAAAGACTGCGGGGGCGATGAAGTTCAAGGTCCCAGCCGGACCCGCTGTGGCGAGGATGCCGTATTCTCCGTTATTGGTGAACGTTCCGCCGTCCACATTGACGGTCACGCTGGCATCCGTGTCGCCTGCTTCGCGGCAGAAATAAGTCTGGGTCGTGTAGACTTCCACGCCGTTGACGCCGTTTCCGTCCGCGGTGACGTTGACCAGATCAATGGCGTTGTCCCCGACGACGATCAAGCCGGTCTCGGTGTTGAGGTTGAAGGCGCTGTCGGTCACAAAGATATTCCCGGAATACGAAGAGAGGAAGGCGCCGACGTTCGTCAAGTTGTCGTTCGGGGTCGAGGCGACTCCGTCGTCGCCCGTGACCGTCGCAGTGTCCACGCTCACATCGCCCGAATCTGCTGAGGCGTACAAACCGTAGCTGCCGTTTTCCACAAAGGCGCTGTTCGTCACGAAAATGTCGCCCGAACCGTAGGAGTTCAGGTACGCGCCCTTGATTTGGTTGTACGAGGCTTCGAGGTCGAGCAGAGTAATGTTTCCGTCTCCCGAAGTCGCCTGTATGCCGAATGTGCCGTTGCCGTTGAAATGACTGTCACCCGCCATGGATTCAGAGGCGTGGATCGTCCCCGCGCCGGTGGTGCGTAAGACCGCGCCCGCGCCAAAGTGGTTGCCATCCGCGATCACATCGAGCAGGGTGATGTTTCCGCCATGACTCTTGGCATATAGACCGGGGTCCTGCGGGAAGTTGAAATGCACGTTGTCGTTGAAGACGCTGTTCTCGACGTAGATATCGTCCTGCGCGTCAATGTAGGCGCCGTTCGTGCCGTTGAAAGAGGCGATCACATTGATAAGGGTCGCCGAAGCGCCCGAGTCAATGTGCAGGCCGCTCCAGGTGTTGCCGGTCAGAGCGCTGTCGCCGAAGTGGCTGTCGCTCACAGAAACAGAGCCCGTCCCGGAGGTCGTATCCAGAACCGCGCCGAAGGCGTTCGAGTTGGCAGTCACATCGGTCAGGTTGATATTCCCGTCGGTGAAGACGTCCAAACCGTAGGCGTTTGAATTGCCCGAGAAATCGCTCTGGCTAATGTTTACATTGCCTGTGCCGTCGCCGTCGGAACTGGTGACGACCGCGCCGTCGAGGCTGTTATTGTTCGCCTGGGTGTGATCCATGAGCAGCCCCCCGCCCGAGTCGACGTTCAAGCCGATGAAGCCGTTGTCGTTGAATGTATTGCCGGTCGCGCTGGTGATCGTGACCAGTCCATTCCCTGCGCACAGTCCGGTAGCGTCGTCGTACCCGCACGTATCGAGATATGCGCCCGTGAGCGCATTGCCGCTGGCGGATACCGTGTCGAGGGTGATCGTTCCTGCGGATGCAACCTGTAAACCGTTGCCGTCGTTATCGTCGAAGGCGCTGTCGGCGATGTCTACATTTCCATCGGAGGCGATCAACGCGCCGTCGCCGAAGCCGAAGGGATTGACGGTGGTATTGGAAACTGAAACGTTATCAAGGGTGACATCGCCGTTGTTCGTCACGAGAAGCCCAAAGCCGCTCCCATCGCCCGCCGCAATGTCAAGATCGTTGAGTGTGATCGCCCCGCCCCAGTTGGAGAAGACCAGCGAGACGTCGAGCGTTGAAGTTCCGGTGACGGTTGTGTTGTTGCCGCCGCTCCAGCCGCCCTGAACCGTCAGGTTGTTCGAGCCGATGTTTGTGAGAACGGCGCTGTCGAATTCGATCTGGGCGTCGTCGTTTCCGTTGTATGTATCCTGCACCCAGATCACGCCGTTGCCCGTATAAACCGGCGCGCCAGATACCGCATCGGCAGTCAGAGCGTCAATCAGTTCGTCAAAAGTTCCAAAACTTCCGGTGCAACCGGCATCGCCGGGGGTTGCGCCTTCGGGGCACCACATCGGGTCGCTTGTGGCGACGATTTCTGCGGCTTCTTCAGTCGCCAGAGGAAGGACGTCTCCTTCTTCATTAACTATGACGACTTCAGTCCCTTCGGGCGCCTGTTCGAGGACTTCGGGGATGGAGACTGGTTCTTCCACCGTTTCCCCTACCGACGCCCCGTCGGCGGCTTCCTCCCCGGCTGTTTCCGTGGCGGATTCTTCCGCTGGCGTTTCGGTGGCGGGAACCCCATCGTCCGCATTGACGGAATAGGGCCCCACCGCCCCTACGACAAGAGCCACAATGACTGCCGCCATCAACAAAAAAAAGTGATTTGTACGTTGCATGAATTCATCCTCTCCAATGTAAGTTTGACGCGATTAATTACCCAATCGGACGATTGAATCTTAGGCGACAGGCGCGGATGCGTCAAATTAATATTCTGAAACTTGCTGACACTTTTGTTAGTTGATGTTGCGCGGAACGCCCCGAAAGTTCTCGCAAATCGAGCCTGTTTTCCGCCCCAACCTTCGGGACGGCGCGTAAGGCGAGTTGTTAAGTTTCTTTCTTCGAATACGGGCCGCTTCATTTTCCGGGAGCGTCCGCGCATCCTTTTGCCTGCCCCGCGTATCCAGGCTTGCGGGCGGAATTTTTATCTTGACAAAACCAGTAAGAATCGTAGAATAGGCGCAATAAAACCATGAGAAACATATTGCATTGCTTGTGTCTGTCGCGGGGCTCGTAACTGCCGCCTGAGACAGACCCCCCTCCGCAGTCAACGGACTTGGACGGTAGAACGACCCCCGCTTGCGAATGAATTCATCGCATGTGGCGTTTGTTCGCCGTCTTTTTGTTTGTCCGTTGACTGTTTTTATTTAACGGCGTATTCGGCGCTCTCCAGCGCTGGCAAGGCAAGAGAGCGTCGCTTGCGCAGAGGTTAATATGACATTGCTTGACCTTAAATTAACTGAATCGAATACCATCCCGCTGGATAGCCTTGCCTGCCATGTGGGGAATACGCCCCTGCTTCCGCTACGCCGCGTAACTTTGCGCCTGCCCCCGCGCGTGAAGGTTTTTGTCAAAGCCGAATGGTTCAACCCCGGCGGCTCGGTCAAGGATCGCCCCGCGTTGAACATCATCCAGAACGCCATCCTCAACGGAGATTTGGGACGCGGCAAACGCCTGCTCGATTCAACTTCCGGAAATATGGGAATCTCGTATGCGACTTTTTGCGCGGCGTTGGGAATCCCGGTCACGCTGGCGGTCCCAGCCAGCGCGAGTTCAGAACGCATCGCCATGCTCAACGCCCTCGGCGCGGAGTTGATCCTCACCGACCCGCTCGAAGGTTCGGACGGGGCGATCCTCAAGGCGCGCGAACTGGCGGCGGAATTTCCGGATAAATTCTGGTACGCCAACCAGTATGATAATGAATCAAACTGGCAGGCGCATTATCTCAGCACGGGGCCGGAGATCGCGCGCCAGACGAACGGACAGATTACGCATTTTGTGGCGGGACTCGGCACATCCGGCACGTTTGTCGGGACGGGACGTTATCTCAACGAGCGCCTGCCGCAAGTCAAGACGATTGCCTTTCAGCCGGATGCGCCCTTTCACGGATTGGAAGGACTTAAGCACATGCCCAGCGCGATCAAGCCTGGGATCTATGACGAGTCTCTGGTTGGGACTCCGCTCGAGGTCCGGACCGAGGCGGCGCATGAGATGACGATTCGGCTTGCGCGTGAAGAAGGCCTGTTTGTGGGAATCTCCTCCGGGGCGGCAGTCGTCGCCGCGCTTAAAATCGCAAGCGAATTGGATGAAGGCGCGGTCGTGACCGTTTTGCCGGATGCCGGTTATAAATACTTGAGCGATAAAAAACTTTGGGAAGGGAGTTTACGGACTCAAACGTTTCCTGATGTTTGAGCGCAAAGTCGGAGACTTTGCAGTCTATGGAGGCTGCTATGTTGAAAATATCCAAAGACCTTACGGCGCGCATCGAAGCGCATTTGGAAGAAGCCTATCCCGACGAAGGCGCGGGCTTTTTGCTCGGCGCGGACGGCGAAGTAAGGGATGTGTTGACGTTCGAGAACGCGCGCGAGGAAGAAGCGCGACACAACCGTTTTTTGCTCACGCCCAGAGATTATCTGAAAGCCGAAATGAAAGCGATGGAACTCGGCGTGGATTTGATCGGCGTCTTTCATTCGCACCCCGATTGTCCGAACGTCCCTTCGGAATACGACCGCGAATGGGCGCAGCCGTTTTTCTTATACATCATCTCGCGGGTGGACAAAGGCAGGACGCTCGGACATCGCGCGTGGAGGTTGGCGGAGGATCGTTCGGGCTATGAAGAAGAAAGATTGGAAATTCGATAATTCATCATGAGGAAGAGAGTACAATAATTTTATGATCGCATTGAGAATCCCCACCCCCTTGCGCTCTTATACGGGCGGCAAAAACGAAGTGACCGTAAACGGCGCAACCATCGCCGAGGCGCTGGACGACCTGACGACTCAATTCCCCGCCGTCAAACCGCACCTGTTCAACGAAAAAGGCGATCTGCGCCCTTTCATCAATCTGTTCGTCGGCGAACATAACATCAAAGATCTGCAAGGCGCGGATACGCCCGTCAAGGACGGCGATAAGGTGATGCTGATCCCGTCCATTGCGGGAGGGTCAACCCGTCATTGCGAGGAGCGCTCTTGCTCTTCGCGACGAAGCAATCTTTTCATAACAGGAGATTGCTTCGGGCGGAGGAACACCGCCCTCGCAATGACGGAGAGTCGCTTATGACCGAAGAACTCACTCACGAACAAATCCTGCGCTACTCGCGCCACCTGCTCATGCCGGAGGTCGGCTTGCAGGGACAACTGAAATTAAAAAATTCATCCGCGCTGGTCATCGGCACGGGCGGACTCGGCGCCCCGGTCGCGCTCTATCTTGCCGCCGCTGGAGTCGGGCGCATTGGGCTGGTGGATTATGATGTTGTCGATTCATCGAATTTACAGCGACAGGTGATCCATGGAACTTCGACGGTTGGAAGGTTGAAAGTGGAAAGCGCGCGCGACCGTTTGCAAGACCTCAACCCCGATATTCAAATTGACGCCTATAACGAACCCTTCACGTCCGAAAACGCGCTGCGCATCGCCAAAGAGTATGACATCATCATTGACGGCACGGATAACTTCCCAACCCGTTACCTCACCAACGACGTCAGCGTCTTTCTCGGCAGGCCGAATGTCTATGGCTCGATCTTCCGCTTCGACGGGCAGGTCAGTGTCTTCTACGCAAAGGAAGGTCCCTGCTATCGCTGTCTTTTCCCCGAACCGCCGCCGCCGGGTCTCGTCCCTTCGTGCGCGGAGGGCGGCGTGCTGGGCGTCCTGCCCGGCACGATCGGCACGCTGCAAGCCACCGAGGCGCTGAAGATTTTACTCGGCGTCGGCGAACCGCTTACCGGAAGACTGCTCCTCTACAACGCGCTCGACATGAGTTTCGACTTTGTCAAACTCAAAAAGAACCCCAAATGCCGCGTGTGCGGACCGAACGCCGACATCAAAGAGTTGATTGACTACGAGGAATTCTGCGGAGTCCCCAGCCATCATGCGGACGATACCTCCGCAGGCGCGGATTGGGACATTTCGCCCCTGGAGATGAACACCCGTCTCAAACTCGACCCCGGCTTGATCCTGCTCGATGTGCGCGAACCTCACGAGTTGGAGATCTCCGCCATCGAGGGCGCGAAGAACATCCCCCTCGGCGAGGTCGCCCAGCGCATGTCCGAACTGGATTCCGCCAAAGAGATGATCGTCTTCTGCAAACGCGGATCGCGCTCCGCGCGCGCCATCGAAATATTATCCAGCGCGGGCTTCAAAAAGATGAAAAATCTCAAGGGCGGCATCAACGCCTGGGCGGAGGAAGTGGATCCGTCTCTGCCGTTGTATTAGAAGCTTTATTACCGTTCCAATTCCAACCGCTTGACGGGAATCATCTCTTCGCGCGTCTCGAAGTCGAATCGCTCGAAGATGTCGCGGTAGGTTTCCACGATCCCTTCGCGGGTAAAGCCCATCTTTTCGTACGAGTAACTATGATCGCTGTTATAAGAAAGCGTTTCCTTGACCGCCTGGTCAATGATGACCGGGAGTCCCGGTTTGTCGGGGTAGCCGAACTGCTCATAGAAGCCGCGGATGACCGCCTCGGGTCGCTGGATCAAGTCTTCATAATTCACGACCAGGTGGCGGGGCGAAGGATGCGCGTCCAAATAGGCGAGCGGGTGGCGGTACCAGTGCCGGGTCAATTCGAGGATTTCATCCACATAAAGATAATTCTCATGCGGACCCGTAAACTGCCCGCGCGCGTAATTGATCCACGAAACCGTCGAAGGCAGCATATCGAGCGGGTTGCGCGCAAGGTACAGGATGCGCGCGTCGGGGAAGAACTCCGCCAGCGTTTCGATCTTGGCGCTGAACGCCGGGTTCTTCGCCACGAAATGTTTCCCCTTGTTCGCATATAAATGACGTTGAAGCATCGAACGGTAGAACGTCATGATGCGTTTCTTGTGTTCGGGCGTCAGCGCCTGGTCGAAGTGGATGTAATCGGGAAACTCGTCCATGAACGGGAAGAGGAAGGTCACGAAATACCCATCCCAGATGTGCATGTGGATGTTTTCATCCTCTTCGGGCTGGAAGAACGAGATCGGGTGGATCTTGATCTTGCCGAGCGTGGCGCGGTCGAAGGCGAACAGAATGCGATGCAATACGCCGCCGAGATATTTTTTATCCGCCCGCGAAACAAACTGTGTGATCTTCTTCTGTGTGACCGAGGGAGTGAGGTATATGTCCCAGGTGGTCAGGCTGGTAAAAGTCTCCGAATCGCGCGAGAGCAGGCGGTGTAAAAACGTTGAGCCGCTGCGGAAATTTCCCAGAATGAACAACGGCTTCTCGATGGGATGATTTTTATACGCGGCAAAAAGAATATCGTCCAACGCAAAGCACAGCCAATGGACGAGGCTTCCCAGGGGCCAGACGAGGTAGAACAAGAGCAGAAAAAAGAAGCGTTTTTTTGTGAGTTGGGCGGGGGTGTCTTTTGATGCGAAGAACGAACGGTAGAACGCGCGCCAGAACAGCCGGAAGTTATATTTCATTCAAGACGGGATCCTTGAGCCTTGCAGGGTTGGGATGACTCCCAGCCGGGAATTTTATCAGCAATCGCAGATTCGGAGGCGGGATCTTTCCGCCTCCTTTCCGCGCCCGGGACTGACTCCGCTCCCAAACCTTTCCCTTCGCCGTAGCGCGGGACGCTGTCTCGCGCTACAATAGGCCCCGCGCCCAAAAACTCTGGAGGAAATCATGATCGAAAAATTGCAGACCTGCCCAACAGCGCAGGGCCCCACACTGGATCGCCTTGCTCGCGCCGATGCGGACGGGATGATCGTGGCGGATAAGACATGACAAACTTCAACGTCACGCCGAACCGCCGCGACACCCTCAGCGTTAAATGGACTCTGTACAGTAAGGACATCCTGCCGATGTGGATCGCGGACGCGGACTTCCCCGCGCCGAGGGCGATCCGCGACGCGCTTCACAGGCAAGTGGAACACGGCGTCCTCGGTTACGAAGAACCCTCGCGCGCGTTCAACGAAATCGTCGCCCGCCGCATGAATTCGCTCTACGGCTGGAAGGTGAACCCCGACTGGATCATTTGCACCAGCGGGGTCAACAACGGGTATTACATCGCCGCCCGGGCGCTGTGTTCGCCGCGAAAAGGCTACGCCATTCAAACCCCCGTCTACAACCATTTTCACGAATTGGGCGAAAGCAACCGCATTCCCAAACGGATCGCCCCGCTTGCAAAATTGACGCAGGGAAACAAACTCCGTTACGAAGTGGATTACGATGCGCTGAAGAAGGCGCTGAAGGGCGCAGGCATGTTCCTGCTCTGTCATCCGCATAACCCGGTGGGGAAGATCTTCTCGCGCGGTGAATTGACGCAGATGGCGAGGCTCTGCATCGAGAAGGATGTAACCATCGTCTCCGATGAAATTCACGCGGAGATTCTGCTGGGCGGCGCAAAATTCAAACCGCTTGCGAGCCTTTCGAGGGAAATCGCGGATAAAACCATCACCCTTATCGCCGCATCCAAAGCCTGCAACGTGCCGGGGCTTGCCGCGGCGTTTGCCATCATCCCAAACGAAGAGCTGAGAAAAAAATTTCATGCCGCGGCGCTGGGAATGTCCTGCGAAATTTCCATACTCGGGCTTACCGCCTCCCGCGTGGCTTTTTCCGGCAAAGTGGATTCATGGCTGGCTGCCATGCGCCGCCACCTCACGTCCAACCGCGATCTCCTCGTGGATTATGTAACTCGCTATATGCCGGATGTCCGCGCCACTGTCCCCGATGCGACCTATCTTGGCTGGCTCGACTTCACTCAAACCGAAATAGACGGCTCTCCCTTCGAGTTCTTTCTGTCGAAGGCAAAGGTCGCCCTGAGTGACGGAAAAAAATTCGGGGAGGAATCCGCCGGTTTTGCGCGCATCAACTTCGGCACGTCACGGATGCTCTTGAAGGAGGGACTGGACAGGATGAGGAGGGCGATGGGCGGTCTCTAAACAAAAAGACGGATGGGAGTTTACCCATCCGTCGAACGAACTATATCGGGGAAGGTGGCGAGGATTGCAGCCTTCCTATCGTTAGGGGAACGTCTGGCGCTAAAGCGGGGCTTTAGCCAGCTTATGGCGTATCGCCCTTCCCGTCCTCGAACATTTCAGGCGGTGTTTCTATCGCAACCTCCTTTCCTATTCTTGAAGACATCATACACCAAACATGATGGGGATACATTAAAAAAACGCTACAAATTCGCAAGCTCGCGTATCAAAAAATTTTTCGTGTAACCCAATACGCGATCTCTTTATGAATCGGGAACAAAGGCAACAACCATGCGAGATACCAAAACCCCGCAAACTTCGTCATTAAACTCCGCGCCTGCCTCAAGGTCGCGCGGTCGTGACCCAATGAGAGCGCAAGCAATTCTTCTAATTCGGGTTTGAGCGTTCTTCCGGTCAACTTTTTGTATAGACGAAATTCGTATTGCCAGGCGTCGAGTTCGCCGTAAATGGACAAGGCGGTGAAAATCCCCTGTTGCAGATGGCGGACTTCATGCACGAATAACGTTGTCGCTCTCGGCTCTTCAAGCGCGGACTCCATCGTGTAGTGGACCTTGTTCAAGTACAAGGATTTTCCCAGCGTCCAAAACGCTCCCACGCTTCGCCGCGCCCGCTTCATACCGACCCGGATGTTTTTCTCCCGCGCGAAACGCGCCGCCTCCGCGCCCTCTTCCGACGACTCGCTCACTTTCTTGAGATAGCGGTCCATCCATTCGGCCTGATTCATTTTATTGCAATGCAGAGTCCATCAAATCGCGCAGGAACTCGACCAGCGGCGCCATGCCGGAATCCGGAAGGGAAATATCGTCCGCCTGGAGGATCAACTTCTTCCCGCCGCTTTGAATCTCGATGTCGTAGATAAAACAATCCGCGCAGACTGTGGGCAGTTTGGGGGCGGTGAATTGTAGCGAGGAAACCAGCCCTTTCAGCCTGGTCAATTGATCCTGCGACAGTTCCCCCGCGACCTCCCTTCCATCGCGCTCATCGCTCGCCGCATACTTGCCGTCGGAGCCGGTTGCGATGTGACGGAGCAAGCCCATGATCCCGCCCGATTGAGTCATTCCGACCGACCAATCATCCGCCAGAACCGGCGGCGTGTAAATAATTTGCGGATCTTCCTTCCCGCAACCGGTAATTGCCAGAGCCGCCAGGAGCAGCATCCATTTGAGTTTCGACATGAGATTCTCCTTTTCATGTTTACGCCGCAAGCATGGCGCGGCGTCGCAAACTTTTGCAGATTAACAATTCAATCCAGCAATCCCACACTTCGATACGTTCCCTTCCCAGAGGGACTGCCGTCCTGAGCGGAAGGCTGAGCGGTTTTTGCGAAGCCCATAGTCGAAGGACAGCAGTTTTATTGCTGGGTTAATTTGGAAAAGCACAATGGTTCGCGCCTGCGCGAGAGACAATTGAAGTTCGCAATACTGCGAAAAATCTTCGCGATTGGCGCAGTTTTCACAGGACAATACTATAGCAAGGATTGGACGAACGCGCAATGCATGTTGTTCCCCAAACACGGCGGGCGTTGGAGACGCTCCCTAGTGTCGGCGTAATTTTTATGATAGTTCCTGACAGCCGGACGAGATAGAATCAAGACCGAGGCGATATGAGAAAAACAGCGATACTTGGAATTGGTCAAACGAAGGTGGACGAGCATTGGGACAAATCCCTGCGCGAGATCGGCGGGGAAGCGGCGTTCCTCGCCATGCAGGACGCGGGCGTGGACAGGGTGGACGCGCTTTATGTAGGCAACATGCTTTCATCCATGGTCAGCGGACAGAACCAGTTGGGAGCCTTCTTTAGCGATTGGATCGGGCTATGGCAACGGGAATCGGTCAAGATCGAGGCCGCTTGCGGCTCGGGAGCGGCGGCGTTTCGCTCCGCGCTGATGGCGGTTGCGGCGGGAGATGTCGAATCCGCGCTGGCGGTTGGGGCGGAGAAGATGACCGACAAGGCGGGCCGGGACGTCACCGCGGCGCTGGCCACCGCGGCGGACGCAGACTATGAAGTGGAACAGGGCGTCTCGTTCGTGGGAATTAACGCGCTGGTCATGCGACGCTATATGCACGAGTTTGGATGGAAACATGAAGACTTTGCGCCGTTTTCGATCAACGCCCATGCCAACGCCATGCACAACCCGTTTGCGAGACTGCATGAAAAAGTTTCAGCGGAGAAATTCGAGAAGTCTTCGATGATCGCGACCCCAATCAATTTGATGGACGCTTCGCCTGTGGGCGATGGGGCGGCGGCAGTCGTCATCGTCCCGGCGGAGAAAGTTTTGCGCCAGCCCAAAGTGGTTGTGGCGGCCTCTGCGGCGGCGACGGATACAATTGCCGTCCATTCGCGCAAGAACCCGTTGTTCTTGAACGCGGCGTACCTTTCGTCGAAGCGGGCATATACCATGGCGGGAGTTACGCCGGATGACCTTGATGTATTTGAATTGCACGACGCTTTTTCGATCATGGCGGCGCTATCGCTAGAAGCGACCGGCTTCGCGGAGCGGGGCGGCGGGGTCAGGCTTGGGCTGGAGAATCAGATCGGGGTGAGGGGAAAGATCCCCATCTGCACAAGAGGCGGGTTGAAGGCGCGGGGGCATCCCGTGGGCGCGACGGGCGTGTATCAGATCGTGGAAGTCGTCCAGCAATTGCGCGGCGAATGCGGCGCGACCCAGGTGGAGGGCGCGTCCGTCGGCATGGCGCAGAATATCGGCGGTTCCGGCGCGACGGTGTTGACCCATATTCTGCGCCGCGAATGAACATTGCAATTTCATGATATTTATTCAGGCTTAATCCAGCGCCTCGAAGATTGCACTAGAATTAAATTGCCGATCCTTATAGTTAGGAGGACGCCATGGCGAACGATAAAAACAAGCGCAAACTGCCCCGCAAAAACTTCTCGTATTATATGCGCGTGCTGGACAAAAACAGCGGCGAACTGCTCGGGCAGATATCGGATATCAGCACGGGCGGCTTCAAAATGGAAAGCGGCAAACCGATCGCAGTCGGTCTGAATATGGACCTGTGCATAGACCAGGTGAACCAGATCTCAGGCAGGAGTTTTATTGTTTTTTCGGCGCGCACGCGCTGGTGCGAGCGCGACCCGTACGACCCCACGATCTATAACGTCGGCTTCCAATTGGTGGACATGACTCCCGCGGATTACGACATCTTCGTTAAAATGTTCAATTCCTATGGCGAGCAGAAAGCGGCTCATCACAAGACCAATTCAAATTACATCTGGGGCTGAAAACCGGACCCGCGCAGAAAGCAACGCCGCGCTCCGCCCGTTTGGGCGGGGCGTTTTTTATCGCATTTCACTACCGTACATCTCAGAAATGGGACGCGGAAAATGCAGATGGACGCGGATTTTCAAGGCATTTTCTCCGCGTTTTCCGCGCTCGTCAGCGTCCAACACGAAGTTTGTACAGTGGAGAATATCGCGTAAATCCGTGTAAAATTGCCGCCATGAAAAAGATCATTGTTGCCTTGCTTCGTTTCATCATTTGGCTGGTCGCAAGAGTGGAGCCGAAAGGATACGAGAACCTTCCCAAAGGCGGCGGCTTTGTGATCGCGGTCAACCATCTCGGCTTCCTGGACGCGCCCATGGCGTATTACGCGCTCGACGACTGGAATCTCTTCATCCCCGTCGCGGAGAAATGGGGCGATTATGCCATCCTGCGCTGGCTGGGCGGACACCTCAACGCCATCTTTATTGACCGCTTCAACCCCGACCTGAAGTCCATGCGCGAGATGATGAAGCGCATGGAGGAGGGGCAGACCCTCGTCATCGCTCCCGAAGGCACGCGCGCCCGCGACGAAAAAATGGCGCAGGGCAAACCCGGCGCGGCATATCTCGCCTCGAAGATGGGCTGGACGATTGTGCCTGTTGCCATTTCCGGCTCCGAAGACCGCCTCGTTTTGCACAACCTCAAACGCTTCAAACGCACGCCGATTCGACTCGTCGCCGGAAAACCCTTCACCCTGCCGTCGTTTCCCAAAGAAAACCGCGAGGAACGATTGCAGGAGTATACCGACGAGATTATGTGCCGCATCGCCGCGATGCTCCCCGAGCATAATCGCGGCTATTACGCAAACCATCCGCGCCTGAAGGAATTGCTGGAGGAAAAATCATGAGCGCCTTCCTTCGCTTCTGCGCCAGAAAAGTTTTGCCGCTCATTGCGGACATCGAAGTGCGCGGCGATGTAAGCAAACTGCCAAAGGGCGGATACATGCTCGCCTCCAATCATCTTGGCAGGCTCGATTCGCTTGTGGTGTATTACGTCCTCGATAACGACGATCTCATCCATCCATTGACGGATAAATACAAAAAATACTGGTACGGCAGGCTGGCGGGCAGAATCTTCAACGTCACCTGGCTGACGCGCGGCGAAGCGGATATGAGCGCCATCAAGGAATTCATCTCGCGCTTGAAGAAGGGCGCGGTCATGATCATCGCCCCTGAAGGCACGCGCTCGAAAACGGTGAGCCTCTTGAAAGCCGAACCCGGCGCGGTCTACATTGCCAGTTCCGCGAATGTCGGCATCATCCCGGTCGCGCTGACCGGCACAGAGGACGCGGATGTCGTGGCGCGATTGAAAAAATTCAAACGGCTGAAAATAACGATCACGGCCGGGGATGACCTGTATTTTCCGCCTGATGTTCGATCCGTCAAAGGCGCGGAGCGGGACAAACTATTGCAGGATTCCATTGACGAAGTGATGTGCAGGATTGCGGCATTATTGCCTGAAAGTTACCGGGGATATTACAGGGATTTTCCACAGGTGGGGGAGTTGTTGGGTAAGTGAAACTGGCTATCTCCTCCACCGCTTGATCGGCTCGATGAGAAAGTAACTTGAATAACCTCTGAACCTTTGATCTTCACCAACCTCATTAACCTCATTGACAGAATGGACAGCCCCGCTTCTCCGCCTCGACGATGGCCTGGTCGCTGGACCAAAAGAAATTTCCTTCGCCGACGGTTTGTACGAGTCCGCCGCGCGTCATCATTTGTTTTGCATTTTCGTGGACGCCCGCAAACATGAGCGTCCCGCCTTGTTTATGCAGACGTTCATGCAACCTGTGAATCGCTTCGATGCCCGCCGTGTCTATCAATGAGACGCCGCGCATGGAGAGGATCAGCGCGTGGGTTTCCCTTAAATCTGCAAACGCTTCGTTGAATTGACCGGTCGCCGCGAAGAAGAGCGGACCCGTCAGGAACGCCACGCGGACGTGACCGCATTTCCCCTCGGTCTGAATTCCCTTTTGTTTCAAGCGTTCGGTGTCCACATCCTGCACGGCGATGTCAATGCTGGCGATGCGGTTGAGGAAGACCGCGCCTGCGAGGAATGAGCCGATCAGGATGGCTTGCGTCAGGTCGAGGACGACGGTGGCGAACATGGTGACGGTAAAGGCGATGATGTCGGTCTTGAAGAATTTGCCGAAGATGAATTTGATCGCGTCCCATTCGCTCATCCTCACGGCGGTGATCATCAAGACTCCCGCCAATGCCGCCAGCGGAATTTGCTCCATCAACGGCGTGAGCAGGAACATCGAGAGCAACAACCCGGCCGCGTGGATGATGCTGACCATGCGAGTCTGCCCGCCGGATTTGATCCCCACACTGGAGCGGGCAATCGCCGCCGTTGCGGGGACTCCGCCGAAGAAGGGGATGACCATGTTGCCGATGCCCTGCGCGATCAACTCTTGATTCGCCTGCATCCGCACGCCGGTCATGTTCGAGCCGACGGCGCCGCACAATAACGATTCGACCGCGCCCAATGCGGCGATGGTGAGCGTCGGCGCGATGAAGTCGGAGAGATTCGCCCAGGGGATGTTGCCCAGGCTGAGGCGGTCTTGCAGGATCAAGGTCTGGGGGATGTCCCCGATCACTGGGGCAGACCAACCTAAAGCCGAGGAAAGAAGCGTGGCGAGGATGAGTCCGAGCAGGGATGAGGGGAATCTCAAATTCCATTTGGGGGGCCAGAGGATCATCGTCAGAATCACGACCGAGCCGATGACCATCGCCTGCCAGTCCGGGGTGAAGCCGCCTTTGAAGTAGCCGATGAATTTCAACGCGGCGGTTTCTGCCGCTTCGGTTTTGACGCCGAGGAAGTTGTCAATTTGACCGATGAAGATGATGAGCGCGATGCCGGAGGTGAAGCCGCTGATGACGGCGGAGGGGATGAAGGCGATGAAGCGCCCGAGGCGCATGATCCCGATGAGGAGCAACAGCAAACCCGAAAGCAGACCGGCAACCCAGATACCTTCGAGCCCGTAACGTTGGACAAGCACGATGAGAACCGCGGACATCGCGCCGGTGGGTCCGCTGATTTGATACGGCGCGCCGCCCAATGCGCCGATGACCACGCCCGCGAGAATGGCGGTGACCAACCCCGCCGCGGCTGTCGCGCCGGATGCGACGCCGAAGGCGAGCGCCAGCGGCAACGCCACGGCGGCGACGGTGAGCCCCGCAAGCAAGTCCTGCTGGAATTTTGCAAGTGAATAGGTTGAGAACTCGTCCTTGTACAGGCGAGCGAGGGAACGTCTTGGCATTTTTTTCTCCGTAAATGGTATTACGCCAAAGGCTCACTGCTCCCCCAGGGCGTCCTTTGGTTTAACGGCGCGTATTTTAGCACAAATAAGAATTCGGAAGTCTGCGAGACTTCCGAATTCTTTACTCACACGGCAACTGCCTGTTCTTTAATGATCTGTTCCCAAAATGGAGCAATCTTTTTCCTTTTAATCTCGTCGGGGGTGAAGCCTTGCGCATGAACTGACTCCAATATCCTTGCGGAGGCAATGCCCAGAAGTTCGAGCCGCTGGCGTTGGTTGTACTTTTTCCAGTCGCTGGAAATGATAATGAGATCAATGTCGCTTCCTTCGCGGGGCGCCCCCGCCGCTTGCGACCCGTAAAGCAATATGCGCGTCGGTTGAATCCCCATTTTTTCGATCTGGGCGCGGTAACGTCTCACTATTCGTTTAAGTTCGGGTGTTCTTTTAGCCATTTGAGTATCTCTTGGGTTTGGTTTAAATATTCCTGGGCGACCGGCTTGGGGTAATCCTTCAACGCCCGTTCCAAATCGTCGGGGTAACGGGTTGGAATACTCGCCGTGTTGATTTTGCCGATAAAGTCGAGATGATCTTCCTGTAATTCCAGTCCGCTGGTCTTCACAAGATAGATCAGGTCGTGGGTTTTGATGGGCAGGCTCTGGGTTGCTTCTGCGACGTGCGCCTTGAGCATTTTCTCCAAGGCAAGGTGGCATAAGAAAATCACATACAAATACCGCCCTGTCCTCAGCATGTGCCGGGCAGTTTCGATGTCGTAATCAGTCAGCCTATCCAGTTTGCGGTGTCCTTGCGCATTGAATGTATTACACCCGCTCGAACAAGTCAAAGTGCCGCTGATTTGTCAAAACATGATCCCGCAATTGAACAAGACCTCGGAGGTTGGGGAGACCTCCGAGGTCTTATCTAAAACATAATCCCGCAATCATGCGGAATAATATTATCCTCCTGCGCATCCAGGATCTCGTGTGGGAAATTACGGCTGATCGTGTAAGTGACGCGGTAGAAGCCGCCCCATTTGGTAAAGGTGACGATCTCCACAACGGCGGTTGAATCCTTCAATTTGACCAGCGGTTCGATATCGAAGGCGATTGCAATTTGATGGGGGCGGTGTGTATAATCTTCACAGGAGAATCCAACATGGCAAAACCGCCGCAGGAAGAGGATTTCGAGCAAGTTGCCCAAAAGGGAGGGTCGGGGAGCGGGGCTGTGAGTTTTTCGCAGTCCGTCAGCGAATCGGTTGTGGTGGACGACAAACCGTCCGAACCGGACCGCGCGCGGGGAGTGAACACAGTCGTGGGACTTGATCTCGGGGAGTGGAAACAAATCGCTGTGCAAGGTTTCTCCTTCGCCTTTATTCAACTCAGCAAAGGTATTACTTACAATGAAGCCTGGTTTTGGACCAACTGGACTGGCGCAAAATCCGCCCGGCTTTTACGGGGCGCATATCACATCTTTAGCGAGAAAGACAGCCCTGACGAACAGGCGGATATGTTTATCAAATTCCTGTTTCAGAGGGAAGACCCGGGGGAATTGCCTCCTGCGCTGTATATCACCCGTCCGAAATCCGGGCGGGAGGATTTTCTCGCCGCTGTAAAAATCTGGCTTGATCGCGTGGGAAATCTTGTCGGTAAAACGCCGATCTTATTTTGCGACAACAGCGTTCTTCAATGGCTTTTGGGCGACACCGGACAATTGCCGGACGAGATGAAAAACCTGCCGCTTTGGGTTGCCTCTGAACACACCGAGCCTGACGATGCAATTAAGTGGACGTTTTGGCAACATCAAAGCCTCGGGCAGGCCGACGGCGTTTCGAATGAGATGGGATTCAACTACTTCAACGGCTCCAAAGCGGACCTGGAGGCTTTTGCGCGCACCCCGGGCGGGAAACAACGCCTGAACTTTGCCCTCAACGACCGCCCCGAGGGACCGGACCGGCTGAATTACGAAACCTACGCCGACGCCTTCGCGCAACTGCTTTCGGGACGCTACACTCAAACCCCGCTCACGGTTGGAATCTACGCCTCGTGGGGGATGGGCAAATCCTTTTTGCTGGGCAAGATCCGCGAGAAGTTGGAAGCGATCAAGTCGGCGGACAACCCGCTGGATTTCGCCTTCATCCCTTTCAACGCCTGGGTATATTCTGGCAGTGAAAACCTGTGGGCGGGGTTGATCACAACGCTCTACGACGGCATCGAAAAGCATTATGAATCAAAGGGCGCGCGGCTGGTTCAGAAGTATCGCCGCAACCAATCCCTGAAACAGCTCTGGCGCACGTTCGTGAAGTCGCTTTCGCTTGCGCTGGTGTTCGGCATTCCCGCGGCGTTGTACAGTTATTTCCTCTATCAAGAAGAAATCCAGGAAAGCTGGGCGAGCGTCCTCCAGGTCCTCCTGCTGCTCTTTGGCGGTTCGCCGATCCTCTCCAAACTGCCAGACCTCGTAAAGGGACTCAAATCGCTGGTGGATAGCGTCGTCCTGCTACGCTCGAAGGAACTGGCGGAACTTTCCTCGCGCAAGGACTTCAAGGACAAGGTCGGCTTCATGGCGGATATTCAACAGGAACTGCGCCACATCAGCGACCTGATCCGGGACCTGGATAAGAAACAGGGCAAGACAACGCGCTTCATCATCTTCGTGGACGACCTGGATCGTTGCCCGCCGAACAAGGCAGTGGAGGCGCTGGAGGCGATCATGCTCCTGCTCTCCGACCGCGACCGCGACCCCTTCGTCATCTTTCTGGCGATGGACGCGCGCGTGCTGGTCAAGGCGGTGGAGAAACGCTATGGAGAGGTGTTGACCGAGGCGGGAATTTCAGGCTACGAGTTTTTGGATAAGATCGTGCAGATCCCGTTCCGAATCCCGTATGCGGGCAACGATGAGATCAAGTCATATGTCAACTCGCTGTTGTATCAAACGCCCGAGGCGCAGAAGAAGGCGGAAGAGGCGGAACGGAAGGACGAGGTCGAGCCGCAATGGGAGATTCAGGGTTCGATTCCCGCTGCGGGTGAAGGGACTCAAACTCCGGGCGGGGGAGCGGCGGCGGGTCCAGCGACCAGCCCCGAGGTCCGGGGTGAGGCGGCGAAGGAGGTTGTATCCGCCCCGCCGGAGGAGGAAGCGTTCCGCGAGGAGGAGTCGCAGGCGTTCAAATCCCTATCCCCGTTTATGTCGCGCAATCCGCGCCGGGTGAAGCGCATTGTGAACATCTACCGCCTTGCGCGCATTTTGTTGAAGCGTTCGATCCCGCCGGAGGTCGCGATCAAGTGGGTGATGTTGACGGAGCAGTGGCCCTTCCGCGTTGCGTGGGTGTTGCAGAAGATCGAAGACGAACTTCAAATGGTTCGTCAAATACCGGGGGATACGCCGCTCGATAAATTGTACGAAGACGCGCGCGGGAACGTGGAGGACAGGCGCAGCCGCAAATTGGCGGCGCTCGATGAAGACGCCGAGTTGTTCGAGTCGTTCATCAGACAAGCGCCGCTCATCACGGCGGAGCATATATCCCTGCTTTGGGACGTGACTTTTAATCTCAATCCCGCCATGCAGAACGAGGTCTTGAAGAACGCGGTGAAGAACGAAAGACGGTTCGAGGTGCGTTCTTCCCGTTAGAGAGCGTTTTATAAATCTTTTTTGGACACGGATTGCGCGGACAAACACGGTTTTTTTCCTGTGGTTTTTCCGCGAGATTCCGTGAAATCCGTGACGTCCGTGTACTTAAGAAACAGTCTCTTAGGATTTTTTCTCGAACGCCCCGTCCAGGTTCAAGTAATACGCGTCCACTTCGAGGTGGGGGAAGATGCGGCGGATTTTATCCTCGGCTTCACGCAAGTCTTCCTCGTGATGTTCCTCCGTGCCGCCGGGACCGTACATGCCGCAATCTTCGTGGTTGATGAGGACGACTTTTTTGATTCCGTGCAGGCGCGCCGCAATATCCACCTGGCGGATGACGTCATAGACGTCGTACACGCCGCCCGCCATGACGGCGCGGTCGTAACTGCCCCTGCCGAGATTCGCTTCGAGCCATTGGTTGATGAAGGATTGCAGGCGGTAATCCATGCAGTGAACGACGATGGCTTCGCATTTGTGGGTCATTTTACAAAATTTCTCCTTCGCCCCTTTTCAGGAACTTCCCATCCCCGCGCCTGCCTTTCCATTCGTCGCCATCCACGATCATCCTGCCGCGCAGGAAGACTTTTTCGGGATAGCCTTGCAGGTCCCAGCCTTCGTACAGGTTGTAATCGGTGCGTTGATGGGATTGGGCGACGCCGTATTTGATTTTCTTTTGCGGATCCCAAATCACGACGTCCGCGTCGGAGCCGGGGAGCAGCGCGCCTTTTTTCGGGTACAAACCGAATATCTTCGCCGGGTTGGTGGACGTGTACGCCACAAATTGATTCGGCGTGATGTAACCGGCGTTGACTCCATGCGTCCATAATATCGGCATTCTGTCCTGGATGCCGGGCAAACCGTTGGGGATTTTTGTGAAGTCATCGCGTCCCAATTCCTTGCCGGGGATGGCGATCTCGTTTCCTTCGTGGACGATGGGCCGGGTCCCGTTATAGAAGAAGGGGCAATGATCCGTGCCGATGGTTTGCAAAATGTTTTGAGTCAAGCCTTCCCATAAACGGGCGTTATCGGCTTCCGTCCGCATGGGCGGGGAGCAGATCCATTTCGCCCCATCGGGTCGGGCAAGGTGTTCCAGCGTGAAGAAGAGATATTGCGGGCAGGTCTCGCCCATCACTTTGATGCCATGTTCGCGCGCGTATTGGAGCATATCCACTTCGCCGCCCGCGTTCATGTGGACGATGTAAACCGGCGCGTCGGCTTGTTCCGCCATCGCCGCCATGCGAAGCGTGGATTCGACCGCGCCCCAGGCAGGACGGGTGAGCGCGTGCCAGATGGGGGAAGCGCGTCCCTCGGCGAGGGCTTGGGCGGTGAGCGTTTCGATCACGTCGCCGTTCTCGCAGTGCGCCATGACCAGCATTCCATTGTCGCGCGCGATTTGCAGGGCTTTGAAAATACTTCCGTCGTCGAGGCGCAGGCGTCCGTTGTAGGCGGTGAAGACTTTGAGCGTTTGGACGCCCATCTTCATCAGCGAGGGGATTTCTTTGGCGATCTTTTCGTCGAACCTGGTCAGGTTCATGTGGAAGGAGTAGTCAATGGCGGCTTTCTCCGCCATCTTCATCCACACGTCCACAGAGTAGTCGAAGCCTTTATCTTCCAGCGCGACGAAATCCATCGCCGTCGTCGTCCCGCCGAAAGCCGCGGCTTTGTGACCGGTGTAATGGTCGTCCGATGAAACGGTGTCGAACATCTTGAGATCGAGATGCACATGCGGGTCAATGCCGCCGGGCAGGATCAACTTCCCCGAAGCGTCAACCCGATGGTCGGGATGCGCTTCGAGATTGAGTCCGATGCGCGCGATTTTTTCATCCTCGATCAAAATATCGGAGGTGAAGGTTTCGGATGCGGTGACGAGAGTCCCGTTCTGGATCAGGGTTTTCATGGATGCCTCTTTCGCCCCTTATTGTATCCCAGCGCGTCGCGCCTGACTGTTCCGTGTCAGGGCTTTTCCAGCCCGTGCGCCGTCAGCAACGCCTCGTCGTCCAAAATATCCGCCGTCAAGCCGTCGGCGACCACGCGCCCCTCGTCCATCACGACCGCGCGCGGAAAAAGTTCCTGCGCGAGTTTCATATCGTGCGTGGAGACCAGCATGGCGATCGGCAGGTCGCGCAGTAGATTGATCAGAGTCCGGCGCGCGCGCGGGTCGAGTCCCGCCGAGGGTTCGTCCAGCGCCAGCAGAATCGGCCGCATGGATAGCACAGTGGCGATGGCAATGCGTTTCTTCTCTCCCACGCTCAGGTGATGCGATAAACGATCGCGATACGAACTCATGCGCACGGCTTCGAGGGCGGCGTCCACCCGCGCGCGAACTTCGGCTTCGGGCAGCCCCATGTGCAGGGGCCCGAACGCCACGTCCTCGAACACGGTCGGCGAGAAAAGCTGGTCGTCCGGGTTCTGGAAGACGAGTCCCACCATCGAGCGGATGAGCGGCAGGTTGTCTCGCGTGAGGCGTTTGCCCGCAATCTCCACTTCGCCGCGCCCGGATAAAATCCCGTTCAGGTGCAGCATTAACGTGGATTTGCCCGCGCCGTTGGGTCCCATCAGCGCGACCTTGTCGCCTTCGCAAAGTTTCAACGAAACGCCGTTCAGGGCCGGCTGTCCGTCGGGGTACGAAAAATGAAGGTCGTTCACAATAAGAATGTCGCCGCCGCAATCGGGCATGGCAAATTGATTCGCAATGTGAGTAACCGGCATCAAAATCTTCCAATCAATTGAGTCAGGAAAACAAACGCAAGCGCAAAGGCGGCCGCATAATAATCTTTGGACCTCATCTCATGCGGATTCAATGTATACAGCCGGCCGGCATATCCGCGCGCCAGCATGGCGTTGTGAATGCGGTCGCTGCGTTCATAACTTCTCAGGAACAATTGCCCCGCCAGATTCCCGGCCACTTTGGCGCGCCACGCCACGCCTCCCCCGGACCGGGAGCCGGGCGCGGCTGCCGAGCGGCTTTCCCTTGCCCGAAGCAGGCGAAGAACCTCGTCCGTCAGCACGAAGAGATAGCGATACAAAAAAGCGATGATGGTCGTCAGGATGGCCGGGACGCGCAAATGTTCGAGCGCGTGAACGAGGTCGGGGAAGCGCGTGACCGCCACAAGCAGGATCGCCATCTGCACCGAAAGCCACGAGCGGACGAGGATGCTGGCGAAGCGGAGCAGACCGGCGTCGGTTATGGCGAAGGTCGAATTTAGAAAGTGGAAAACGGCAAGCGGGTTGCCCGGCACGGAGAATAAAACGGTGATGGCGATGAGCGCAAAGGGCAGGGCAATGATGGAGCGCTTGAAGGTGTAACTTGCGCCGAGTCTGGAAAGCAGGTTGCAGGCAAGTAGAAACGCCCAGGCGAAGGCAAAGGCAAACCACGCCCCGTCCGGGAGCAGGGCGTTGGAGACAATGAAGGCGACCGTCGCCGCGACTTTTACGCGCGGGTCGAGGCGGTGAAGGAAACTCTCTTTTTCGCGGTAGCGGTTGAAGGCGTTGGAGTGCATGAAGGGGCGGGTTGCAGTTAGGTTTTTGCTTTTATTCCGCGGCTGATTAAAAGGACAACGAGTCCGACGGTAATTGCGCCAAGCGCTCCGGCGAGGATGGTGGAAAGGGCGGTCTGACCGAGGAAGGGCAGGGTGTAGTCGGGGACGATGTTGTACGGCGCGGCTTGACCGGCTTGGAGGAAGCCCAGGTCTTCTGCAACGCGCTCCAAACCGTCGGGGTGGGATGAGGCGAACGGGGAGAGGAAAACGACAAAGAGGGAGATCACGCCTCCGGCGAGGATCCAGCCTTTTCCGGCTTTGGAAGATTCTGATTCCGCGCCCAGCAGGTCGGGCCGGGTTTGCAGGATAAATCCCAACGCGGATACGGTGATGAGCGCTTCGCCGACTCCGATGAGGGCGTGAACGCCGAGCATGGCGGGGACGACGACCTGTAATGGAGATGTGCCGCTCAACCATAGTTGCAGCGAGGTGAGCAACGCGCCCGCCATGACTGAAAGCCAGGCGGCGACGCCCGTTATGCCGAGTTTGACGGTTTTGGATCTTCCGTCCGCCAAGCGATAGAGTCCGTAGCCGATGGCGGCGGTGACAAGCCCCATGTTGAGGATGTTCGCGCCCATGACAAGCAGGCCGCCGTCCTGAAAGAGAAGCGCCTGCACGGCGATGACGGCGGTCATGACCAGCATCCCCGCCCAGGGTCCGAGGACGATGGCCGCCAGCGCGCCGCCGAGCAAGTGGCCGGATGTGCCGCCCGCGACGGGGAAGTTGATCATCTGCGCGGCGAAGATGAATGCCGCCATCACGCCCATGAGCGGGATCTGTCTTTCGCCCAGCGATCTATTTGTGCGCGAGATCGCGGCGGCGAGAGTCAGCGCGGCGGCGACCCAGCAGACGATGGATACCATTAAACTGAGAAAGCCGTCGGGGATGTGAAGCGGGGCAGGCGAGTAAAGCATGTTATTCTCCTTCTCTGTTTGCGCAGCGGATGTTCTCCAACATCCATGCGTTGATTATTCCTGACACTCTGGGCAAATGCCGAAAAATGTCAGGTGGCTGTCGGTGAGGCGGTAGCCGCTTTCGGTTTCTAAACGCGCATACATGGGTTTAAGTGCGGCGTGATCCACTTCCATTTCCGCGCTGCATTGACGGCAAATCAAATGATGATGCTCATGCCGGGCGATCTCATATGCGAGGCGCCCATTCCCGTTTAGCGTTGGGCGGACGAGGTCGTTTTCCGCGAGGAATTCGAGCGTGCGATAGACCGTCGGCTCGGCGAGGCCCGGCAGTTCGCGGCGGGCTTGTGTGTAGATTTCGCCCGGAGAAAGATGCCTGCCTTCGTGATGCAGGACGTGCAGGATCGCCAGCCGCTGGGGCGTCATGCGATAGCCGCGCGCGCGGAGTTGGAGGGTATATTCGTTGGCGCAGGACATGGTTATGCTTGAAATCCGTCGAGACGAGGCAGATTATGGCGGCGCTTATTGCAAATAGTTGTGATAACGCCATCTAGAAGCGGGTGACGGAGGATTTCTTACATATATAACCGACGTCGGCGCCAACTTCACGAAGGCTCTCACAACGCGCGCTTTGTTTTGCCCCAGCCTTCGGGACGGCGATGTGAGCAGGTTATATGCGCCCGTCCATAGTCCAAAAGGGGGAACGGGAATTGCGCGTAAAAAGGGATATAATGTCAAACATGAAAACCTGAAAGGAGAGTGTTAGATGAAAAAGTTGTTGTCAGTTTTTGTTTCCCTTTTCGTCCTGCTCGCCATCACCGCCACCCCGGCGCTTGCCGCGAGCGGGAACCTGACCCTGCGCGAGACGCGCAACGACCGCGGCGGCGGCGTGATCTTCATCTTCGAGTATACGGGTGAATTCACCGCAGGCGACTTCAAAAACGGGTCCGTCCGGCTCAACGGGCAGTATTACCCGCTCGATTGCAACATTGTGGAAGGCGAAGGCGTGGTGCAATGCACGGCGTCGCGTGCGCTCGCCGGTCAGGCGGTGCAGGTCTTCCTTGCAGGATTCACCTTCTGGGATCGAGTCCCCGAGAGCAGGGCTCACAGCGGCGGCGGCGGGCAATATTGCTATAATGTTTACCATTTTCCGGCCGAGGGCGAACCCGATGCGTGGATCTCTCAGGGAGAATACTGCCAGGAGGGACCGGCTTCTCAAGGCGATCATATTTATTTCTACTCGCCTTCTTGGGGAGATTATTATGATTTTTACTTTGAGGAGAATGGTTTGCCGTGGACCGATCCTGACACTAATCCTGGAGAAGGTTTCTACTTCGGCGGTATCGCTACTTGATGACTAAACCGAGAGAAAGGTAAAAGCCGTCCATCAGGGATGAAAGGCTTGATGCCCGTGGACGCGCCTCCCGACGACATCCAATAAGACAATAAATCCGCCGCTTGCAAGGGCGGATTTATTGTTTTACCCTCCGTGTACAAAAAGGGGTTCCGCCCATATAATTGCCGCCGACGATGAATAACGAAACGACAGACGCCGCCGTCGCCCGCGTACATCGCTCCAAAGCGGACGCGCGCTTGAGTTACAACCGCCTCAGCCGCTGGTATGACCTGATTGCGGGAAGCGCCGAAAAAAAATACCGCGACACGGGTCTGGCGAAACTCTCCGCCCAGTACGGCGAGAAAATTCTGGAGATCGGTTTTGGAACAGGATACTGTCTCGTTTCGCTGGCGCGCTCTGTCGGGGCGGAAGGGCGCGTGACCGGGCTGGATATTTCAGACGGGATGCTTGCGGTCGCAAAGGAGCGCCTGCAAAAAGAAGGCTTGGGCGAGCGGGTTGACCTGCATCCGGGCGACGCCGCGGATATGAACTTCATCACAGCGGGGAGTCTCGACGGGGTCTTCATGAGTTTTACTTTGGAATTATTCGACAACCCCGAAATCCCGCGCGTATTGGCGGAATGTCGCCGCGTCCTCAAACCCGGCGGGCGGCTGGCGGTCGTCTCCATGACGAAAACCAACCCGCCCGGCATGGCGGTGAGAATCTATGAATGGTTCCACGAACACACGCCCAACTACGCCGACTGCCGCCCGATCTTTGCGCGGCAATCCATGGAACAAGCCGGGTTTGAAATAAAAGATGTCAGCCTTTCCTCCATGTGGGGCTTGCCGGTTGAGATCGTTTTGGGGGCGAAGCGGTGAAGATCATCTACATCGCATCCGGCGCGGCGAACATGTACTGCGGCAGTTGTATGCACGACAACTCGCTCGCCGCCGCCATGAAAGCCGCGGGCGAGGACGTCCACATGTTCCCGCTCTACACGCCCATGCGGCTGGACGAGGAAAGCGTGGGCGAACGCCACATCTTCTTCGGCGGCATTCAAGCCTACCTGATGCAAAGATACCCGCGTCCGTTCTTCGGGCGCAAGACATTGCTGAAACTTGCCGGTTCACAGGCGATCCTGCGCCTTCTGCCAAAGCTCGACATCGGCTCCGCAGTGGACCCGGCCGCCAACGCCCAACTCGCGGTTTCGATGATGATGGGCGAGGAGGGCAACCAGCGCGAACTGCTCTACGAAATGACCGAATGGATCGCCGCGCATTACCAGCCGGACGTGATCCACATCACCAACGCCCTGCTGATCGGCGTGGCGCGAGAAATGAAGCGCAGGCTGAAGGTCCCGGTCACATGCGGTTTGCACGGCGAGGACATCTTCCTCGAAGGCATGCCCCAGCCCTATCAGAGACAGGCGCTCGACCTCATCCGCGAACGCGCCGCCGACGTGGATCGCTTCCCCGCCATCAGTTCCTATTACGCCGCCATGTTTTCCAAATGGGTCGGCTTGGACGAATCGAAAATAGACGTGGTCTATCCCGGAATCGCCCTCGACGATTACCGGGGGATGGAGCCGGATCGCTTCCCGGAGCGTCCCCTCACCATTGGATTCCTTGCCCGCTTCGTGCCTGAGAAGGGCCTTCACCTGCTTGTGGACGCCTTTACCACGCTGATGCGTTCCGGCGAATTCCCAAACCTGCGCCTAATCGCGGGCGGATATTTGAGCGCCGCCTACAAACCCTACATCAACGGCATCCGCCAGACCATCGAAAAGAACGGATTGAGCGATCGCGTTCAATTGCTCGGCACGCTCGAACGCGCGGAGAAACTCGACTTTTTCCGCAACATTGACGTGTTCTCCGTCCCCGCTCCCTACCGCGAGCCGAAAGGGATTTCCATCCTCGAAGCGCTGGCGGCGGGCGTTCCGGTCGTCCAACCGGAACACGGCTCCTACCCCGAATGGATACAATCCACGCAGGGCGGCCTGCTGTGCCGACCCAACGACAGCCTCGACCTCGCCGAAAAACTCGCCGCCCTGCTCCGCGACGCAACATTGCGCCATAAAATGGGGGAACAGGGCAGGCAGGGCGTCTTCGAAAAATTTTCCGCCGAACGCATGGCGTCCGCCACGCTGGAAGTCTTCCGCAAAGCCGTGCGCGGCGCCTCCGCATGAGGCAAAATATTGGCAAAACGCCCGGCTTCGGAGATTGAATGTTCAAAAGAAATTTCGGCTTGCTGTTTGCCGTCGCGTTTGTTCTCGCGTATATCCCCTTTGTTCGCAATTATGGCTTCGGGCTTATCCATGAGGATTCCGTAGACTTCCCATCTTTTTATTACGGCGCAAGGCTGGCTTTCGTCGAAGGGAAATCGCCCTATGTGGAAGAAAACCTGAGGGAGGCATTTCGGGAATACGAAGAAAACAACGGGGATTACTTTCCCTATCTTTACCCGCCGCCCAGCCTTGTCTTTTTTCTGCCTTTTACCGCGCTCTCTTATCGGGACGCCCGCCTTGCCATGCTCGCGGTCAACCACCTGCTGACGCTGGCTTTCATTTACATCCTCCTGCGCAAGATCATAAAAATAAATCTCGCTTCTCCGTTCTCGATCGCCTTCACGGCTTATGTATTCCTGTTTTCGCCCCTTCGCGTTACGCTGGATGTCGGGCAGGTCAACATCTTCGTCATGACCTTGATCTGTCTTTCCTGGTGGATGGCGCGTTCGAAAAGCCGCCCGGCCTGGGTCGCCCTGCCTTTGTCCCTCGCCATTCTGCTGAAACTCTACCCGGTATTGTTTCTGATCCCTCTTTTTTGGAGCAGGCAATACAAAGCCATCGGATGCGTCCTGCTGTTTGTAATTGTGGTTTCAGTGACATCCGCCTTTTTTCTGCCCGAAGCCACATGGCAGACCTGGTATTCCAACGTGGGATCCAAAGGATACACGGCGGAGGTTATGAACCTGGACGTAAACTCGCCCGCCAACCAAAGCATGTTCGGTTTCCTTTTGCGAACATTCTTCGGTAAAAACGTCCGCTTCCCCCCGCTCTGGGTCGTCCCTGAATGGGTTTCCGCGTCCGCCCCTTATGTTGCAACGGGAATCGTCGTTTCGATCTCCCTGTTGGCTTCGTATTTGACAAGTCGCGCGAAAGCGCCGCTGCCCTTTTCTCAACTTGATATGGATTTTTCACTGTGGTCGCTGGCGACCTTCCTGATCGCGCCCGTTTCATGGGATCATCATCTGGTTTTTATCGTGCCTGCGGTGGCGGTCTTGATTTACACCCTGTTACATGCCGATGGAAAATTCCGTTTCGTCGTTTTGGGAATTTCACTGGTTGCCGCCGTCGCGCTCGCCTTTCCCTACCCGTACAATTCTCCCGACTTCCGCGAAGGTTTCCGCACCCTGCTCATTTCAGTCCCGCTCTATCTTGTAGGGGCGCTCTGGCTGAACGTCGTCGTCTTCGTTTTTTCCCGGACGGGAAGAAGAGAGATATCCGGATGAATAACATGCGAAACATCATCGAAACCGCCGAACCGTTTCTGCTCCCCGGCAATCGCACGGGGATTTTGTTGATCCACGGCTTCACCGGCGCCCCAAAAGAAATGCGCTGGATGGGCGAGCATCTCAACGCGCAGGGATTCTCCTGCCTGGGGATTCGCCTCGCCGGGCACGCGACGAAACCCGAAGACATGATCGCCTCGCGCTGGACCGATTGGGCGGCTTCCGTTGAAGACGGCTTTCATCTCCTCTCGGGCCTCGCCGACCGAATCTTCCTCGCCGGGCTTTCAATGGGCGGCGTCCTCTCGCTGCTGACCTCCACAAAACTGGACGTTGCCGGGGCGATCGCCATGTCCACGCCGTATTTCCTGCCGAACGATGCGCGGGATTATTCCCCGTCGTTCATCAAGTTTTACAGCCGTTTTGTCCCATACATGCCGAAATCGAAGGAAGCCCCCGGCTCGTCGTGGTTCGACAAGGATGCGTACAAGGATCACATCTCCTACCCGCAAAACCCCATTCGCTCGATCGCGGAATTGAAACTGCTGATGCGGGAGATGCGGGCGGCGCTTCCGTTGGTGAAAAAACCCGTTTTGCTGATTCACTCGCAGGACGACCGCTACGTCCCGCCGGAAAATATGGAACGGTTGTATGCTGGGCTGGTCAATGCTCCGGCGAAGGAAAAGGCATATATAACGGGATCCGGCCACGTCGTCACGCGCGATGCGGCGCGTCGTCAGGTCTTTGAACTGGCGGCGGAATTCATCCAGCGTTACCAGACCTGACAGGTTTTGGAAACCTGTCAGGTCTTTATCACAAAGAGGACCCTTGAATCGAAACCTGTTTTTCATTGCCGCCGCCCTGCTGTTGTGGGGGTTTGGCGAAGGCATGTTCTTCAATTTTGTGCCGATCCGCCTGGAGAATGATTTTCATCTAAGCAAGCAGTCTGTCGGGCTGGCATTGGGCGCCTTCGGTTTTTTTATGGCGATCACGCATCTGCCCGGCGGCCATCTCTCGGATCGCGTTGGGCGGCGCCCGCTGTTGATTACAGCCTGGTTGTTTGGCGTGGTTTCCACATTGACGATGTGGCTGGCGGACAGCCTGCCTGCGTACCTGATGGGGTTGTTTGGCTATGGCATGACGGCGTTTGTCGCTTCGCCGCTTGGGAGTTACGTCACCGCCGCGCGCGGACGTTTGCCAATCGGCGCGGCGCTGTCGTTGACGACGGCGACCTTCAACATTGGCATGGCGCTTGGTCCCGTCACCGGCGGCTGGATTGCCGAACATTACGGCATGAGGACCAGTTATCTGGCGGCTTTCGGGTTGTTTGTGGTTTCGACACTGTTCATCCTGGCGATTGAATCCCAGTCCCTTGACCGGCATGACCCCGACGCGCCGCCCATCAGTTTGTGGCGCAACGCGCGTTTTATCAATTTTGTGGCGGTCTTTGCGTTTGCCGTCTTCGCCACATACCTGTCGCAGCCGCTTACGCCGAATTTTCTAAAAGGCGCGCGCGGGCTGACGTTGACGGAGACGGGTTGGGTGTTTTCTGCCGGGGCGCTGGGCAACTCTCTGTTGTCGCTGGGCATTGGGCGTTTTCTCCATCCCCGGCGCGGGTTTATACTGGCGCAGGCGCTGGTGGCGTTCTTCGCCACTCTCATCTGGCGCGGCGCGGGGCTTTCCACCTTCATGCTGGCGTACTTCCTGCTGGGAGGCTTTCGCGCCGCGCGCCCCATGGCGATGGCGCAAGCCCGCGAACTTGTCCACGATTCGCAGATGGGAATCTCCTACGGCGCGATGGAAACTGTCAGCGCCGCCATCTTCATCGTCGCCCCGCCCATCGCCGGGTTCATCTTTGAACGCGACCCGTACTTTATCTATCCGCTTGCGATTGGGTTGATTGTCGTTTCCATTTTCGTCAGTTATTTCTTTTCGCCGCGAGCGGCAAAATCTGTGATTGGCGACTGATTACCTTACACTCTTAAAATCAGGACGCGGACGAGCGCTGAAAACGCGGATTCAAGGCATTTTTTCGGGCGTTTTTCCAAAAAAATCTGCGTTCACCCGCGTTTTCCGCGTCCTAAAAACAAAGTGTAAGGTGATCAAGATTGGTAATTGGTAATTGGTGATTGTCGGTATGAAACGCATCTCATTACTTATCCTCCACGACTCACACTTCGCGCCTCTCACCTTGTAACTCGTATCTCGTATCTCCACCCCTCACACCCCATAAGGACCCCCCATGCTCGAAATCCTCTCCTTCACCCTCGGACCCGCCTCGACGAACGCCTACCTCATCGCCGACCCTGAGACGAAAGAGGCGGCTGTGATCGATCCCTCGTGGGATGGTCATCTCATCCTCGCGGAAGCGAACAAACGCGGATGGCGCATCGGTCATCTGTGGTACACGCACGCGCATTTCGACCACATCGGCGGCGCGGCGGCGATTGCGGATGCGCTCAACCCACTGCCGCATGTCGCGTTGCATCCCGATGATCACGTCCTCTGGCGGGCGGGCGGCGGCGGCGCAGTCTTCGGCTTCGACATTGACCCGGGACCCGAACCGACGATTGATTTCGTCCACGGCATGAAACTTAAACTTGGCTCGAACGAGTTCGAAGTCCGCTACACGCCGGGGCATACGAAGGGGCATTGCGTATTGTACTGCGCCAGCGCGAACCTGTGCTTCTGCGGCGATTTGATCTTCAACGGAAGCGTCGGCCGCACCGACCTGCCCGGCGGCGATTGGGACACGCTGGAGAAAAGCATCCGCGAACAGATCTACGCCATGCCCGACGATACGGTTTTACTCTCCGGTCACGGTCCGCAGACGACGGTGGGGAATGAGAAGAGGAATAATCCGTTTGTGGGTGGGTGAGTGGCAGAGCCTAATACGTGATTCGGAATCCGTAATGGAGGCAGTAATGAAACGTGCGGTTGGAATCAGTTTGGGGAGTTCGAAGCGCGACAAGAAGGTTGTCGTCAACCTCAACGGCGTCGAGATTCAAGTCGAGCGCATCGGCACGGACGGCGATGTGGAAAAAGCCCGCCAAATGTATCTCGACCTCGACGGGAAGGTGGATGCCTTCGGCGTCGGCGGCGTGGATTTATATCTGCGCCTCGACGAAAAGGAATATCCGCTTCATGCCGCGCTGAAACTTGTCTCTGGCGTCAGGCAGACTCCACTCTGCGACGGGCGCGGACTCAAACACACCCTCGAGCGGAGAGTCTTCGAACTGGCGAAACCTCAACTGGGAGATGCGCGCTTCAAGCAGGCCTTCGTCCCCGTCGCGGTGGATCGTCTCGGTTTGGCGCAAGCCGTTGCGGAAGTATCGGACAAAATCGTCTCTGGCGATCTGATGGTTGCGCTCGGCGTTCCTATTCCGCTGTATGGCATACCCGCTTTCAAGCGCGTCGCGCGAATCATGCTGCCCGTCGTCAGTTACTTCCCCATGTCCATGATCTTCTACGGCAGCGACGGCGCGGAACATGAGCCGAAGTACGTCAGATATTTCGAGGAGTCGGACTTGATCGCGGGGGATTTTCTCTTCATGCGAAAATACATGCCAAAGAGTCTAGCTGGCAAGACCGTGGTCACAAACACCACCACCGAGGACAACGTCGCCCTGCTCAAAGAGCGCGGCGTGAAGACCGTCGTCACCACTACGCCGCGCTACGACGGACGCTCCTTCGGCACGAACACCACCGAAGCCATGCTCGCCGCCTACGCGGGCAAGGGTCGGCGCTTGACGGATGAGGAGTTGAACGGGCTGATAGACGAGTTGGGGTTGAAGCCGGATGTATTACACCTGAACTGACCCGGCGTCCAAATTTTTATGCCGCCTGGCGGGCAAGATATTGCAGATTAAAAAATCAAACGGCGTTGAATTCCAGCCATGCCCGCACGGACGTAAACGTCCGCGCTATTTTACAAAGCCGATTGAAAATCGGCTAATCCGCTTCAGCGGATTTTGCATGAGTCAGGCGGGGGCGCCAGGCAAGGATTGCCCGGTTTAATTGTTTAGTCTGCAAAACCTTGCCGTACTGCGCGAAATTCACGCCCGTATCATCGTCAACAGCATCTTGAATTTTTGAATGGCTTTGAGCGCGTGGGGTTCATTGGCGGGCATGACGATGGCGTCCCCGGCTTTTAATTGATGCGGCGCGCCGGAGATGGCGATCTCCGCTTCGCCTTCCACGATGTGAGCCAGCGCGTCGAAGGGGGCGGTGTGTTCGCTCAAGCCCTGGTCTTTGTCAAATGCGAATAAGGTGACGTTGCCCGCGTCCGACTTGGTGATCTGGCGGCTGACAACGGAGCCTTCCTGGTAGTTGACCATTTCGGCGATATGCAGGACTTGCGATTTGGGGGCTGTGGACATGGTTTCTCCAATTTTTTTGTTGTAGGGGCGACCCGTCAAAATTTTACGCGAATCCCATTGCGCCACGGGAGGGTCGCCCTTGTACGCGGCTTGAATTCAAGTTCCGGGGCGACCCTCCCTTTCCTCAACAAAACGTTTGATGGGCGTAAGCCCTCCGCGAACGGGTTTTGGGTTTGCCTGGACAGGTCGCCCCTACGATTTTATTTCTCCTCCGGCGGCTTGATCATGCGGAACTCGCGCCAGAGAAGCAAATCATAAACGATTTTCAGTCCGCCGCAGAGGAAGAACGGCGCGCTGAACAAGGCGGGGATGCCAAACAGGACTCCCGTCAACGCCGGGGAGAGGGAAGCGCCCACAGAACGGGCAATGGCAGTCACGCCTGAGGCGGCCGATCGCTCGTCGGGGTCCACAACCGCCATCGTGTAGGATTGACGCGTCGGCACGTCCATCTGGGAGATGCTGAAGCGCAGGAGCAGGAGTCCGATGGCGAGGGGCAGGGAAGGCATCAACGGCACGAGAATCAGAAGAATGTTCGAGGGAATGTGCGTAAAGACCATCGTGTTGATCAGCCCGATTCTATCCGCGAGTTTGACGGCGAGTAAGGATGAAATGCCCGCGAGGATGTTCGCGCCGAAGAAGATACTGCCGAGGACGCCCGTATCCACGCCGAATTTGACGTGGAACCAGTAGGCGATCATGCTTTGGACGATGAGTCCGCCCGCGAAGGCGTCGAGCGCGAAGAAAGCGCTGAGTTTGAAGACGACCTTGCGCGACTTGTGCAAGCCCAAAACTTTTTTTGCGCCATTGGCTTCGTTCCGAACTTCGATGGCGGGGGAGATTTTCAAAAAGAAAATCGCAAGAAGCAAGCCGCCGACGGCATAGCCGGTCAGAATGTAGCGATACGATGCCAACGCGGTCCAGCCGCCTGATTGTAAAAATTTCGCCAGCCAGCCGCCAGTCAACGCGCCGATGGCGGTGGAGAACGAACCGGCGAGGTTGTACCAGGCGAAGATTTTTGTGCGCTGGTCGTTTGGGATCAGCTGACTCAATCCCGCCTGCTCGACTGAGAGGAACGGACCGATCTCGTTTCCGCTGGGACTGATGACGCCGATGATCGCCGCGAAGATCAAGACAAGGAGATTGTTCGTCAGCAAAAAGACGCCGCCTGCGCCAAGCATAAGTAATGCGCCTATAATGAGAGTCTTTTTTCGCCCAAAGCCGTCCGCATGGGTGGTGAGATAAAGAGAAATGAAGGCGTCGCCCGCAAGCGTGAAGGTGAAGAGCAAGCCGGCTTGTTCTTCGGTCAACCCGGCTTCGGCAAGATACAACACGAGGACGACGGACAGGAATCCGTAACAGAACATGCGGATGATGCGCGCGGCGAAGAGCAGGGGAATGTCGAGGGCGGGGGGGATGCGAGTCATGTTGCGATTATATGCCCTGTCTGGGTTTGCAACTGAAATGAAACGCACGCAAATGAATATAGGCGCGTTTCAACTGGGTTGAAGGAAAAACGTCCCGAAGGTTGCCGTTTTGCGTTTTGAGCAGTTCAAAAAAACCTTCGGGGCGTTTACTTCGGATAATCAGTAGATCACGAAAACGTAGTAACGACTTCAGTCGTTCGGCTAAAAAGCGACTATTGCAGATTAACCATTAGGGTCTTATGCTAGTTGACAAAAAGTCCTCAAGCGTGATAATGGAGTTTCTGCTCAAAGAAACCAGCCACGCCAGAGGACACTCCAATGATAAACGACTTCAAAGACTTTTGTACTTGGATGT